>Ga0302320_10016907_pt1 | contig 14855 bp, 10 predicted proteins | sample Bog_T0_3_FD_202130 | JGI IMG/M metagenome (GOLD analysis project Ga0302320, IMG submission 202130) | Peat permafrost microbial communities from Stordalen Mire near Abisko, Sweden - Bog_T0_3 | ecosystem: Environmental > Terrestrial > Soil > Wetlands > Peat | place: Sweden: Abisko, Stordalen Mire...
GCACAGCTCACGCAGGCGCTCGCCAAGGGCGCGCGCGATGCCGGCGCGCAGATCCATCGCGGCACCCGGGTCATCGCGCTTGAGCGCCTGCCCACGGGCGAATGGCTGGTGGTCACCGACAAAGGCAGCATTCGCGCTGAGTCCGTAATCAACGCCGCCGGTTACCGTGGCGGGGAAGTGGCGGCGCTGGTCGGTGACTACCTGCCGATCGTCACGCTCTCGCATCAGTATCTGGTCACCGAAGATATTCCGGAGCTGGTGGCTCGTGGCAGTGCGCGGCTGCCACTGATCCGGGATCCGGATGTCAGCTACTACCTCAGGCAGGAGCGGCAGGGTCTGATCCTTGGGCCCTACGAGTGGCAGGCCACGGCGCACTGGCTCGAGGGGATCCCGGCCGAGTTTGCCAACCAGCTGTTCAGTGATGATCTGGGCCGCCTGGAGAAGTACATCGAAGCCGCCTGCGAGCGCCTCCCGATCCTGGGATCGGTGGGCATCAAGACGGTCATCAATGGACCGATCCCCTATGCGCCTGATGGCAATCCGCTGATCGGTCCGGCACCCGGGCATCCGGGGCTGTATCACTGCTGCGCATTCACCTTTGGGATTACGCAGGCCGGTGGCGCAGGCCGCGTGATTGCCGAGTGGGTGGCACGCGGGCAGCCGGACTGGGACATGTGGCCGCTCGATTCACGCCGCTATCTGGAATTTGCCAATCACAAATTCACGCTCGCCAAGGCGATCGAGACCTACCAGCAGGAATACGGCGTCGCGTATCCGGCCGAGGAACGCCCGGCGGGCCGGCCGGCCAAGACCTCACCGGCCTACCAGCGATTGAAGGACAAGGGCGCCCGCTTTGGCGCCCGCGGCGGTTGGGAGCGCGCCGTGTATTTCCCGGCCGCCGGCGATGAGGCGGCAGGACCGGCACTCTCATTCCGCCGCCCGGGCTGGCATCGGGCTATTGCGCGCGAATGCGCTGCCGTGCAGGAGCGGGTCGCGGTGCTGGACCTGCCCGGGTTCACGAAGTTCGAGGTCACGGGCCGCGATGCGGCCAGCTGGATTAATCACATGGTCACCGGCGTGGTGCCCAAGCCTGGGCGCACAGCGCTGAATTATTTCTGCAATGCCAACGGCGGCATCGTGACCGAGATGACGGTGACGAGCTTTGCAGCCGAGCGCTACTGGCTGATCAGTGCCGCAGCCGGTGAGCGGCACGATGAGCACTGGCTGCGCGAGCATCTGCCCACCGATGGGCGCTCGGTGCATCTTGAGAATGTCTCGGCGCGCTACGGCACGCTGATTGTGGTTGGCCCGCGCTCGCGTGAGCTGCTCTCATTGCTGACAAGCGCGGACCTGGGAAACGAGGCTTTTCCGTGGCTGGCGCTGCGGACGATCGAGATCGGGTACGCGAAGGCGTTCGCGCTGCGCGTGAACTATGTCGGTGAGCTCGGCTGGGAACTGCACCTGCCGGTCGAGCACGTGCTGTCGGTCTACGATCTGCTGTGGGAGGCGGGCGAGCGCTTTGGCATCAGCGACTACGGTCTGTATGCAATGGACAGCCTGCGGCTTGAGAAATGCTATCGGGCCTGGAAGGGCGATCTGACCACCGAGTACACACCCTTCATGGCCTCGCTCGACCGCTTCGTGAAACTGGGCAAGCCCGGCGGCTTTATCGGCCAGGAAGCCCTGCAACGCGAGGCGGTGCATGGGCCACGCGAACGCTTCGTGCCGCTGCTGGTCGATGCCAAAGATGCGGATGCCGCGGCGGTGTCGATAGTCTATCGTGGGGATGAAGTGGTGGGGCTTGTCACTTCCGGTGGCTATGGTTACCGGTTGCAACAAAGCATTGCTCTCGCCTACGTGCGCGCCGATCTGGCCATTGCCGGCACTGAACTGCGGGTGGAAATCCTCGGGGAGCGCCGGCGCGCCGTTGTCGCCGTCGAACCGCTTTACGATCCGCAGAACCTGCGCCTGCGCGACTGACGCGGAGCCGAGGCTAGCGAATCTCCACCTGCATCAGCAGGTCGGAGCGAATGCGGTAGTTGATGCGCGCCTCGATCTGCAGCGGTTCCTCATCGATCCGGCTTAAGCGAAAGCGGCGCGCCATGGTGGCAAAATGTGAGGCTAGCTCGTGCATCGCCAGCGCCTCGCCGATGCAGCGGCGATGGCCGCCGCCGAAGGGCAGGTAGGCGAACCGATGACGCGCGGCGTTGGCCGCGGCATTAAAACGCGCCGGATCGAATTGTTCGGCATGATCCCAGTGTGCCGGATGCCGGTGCGTGAAATACGGGCTGACAAACAGATCGGATCCGGCGGCCACCGGCAGCCCGCCCAGCACGTCCTCGCCAATCGCGCGCCGCGACATCGTCCACACTGGCGGATACATTCGCAGCACTTCCTGCACCACCTGCTGGCCGGGCTCCCAGGCCTCGGTTTCATCCATGCGCAGGGCTCGGTCTGAGGGCAGCGCACTGGCCGATGTGCTTAAGGTCTCCTGCCACTCGGGATGCCGATCCAGTTCGTACCAGGTCCATGACATCGTGGCTGCACTGGTCTCATGTCCGGCGACGATCAGGGTCAACACCTCATCCACCAGCTGCTTGTCGGTCATGCCCTCACCGGTGCTCTTGTCGCGGGCCTCCATGATCATGCTGAGGAAATCGAAGCGATCCTCGGCCGGATGCGCGCGCCGCCAGGCGATCAGCTCCAGCACCACCTTGCCGAACATGCGCACGCGGTAGGCGAACTTCAGGTCGCGATCAGCCTGCGGGTGCACCATTGAGAACGGCGTCTCGCCGCTGCGCTCGTGGATGAAGGTGAGGTCCTGCCCGAAGATGGTCCGCAGCATGATCTCGAGGGTCAGCTCGCTGGCCACCTCCCCGAGATTAAGTGGCACGCCACGGCGCGCCAGGTCACTCCAGCGCTCCGAGTACTCGTCATTGACTGCGGCGATCAGCTCACTGAATCGATCCAGTACGCGGCGCTGGAAGGAAGGCTGCAGCATACGGCGCTGACGTCGCCAGCCTTCACCTTCGCTGGTCATTACGCCATGCCCGAGCAGCACGGCGATCTGCCCGGTGCCGACACCCTTGGTGTAGTTGTCGCTGTTGGTGAGCAGGATGCGCTTGGCGACTTCCGGGTTGCTGATCAGGTAGGTATAGCTTTTGCGTTCGGGCGAATAGACCCGGAACAGATCGCCATATTCAGCGAAGTAGCGGCGCAGCAGATCGAAGGACTCCTCCGAGGCACCCAGGTTGAAGTGTGCTTCGGGGCCTCGAGCAACGCTGGCGCTGGTGGCAGACATGTGGGAAGTGTCGCAAGGGCACCTGAGGCTGTAAAGCCATCTTCTGGCCGGCGCAGAAAGAGTGCTGCCGCACGGGCGCTAGGCGCTGTGGCGCAGCCCGTCGACGAAGTCGAGCAGCTCCGGCGCCGCACAGTGCGCCACGTTGAAGCGCCAGTAAGGTGTTGCCCGCCCGTCGGGACGGAACAATTCGCCAGGTGCCAGCAGCACACCCAGGGCACTGGCCGCGCGCCACAGTTTGCTGACCGAGTCGGTGGAGGGGAGCCGTGCCCACAGGAACATCCCGGCCGCCGGACGATAGGCGAGGCTCACGCCACGGGCTTCGAACAGCTCCTGCACCTGCTGCTGCGCCGCGCCGAGCCGGCGGCGCAGGGATTCGAGATGGCGCCGATAGTGGCCGCGTGTGAGCACGTGCAGAACAATTTCCTCGGCCAGCTCGCTCGAGGCCAGTGCCATGGCGGTCTTGGCGCGCGCCAGGCGCGCGATGATCGCGGGTGTGGCCGCAAGGTAGCCCACACGCAGATCCGGCGCGATGGTCTTGGAGATGCTGGAGATCATGATGACGCGCCGGCACTGATCGAGTGCCGCGAGACTCGCCTCGGGGCGCGGGGCGAGCTCTGAGAACAGGTCATCCTCGATGATCGTGAAGTCATGGCGTTCGGCCAGCTCGAGCAGCTGGTGCGCGACGGGCAGCGAAGTGCTGGTACCGGTGGGGTTGTGCAGTGTGGTGTTGGTGAAAAGGTACCCTGGGCGCTGCCGGCGCAGGAGCTTACGCAACTGCGCCAGATCCGGTCCCACGGCGGTGCGCGCGATCGCCTCGAGCCTGACGCCGCGCCCGCGCAGCAGGCCGAGCAGCGGCGGGTAGCACGGATCCTCGACGATGACCCGATCACCCCTCTGAATGAGCTCCTGGATCACCAGATGCAGAGCCTGGGTGGCGCCCTGCGTGGTCAGCACCTGCTCCTCCTGCACCTGCACGCCGCGCGCACGCAGCAGCGTGGCAAACTGCGTGCGCAGCGCGACCAGTCCGTACGGGTTGCCATAGCTCAAGCCCAGCAGCGGGCTTCGGGCCTGGGCGCGCAGTGCGGCGCGCACCGCCTCCGTGTGCAGCCAGGCGGCAGGCAGCCAGCCGCAGCCGGCATCGGCGCGGATCAGGCCGGGCTCGGCCTCGTGACGCCGCTCCCAGACCGAGTCGGCACGAAACTCGCGCAGGCGCGCAATGCGCCGTGCCGGTGCCACCCCGGCCACGAAGTAACCGCTGCCGCGTCGCGCCTCGGCCACCCCCGCTGCGACCAGCAGATCAAACACCGCCGCGGCGGTAAATGCCGAAACGCCGCGGGATCGCGCCAGCGCGCGTACCGAGGGCAGTGCGCTTCCGGGTGGCAGCGCGCGCGTGAGGATGTCCAGCTGCAGCTCCGCGGCCAGGCGTTCCTGGACCGAGGGGCGCAGGCGGGCTCTTGCTTTTGACTGTACTGCCATATCGACCAGTACACTATAGCCTAAAGTCGAGGCCGCCGTGACTGGTGCCGCGGGCTCATACCGCGCAGGGTAGTGCTCCCAGAGTGCGCCTGAGCGGCGCCGGAGACGCTATGAATGCCGCAACCCCCCTGCACCCCGATCAGCAGGCGCAGGAGCTGAGTTCCTGGTGGATGCCCTTCACCCACAATCGCTATTTCAAGGCCCATCCGCGCATGATCGTCAGCGGCAAGGGCGCCTACTACACGCTCGCCGATGGCCGCCGCGTGTTTGATTGCCTCTCGGGTCTGTGGTGCTCACCCCTGGGTCATAGCCACCCCGCGATCGTCGCTGCAATCCAGCATCAGGTGGCGACACTGGATTTCAGCCCGAGCTTTCAGATGGGGCACCCGGAGGCCTTCACACTCGCCAGCCGTATTGCTGCCCTCGCCGGGCGCCCGCAGGATCGGGTGTTCTTCGTCAACTCCGGTTCCGAGGCCGTTGATACTTCGCTGAAGATTGCGATTGCCTACCAGCGCCAGCGCGGCGAAGCCTCGCGTACCCGCATCATCGGGCGCGAGCGCGGCTACCACGGCGTGGGCCTGGGTGGCATCTCGGTCGGGGGCATCGCACCGAACCGCAAGATGTTCGCTCCACTGATGATCCCGGGCGTTGATCATCTGCCACACACCTACAATCCCGAGCAGATGCGCTACAGCCGCGGACAGCCGACCTGGGGCCTGCATCTGGCCGAGGATCTGGAGCGGCTGGTGGCGCTGCACGACGCATCGACGATCGCCGCTGTAATCATCGAGCCGATGCAGGGCTCGACCGGCGTACTGGTGCCCCCCCAGGGCTATCTGCAGCGCATCCGCGAGATCTGCACCAAGCACGGCATCGTGCTGATATTCGATGAGGTGATTACCGGCTTTGGGCGTCTGGGCACGCCCTTCGGCGCGGATTTCTTCGGCGTACAGCCGGACCTGACGACCTTCGCCAAGGCCGTGAACAATGCGACGGTGCCACTGGGCGGCGTCATTGCGCGCGATGAAATCTACCAGGCCTTCATGACGGGTCCGGACTACGCGATCGAGTTCTTCCACGGCTACACCTACTCGGGCCACCCACTGGCCGTGGCTGCCGCGCACGCCACCCTCGATGTGCTGGCCAATGAGAAGCTGATCGAGCGCGCTGCCGTGCTCGCGCCGATCCTCGAGGAGGCGGTGCATTCGCTGCAGGGCGAGCCGCATGTCATCGATGTGCGCAACATCGGCCTGGCCGCCGCGATCGAGCTCTCGCCATGCAGCGGCCAGCCAGGCCTGAAGGGCATCAGGGTGTTCGAGAAGGCGCTCGATGAGGGTCTGCTGGTGCGCTTTAGCGGTGACACGCTGGCGGTGGCGCCACCGTTTATTTCCACCGAGACCGAGGTTCGCGATATGGTGGGGCGCCTGCGCCGCGCGCTGCGGACCATACCGCTCAGCTGATCCTACCGCACTGTAATCCTAGCGAGCCGCCTCTTATGAATGCTTCCACCGTCTTTGCCGCGCAGCTTGAGCCCGATGCCCTGGTGGGCCACTGGATTGGTGGCCGCGTCATCGTGCCCACGGGCCCGCGCGCCCCGATCTTCAATCCATCGCTCGGCCGGCAGGCGCGGGAAGTCGGACTGGCAACTGTCGCCGAAGTGGATCTGGCGGTGCGCGCGGCGCACGAGGCCGCACCCGCCTGGGCTCGGTTGCCGGCCTTGCGACGCGCGCGTGTGCTGTTCCGCTTCAAGGAGTTGCTGGATCAGAATGCCAAGGCGCTGGCCCGACTCGTGTCAGCCGAACATGGCAAGACCTTGAGCGATGCCGAAGGCGAAGTCATGCGCGGCATCGAGGTGGTGGAGTTCGCCTGCGGCGCGCCGCAGCTGCTCAAGGGCGAGTACAGCGACACGATCGGCACCGGCGTCGACAGCTTCAGCCTGCGCCAGCCCCTCGGCGTGTGCGTTGGCATCACGCCATTTAATTTCCCGGCGATGGTACCGATGTGGATGTACCCGGTTGCACTCGCCTGCGGTAACACCTTCGTGCTCAAGCCCTCGGAGCGTGATCCCTCGGCGGCGCTGCTGATGGCCGCACTGCTCAAGGAAGCAGGTCTTCCCGACGGCGTCTTCAATGTCGTTCAGGGCGACAAGGTGGCAGTCGATGCCCTGCTCGAGCATCCGCTGGTCGCGGCGGTAAGTTTTGTCGGCTCAACACCCATTGCCCGCTATATCCACAGCCACGGCACGGCGCAGGGCAAGCGTGTGCAAGCCCTCGGGGGTGCCAAGAATCACATGGTGATCATGCCCGATGCCGATCTGGATGCAGTGACCGAGGCGCTGATCGGCGCGGCCTACGGATCGGCCGGCGAGCGTTGCATGGCCATCTCGGTGGCGATCGCCGTGGGCGAGCCGACCGCTGATGCGATCGTCACGCGCCTGCAGGAGCGGGTAAAGACGCTCAAGGTCGGGCCCTCCGACGGCGCCGAGGTCGAGATGGGCCCGCTGGTGACCAAGGCACACCTTGAGAAGGTCCGCGGCTACATTGAAAGCGGCATCCAGGAAGGGGCGCGACTGGTGATCGACGGGCGCGCGCTCAAGGTGCCCGGACACGAGCAGGGCTATTTTCTTGGCGCGACCTTATTCGATGCCGTACGCACCGATATGCGCATCTACCGCGAAGAGATCTTCGGGCCGGTGCTGAGCCTGGTGCGCGTGCCCGACTACGCCAGCGCCGTGCGCCTGATCAACGCCCATGAATTTGCCAATGGCACAGCGGTGTTTACGCGCAGCGGCGAGGTCGCACGCAGCTTTGCGCACGACATCGAGGTCGGCATGGTGGGCATCAATGTTCCGATCCCGGTGCCGATGGCATTTCACAGTTTTGGAGGCTGGCGCTCATCACTGTTTGGCGATCATCACGCCTACGGTGCCGAAGGAGTGCGCTTCTATACGCGCCTGAAGACTGTCACGCAGCGCTGGCCCGAGCCGCAATCGGTGCGCGCGGACTTTGCGATGCCGACGATGAAGTAAGTCGCAGGCGCCGCTGATCGGGGCTCAGCGCAGCCGAGAGCTGACCGATCGGCCGATGTAATCCATGAAGGCGCGTACCCGCGGCGCCTCGCGCTTTTCCTGTCGACAGATCAGCCCCCAGCTGCCCGGACAGCGGAACTGGTGCTCTACGGGTCGCACCAGGCGGCCGCTGCGTAGATCCTCATCGGCAAACGGACCATTCACCAATGCGACAGCCTCTCCCTGCAGCGCAATCTCGAGCGCTACGGCGAGCGTGTCGGCAACTGTGCGCGGGCGCGAGGTGTAGGGCACCTGCGCCGATTCAAACCAGATATCCCAGCTGCGCGCTTCGGTATAGACCCCGACCAGGGGCAAGTCCAGCAAGTCGCGTGCCTTGGGTTCGTGGCCAAGCTGCGCCCGCAGCGCCGGCGTGCAAACCGGAAACAGGGTGTAGTCAAACAGTGGCACCCAGTAGAAGTTGTCACCGGGTGGATCCTCGCAGTACACCAGACCCACATCGCCCATGGATTCATCAAAGTCCCACTCGAATGCGCAGGTGTTGAGCTGCAGATCGAGCCCGGGGTTTTCGTGCACGAAGCCTGGGATCCGCTGCGCGAGCCAGCGCACTGAGGCGGTCACATAGGTCTGGACGCGCAGCGGCTGATCAGTGGACACCTGGCGCACCAGGTCCGCCCCCTCGATGAGCGCTTCAAGGGCGCGCCTCACGTAGGGGTAGAGCAATTCCCCAGCGGGCGTCGGCGCGATCTTGCGGCCTTCGCGCGAGAACAGCGGTATGCCAAGGTCGGCTTCAATAAGCTGGATCTGGTGGCTGATCGCCGGGTGGGTCAGGCACAGCTCCTCGGCTGCATCGCGCACGCTTTGGCGGCGCATCGTGGCTTCGAAGCCCTTGAGGGCCTTGAGGGGTGGCAGCCTGCGAAGGTCGATCTTGGCCATGGTGTGAATGCCTCGTGCCCGGTGCGCTGTTACGAGGTCCGGATTCTACTGGAGTGCCCTCACCAGTACCCGATCGTACCCGCCGCACGGGGCGGAACCCATGCGAGCTCAGCGCGGGCTCGGCGGGCAGACAGATTCAGTCAGCCGGAGCGAGCCCAGATCGTGAGATTCAGTCTCAGTGAGCGCCGCACTCAGTCCGCATTCTTCTCTTTGAAGATCTTGAGCTCGTTATTAAACTTGGCAGCGATAGTCTTGAGCCGATCGACCTCGACACTCTCAAGCCGATCGCTTCCGGCGACGGCCTCACGGGTCAGGCAACCCGAGTATTCCTTGACGGCATTGTCAAAGGCCTTGACCGCCTTCTGGGCGGCAACCATGTCATCGCGGGTAGCGGTTGCGCCACTGGGAATCTGCACCTGCACGCTCGGTGCAGGGCAATCGGCCGCGGCGCTCTGTATGCCAATGGCGGCCACGATAATCAGCTGCACGCAAATCTTCATAGGTAGTTTCCACTCGGTTACCCCAGTCTGACGCCGTATCGGCTTTGGGCGCGCAGGCTAAAGCGCTGTGCGCCCCGTACGCTTCGGAGTGAGGTCCAAGTCACAGCGCCTGAAACTTATGTCAAGCACAGGCCATCGGAGGCGCGAGCAGCACAATCACCTGGCGCCCCACACCTGCCGAAGCGCAGCCTCAGCAGGCTGCACCGGATAGTTAAGCGCCCCCGATATGGGCGCACAAGCATGGAACAGCCAGCACATCCTGTGACGTCGAGCACATCGCTTTCAATGAGACGTCACAAATGAGTTAAGTACCTATGAGAGCAGCCGATCTCAGTGGCATCGCAGCTAATGCATTGAATGCCTAGTCTGGGATGCCGCATGCCGTTCGGTGTGGGGCGTGGCGAGCAGGCATGGGATGGCGTGACGCGGCGGCCCATTCGGGCACGGGCGAGCGCTTTATCAGTAGGGTCCACGGGAGCTTGAGCAATGATGTCTTGGATCGGAAACATCGGCTTTAAACCCAAGCTGATCGCGATAGTTATCGCTGGACTCGTGCCCACTGTCCTGGTGTCGGTCGTGTGTTTCCGCGCCGAACGCGCTCAGATCCGTGCCTACGCCGATGAAATCTCCGGCCTGTCGGCCTTCGTGACTATGGAGTCGCTCCTGGCGCCGCTGGCTGAACATGAAATCTGGGCCGCCGCCGCTGCCGCGGGCGATCCCTCCGGCAAGGCCAAGGTGGTCCAGGCCACCTCAGCCTTTGACCAGGCCATGGCCGGGCACGATGACCAGGGCGCGACCTACGGCGCGCCGGCCGGCCAGGATCTGCGGCGCTGGCAGAGCGTCAAAGAGGGCTGGCAGAAACTGGCCGAGGACCATCCGAACAGCGTCAAGGCGACCCAGACGCGACACAATCAACTGCGGGACCAGATCTTCATTTACCGTGACTATCTAGTTTCCACCTCGGGCCTGATATTTGATTCAAATCCCGCCAACTATTTCATGCTGCACGCCTCAACGGTGGACATCCCGGATTTCAATCGCTACTTCGCCGAACTGCGTACTGCCGCGGCAGCCATCGGCGCCAATGGGTCGGCCACCAGCGCCCTGACGGCCGATGTGGTGCGCGCCGAAGTACTGGCCGAGAACGCGCTGGATGCCGTGGCCGCGGATCTGAACAACGCCGCGCAACATGGCGAAAAAGAAGGCTCCTTGCAGGGCGAGGGCGTCGCTGCACTCAAAGATCTGCGGGCCGCTTTCCTGGGGTTTTGCAAGTACGTCGACGACAATGTGACCTCCGGCTCTATCAGCTCACCGCTCGATGAGATCCTGGAGCAGTCGGCCCAGATGGCTCCGGCAGCCGATCGGCTCCATGGCCTGGTGCTGAAGGCCGCCCAGACGGGGCTGGAGAGGGTCTATGCGGATGCGCGTGCCACACGACTGCAGTTGATTTTCGTGGTGCTGATCGCGCTGGCGATCTGCCTGAGCTTCACCGCGCTGGTCGCGACTCATACGATCGGCGGGCTCAAGGCCGCCGCGAGCATTGTGCACGGCCTCGCCGAGGGCGATTACACCCGCACGGCGGCGGTGCAGGGGCGCGATGAGCACGCGCACATGCTGGTCTCCCTGCTCTCGATGCAGGAGAAGATGGCCGGGGTGCTGCGCGAGGTGAAGGACAACGCGGGCGCAGTCTCGACTGCGGCCGATGAAATCCTGAGCGGCACGCAGGATCTGAGTCATCGCACCGAGCAGCAGGCTGCGAGCCTCGAGGAAACCTCCTCGACCATGGAGCAGATGGCGGCCACCGTCAGCCAGAACGCGACCAATGCGAAGCTGGCCAGTCAGCTGGCCACCGGCGCCCGGGATGAAGCCATATTGGGCGGCAAAGTCGCGCGCCAGGCGATCGAGGCCATGAGCACCATTAATGCCTCGAGCAACAAGATTGCCGAGATTATCTCGGTGATCGATGCGATTGCTTTTCAAACCAATCTGCTATCGTTGAACGCGGCCGTCGAAGCGGCGCGAGCCGGCGAACAGGGTCGCGGCTTTGCCATTGTGGCCAGTGAGGTGCGCAGCCTTGCCCATCGCAGCAGCAGGGCGGCCAAGGAAATCAAGGAACTGATCCAGGCGAGCGTGGACAGTGTGGGCCAGGGCAGCAGGCTGGTCAGTGACACCGGCCGGCACCTCGAAGACATTGTCTCCTCAGTGCGCAAGGTCAGCGATCTGGTCGGCGAGATTGCCGCCGCCACGCAGGAGCAGGCCGTCAGTGCCGTGCAGATCAACCGCTCGGTCACACAGATGGATGAGGGCACCCAGCAAAATGCTGCAATGGTGGAGCAGACCAGCGCTTCGGCTTCGAGGCTCAATGGCCTGGCAAAGAAGCTCAATCAGCTGACCACGTTCTTCAAGCTCGACTACAGTGCCGAGCCGGCGCGGGGCGCGGTGCAGAACGTGGAGGAGGCGCGACCTGCGGACAAGCGAGCGCTCTTGCCATCACGAGCCGAATCGCTGCACGAGTCCGCAAGCCTGCGCCGCAGCGCCTGAGGCGACCCGAGGATCGGGCGCCGAAGGGGGGCTGCGTCCTCTTCAGGGCGCCGGCTCGTAATCGGCTGGCAAAGCGCTAGAGCCAGCGCGCGGTGGTGGCAATCGCCAGTGCGGCCGGCGTCAGCAGCAGCTGCGCCAGCAGCGTGCCGGCCAGTCGGCTGCCCAGCAGCCAGACCACCGAGCGACGAAAGTAGGATTCGGTCGCGCGGCCCTTGACCACATCGTCGGTGATCAAGGAGAGGTAAGGGTCGACCACGATAAACAGCAGAATGGTCGCCAGGCCATTAATGAGCCCCGAGAGGCTGCTCGCCGTCGTGCGCAGCACCGGGTTGTAGTAGGCGGCAAACAGCGAAGCGAACACACCCACGGTCCACACTGCCGTGGCCACCATGTTCATCACGATCACGCTGATGGAGATCCGCGAGTGCGTGAACAGCACGCGCAGGTTGTTGGCGCGCGGCATCACGATGGAGTCGCGAATGCTGGCAATGCCGACCGGCGAGAAGGCGCGCAATAACAGGCGCGGAATGGAGCGGTGTTCGGCAAAGGCATCGACGCCGCGGGCGAACAGGCGCTGGAAGGTTGGCGTCAGCAGCGCGCCGACAATGGTCGCCGCCGAGGCCGCGGCGATCAGCCAGCGAAAGTCACCGATGCCCCCGGCCGGGCCCGCTGACAGGTGCTGCTCGACACGCTTGGCCATCAGCGGAACCTGGAAGGTGTTGGCGGTGCGCGAGACCAGCACCAGGATATTGAACATCGAAAAGGAGACGGCGATACGCATCGTGCGGACACCGGCAATGCGCACCGAATACGCCAGGCTTCCCACCAGATTGATGATGAAGGTAAGAAACAAAAGTATCAGCAGCTGATTATCGAAGTGCACTTGAACCTTACTCTGCGCTTGGGGAGTTCATGCCGCATCAGCCGGATCGAGTGCGCTGTTGAGCACGAAGGCAATCCGCGCACCGGCACGGGCCAGCTGCCGCGGGATGATGGCCACCGCGCCGGCCACGTAAGCCTCTGGCAGCGCGATGGGTTTCACGGCGCTCCAGTTGCAGGCAAAGCCCGGAAGCGGGTGGTATGCCACGCGCAGCGCGAGCTCGTAGGTTTCCGCGGCCCAGTCCGTGACCGAGCCGTGTTGCCAGGTGGGGATATCACCTGCGTATTGTGCCAGTAACCGCGCCGCGTAGGCCGGCTCGGAGCTGCCGCGCGTCGCGAAATCGACAAAATCGACGTCCCACACCTTGTGCAGCTTCTGCGGCTGGCTTGATCCGGGCAGCAGCACCTGAATCTGGTTCCCGCCCTGGTCCGCGTTGTTTGCCGCGTGGAGTGGCTGATGCAGATCCGACACCACATGCACGAGCAGCCGGATGGCAAAGGCGCGTTGATGCGGATCGGCAGCCCCGTCTGCAAGCAGGCTTGACCATCGATTCACCTGTGCCGTGCCGCAATTTCCCGCCGGGCAGTACTGCGCGTAGGGGGTATCGCCCGCACAGACCGGGCGATCATCGTAGTGCCAGCTGGGCGATCCCGGGTAGGTGAGTGCCAGCGCCGCTCGCTCCTCATCCATGTAATTAGCGACCAGCGCCAGCTCTTGGCTCCCGATCAGTTCGCGCAGTTGGCTGCGCGCACTGGGGGTTAGCAGCGCCGTGGCGATCTCGCCGGTGATACGGTGGCCGCTGGCGCTCCAGGCGCGCGTGCGTGGCGCGGCGAGCACGGCCAAGAGCCCGAACAGCACTGAGCGGCGCGACAAGCCGGGTACGGAGGTTCGGGTCACGGCTCAGGTTGCTCCGCAGGCTTTGACAAAGGCGCTCACCAATGGCGGCGTGCGCGCCAGCAGTGCCGCGCGCTCGGGCTGGAATAAGGTGGCGACATAGAAGGGGTGCCCATGCAGCTCTACCGCCCGCACCTGGCCGGTGCGGTCCCGGGCAGCCACCGCGAGCGGCCCCGACTCAAGCCGCGCGCCGTACGAGGGGTTGAGCCCGTAATTGCAGTGGTAACCTTCCACGATACGGGCAGTGCCATAGATTGCTGCCAGCCGAGTGCCGGAGAGGAGCTCCAGCGGCTCGGTCACCTCCACTAAAGAACACTCGAGCCGCGAGATCAGTGGCTCGGCAGCTTCCGGATCCAGCTCGGCGTGTGCGGCCAGCGGCATTTGCCAGACATTGTGTGCATATTCGAGCAGCGCATGCTGGAATCCAGCGCAGGTGCCCAGGTACGGGCGCCCCCTCTCGCGGGCAAAACGAATCGCGCGCAATGCCGCATCCGTGTCGGCATAGGGGCTGCCCGGTGTGCACCAGAAGCCATCGAATTGTTCCAGCGGCTCGTGGCTTCCTGCCGCCAGATCGCTGGTATGAAGCCACTCCCAGCGCAGCTCCACAGCAAGCTCACGGGCCACCAGCGGGAGCGCCGCCGCGATCGCACGATGGGCGAGGATGGCCTCGCTAAAATCACCCACTATTCCAATCCGGATCATCGAGAGCTCACCGCCTGCAACAGCGCGTAGATGCCGAGCGCCAGAATCAGAGCGCCTGAAAGGCGATTGATCAGCCGCATCGTCCGCTGATCAATGTGCGCGCGCAATGCCCCGACGAGTGTGCTGAGCACGACCCACCACAGTGCCGACCCGGCGAAAACCCCCAACACCAATAGAGTGGCTGCCCTGTAGCTCGGGCTGGCGCCGAGACCCAGTCCGGCAAATACAGCAACAAAGGAGAGGATGGTCATCGGGTTGGTGAGCGTGAGCGCGAACGTAGCGAGGTACGCCGCCGGCAGGCCCTGGCGGCTGGCCGTGGTTGCCTGATGCGCCGGCGGGCTGAGAAAAGTGCGCACGCCAAGGTAGCAAAGGAAAACACCGCCGGCGGTCCCGATCCAGAAGCGCTCGCTGATCAGGGCCGAGGAGAGGGTGGTCAGGCCGAATCCTGCCATCGATCCATACACTGCATCGGCCGTCGCGGCGCCCAGGCCACTGAGCAAACCGGAGACTCGGCCCTCGGCCAGCGAGCGGCGGATACACAGCAGACCGATCGGCCCGACTGGTGCGGCGATCGAGAGGCCCACGATCAGGCCCTTAATC
>Ga0302320_10016908_pt1 | contig 14855 bp, 13 predicted proteins | sample Bog_T0_3_FD_202130 | JGI IMG/M metagenome (GOLD analysis project Ga0302320, IMG submission 202130) | Peat permafrost microbial communities from Stordalen Mire near Abisko, Sweden - Bog_T0_3 | ecosystem: Environmental > Terrestrial > Soil > Wetlands > Peat | place: Sweden: Abisko, Stordalen Mire...
CAATAATCTGATCTAAATCAACTATTTAGACCAGATCGGGGCTCCTGCATGAGCTTGACCCTGAGTGGCGGTGATGGGAAGCCTTTTACCACGGATTACCGGGGAAGCTAGGCGGCGCCGGCCGTTCCAACGGTGGGGATCACTTCGTGGTGGTGGTGGTGGTGGTAGCCGAAGTCTTCGCGGCCGCGTCGGTCGCCAGGACCGACTGCCGGTTCCGCGCGGCGATCAGATCGGCCTTGAGCTTGTCCAGGTCGGCCTGGGCGATCGCAGGGTCGCTGCGGTCCGGCGGCAATTCCTCGACGGGAAGATAACCGCCGGGCTGGCTCGCGCGCGATGCGTCTGCCGGAGCGCCGGCAAGCGGAATGTCCGCGATCGAGGTCGCGCAGCCGGCAAGCGCAATCGCCGGCAGCAGCAACGCCCCCCACAGCAACACCTTCCTCTTTCGACCCACCGACATCCGTCTGGCAGCCTCCCTTGACCCGGTAGAGCTCAAACACCCCGGGAATTCCGTTTCATCCGCCGTTCAGGCTCGAACCTGTTGTCGCTCGAACCGATTAAAGACTACATACCAAACACGGGCGCTGCGGCCTCAATATGTCGGAGCGTCGATACTTTCGCAGTGCAACAACGGCAATGTCCAGCCTATCCTACAGCCTGGGATGGTATATCAGCGCGGTGACAAATCGGAAATGAACCTGTGGTGTGCGGAAATGAGCGACGTCAGCCTTGATAGCCAACCCTCGAAGAAATTCGATCCCGAGGCCTTCGCGATGAATCTCGCCCGGGCCATGGAGACGAGCGGGCAGGCGCTCGCAGCCTATCTCAAACCGCGCGAAAGCGGCGAAGTGGTGGACAAGCCGCCGAGCGAGCTGGCGGAAGTCATCAAGACGTTCAGCGCCGTGGCGGAATATTGGGTATCGGACCAGGACCGCTCGGTGGAACTGCAGACCAAGCTCGGCAAAGCCTACATCGACCTCTGGGGTTCGGCGGTGCGCCGCATGGCCGGCGAGCCGGCACAGCCGGCGATCACGCCCTCGCCACGCGACAAGCGCTTCAGCGACCCGGAGTGGAAATCGAACCAGTTTTTCGATTTCCTGATGCAGCTCTATCTTCTGACGACGAAATGGGCGCACGAACTGGTCGACAACGCCGAGGGTGTCGATCCGCACACCCGCAGGAAGGCGGAATTCTATGTGCAGCAGATTACCAACGCGCTGGCGCCCTCCAACTTCGTTCTCACCAACCCCGAAGTTCTGCGCGAGACAGTTGCATCCAACGGCGACAATCTGGTTCGCGGCATGAAGATGCTGGCGGAAGACATCGAGGCCGGCGGCGGCACGCTGCGAATCCGTCAATCCGACCCTGCCGACCTCGCCGTCGGCGTCAACATGGCGACGACGCCGGGCAAGGTGATCTTCCAGAATGACCTGATGCAGCTGATCCAATATCATCCGACCACGGAACAGGTGCTGCGCACCCCGCTTTTGATCGTGCCGCCGTGGATCAACAAATTCTACATTCTCGACCTCAAGCCCGGAAAATCCTTCATCCAATGGTGTGTCGATCAGGGCATCACGGTGTTCGTGATTTCATGGGTCAATCCGGACAAGAGCCTAGGCGGCAAGACCTTCGAAGATTACATGAAGGAAGGGCCGCTGGCGGCGATGGACGTCATCGAGCGGGCAACCGGCGAGATGAAGGTCCACACCATCGGTTATTGCGTCGGCGGGACCCTGCTCGCCTCGACGCTGGCGTGGCTTGCGGACAAGCGGCGCGTGCGGGTGACGTCGGCGACCTTCCTCGCGGCGCAGGTCGATTTCACCCATGCCGGCGATCTCCTGGTGTTTGTCGACGAAGCCCAGATCGCATCGCTCGAGAACGAAATGCAGCAATCGGGCGTGCTCGAAGGCAGCAAGATGGCGATGGCCTTCAATATGCTGCGTTCAAACGATCTGATCTGGTCCTATGTCGTCAGCAACTACCTGAAGGGACAACCGCCCTCCTCGTTCGACTTGCTGCACTGGAATTCCGACGCCACGCGGATGCCCGCGGCCAACCATTCCTATTACCTGCGCAACTGCTACCTGGAGAATCGCCTGTCCACCGGCACGATGGTGCTGGACAACACGCTGCTCGATCTGTCGAAGGTCAAGGTACCGATCTACAATCTGGCGACCCGCGAGGACCACATCGCACCGGCGGAATCCGTGCTCTACGGCTCGCAGTTTTTTGGCGGACCGGTGAAATTCGTGCTGTCCGGTTCCGGGCATATTGCAGGCGTGGTGAACCCGCCGGCCTCCGGCAAGTACCAATATTGGACCAGCGACCAGGTCAAGAATGTCACACTGGCGGACTGGCTCAAGGGCGCCAAGGAGCACAAGGGCTCGTGGTGGCCGGACTGGCGTGCCTGGCTCGAGAGCTGTGATGCCGAGACCGTTCCGGCGCGCGCGGTCGGCAGCGAGGCGCTGCCGCCGATCGAGGATGCGCCCGGCAGCTACGTTCGGGTCCGCGCCTAGCGCAATGCCGCACTGCGGTCTAAAACCGGCCGTCTTGCCGGGCTAGTTCCAAAACTTCAATCGAGGAAAACCGATGACGCGCGAGTTATTCTGGCTGACATGGACCGTGATTTTGACGGGATTGCTGTGGATCCCCTATATCATCAACCGCAGCCAGATCCGAGGCCTCACCGGCACCATGGCCAACCCGACGCGCAACGCCAAGCCGCACGCGCCATGGGCGACAAGGCTGATGTTCGCCCACGACAACGCGGTCGAAAATCTGGTGATCTTCGCGCCCCTGGTGCTGATCCTGGCGCAGATCGATTATTCCACCAAATGGACCGTTTACGCCTGCGCGGTGTTTTTCTGGTCCCGCGTCGCTCATATCATCGTCTACACGCTGGGCCTGCCGGTGTTTCGGACGCTGGCCTTCCTGGTCGGATTTGCCGCCCAGGTGGTGCTGGCGCTGGCGATCTTCCAGATTCTGTAACGGCGCTCCAAAGGCGCTCGTTCAGTACATTTCGAATTCAGGGACTCGACACCCAATATAGCAACAGCATGAATCCTACGGCGCCAACCCCGGCATGGGTCGCCAGCACCGTGTTGGCGATCAGCCGCGAGCGGCGCAGCAGCGCGGCGCCGACCCCGGAAATCACCGACACGACGAACAGGATGGCCGCGGTTTTTCCGAGCGGTCCCTCGGGAGCCTCGGCCCCGTCCGGCGTGCCGTGCAGCAGCATCACCAGCGCCTCGAGGCCCCCGACGCCGAGCAGAAAATGCACCCCGATCAGCACCGGCTTGCGCTCGCCGCGCAGATACAGGAGCACAAGATAGAGGCCGAGCAGCACGGTCGCTGACAAGATCACCAGGACAGGTACTGCCGTCATCGCGCCCCCCATCCGTACTTTCGACCCGCTGGCGCCGATCCTGCTTCGAGATCAGCGTCTGCGCCAGCAAGCCGACCCATCCGCAAAGTGTCGCGCAACCGCGGCAGGTACGTCAATCGCAAGACGGGCTTACATTCGCTGAACCGCGGTATAGGACAGCGAGAGCACGGAGTTCAAATAGGTTGACATCTGCGTCGGGAAGAATTGCAGGCTATGGGTATAGTTCGCAGTGACGACGACACCGGTCAGACCGTTCGAAAGAATATTCTGCGCTGCCGCGATCTGACTGGCGGTCAAGGTTGCACTGGCGGGAAAGGAATAGACCACGGCAGGCGTTGTGCCGGACATGCTGACCTGGAAAATACTGAGCGACAATTGGCTGGTATGCAACTGCGGTACGATGTTGGCGATCGCGGCGGTCGTCCCCAGCAGCGCCGGTTCGCTGCTGCAGGTTCCGGCCTGCAGGCAATCCGCATAGACGATCGCATATTGGCTCGCGAGCCGGTTGGTGGCGTCGTAAACCTGGAACAGCTTCCCGATCTCGACGACGCCCGCGAACATGGTCAGCATGATCGGAAAGATGAAGGCAAACTCGACCGCCGCCGACGCAGCGGTCGACCGTCTGAAATTTTGTACAAGTTTCAGCACGGGACACCCGGATTGCAGCGGCGCACCAGCGCGCTGGACTGGATGGTGTTGAGGCCGCTCAAACCAGGCGCCAGGGTCACGACCGTGGACTGCGCACGCAACACCAGCGTACTGGTCGAGGAACCATAGTCGACCGTTCCGTCAACAATCGCGACCGGCGCAGACGTCAGGCTGGAGAACTGCCTGATCTCAACCGACAAGGAGGCATCGTTGGTAATCAACGCTCCGGCGCTGCCGGAAACACTGCTCTTCAATTGCCCGGCCGTGAGAAGCGTGGAACTACCATTGACAAAATTGGCTCGCAGGGCTTCCGCGGTCTTGATGACTCCGGTGTCGAGCGCCGATTGAGCCATGAACAAGATGCCAACCTGGGTGATTCCCATCACTAGAAAAAAGAACGGCGCCATCAGAATGGAAAACTCGACCGCCGACGACGCGCCGCGGTCGCGGACAAATCGTCCGATCAGCCGGGTCAGTCCGGCAGGGCGTGCGGGCATCATGGCTTCAACGGATCGGCCGTGATCGAGAAGCCGGTGAAGTAGATGCTGCTCGATGGCAATGGCGACGGAACGGGAATGGTGACGACGCTGGCGGGCGGACTCGACGTGTAGGGGCTGCCGATGGCCTTGATCCTGATGTCGTCAATCTGGCCGCCAAATTGATCGGCGGTGCCGAGGGCCGCCAGCGTCAGCCAATAGAAGGCGGGCTTCTCGATGAAGACAGTGGCCGTTCGGGTCTGGGCGGTCGATGCATAGCCGCAAATGTCGATCAGCGGATTGACCTGCGACGCATTATAGCTGGTCAAGTTGATATAGTTAGGCGGCACCGCGGGCGTGGTTGTCGTGGTGCCATCCGGATTGGTGTAGCTGGTCGTCGATCCCAGCGCATTGCCACTGTTCGGCGTGCTGGCTTCCTGGGCATGCGACATGAACACGCCGACGGTATTGGTATCGTATTGCAGCGTGCCATGGTTGACGCTCGTCAGCACGCGATCCATGCCCGTGCCACTGCCGGCGGAAAGCGCGGCGATGTTGGCGGCAGACGGGGTCGATCCGCAATAGACGCTGGTGAGACCTGAGAACGTCACCTCAGAGACATAGTCATATTGGATCTGGTAGTAGCCGGGAACCAGCAGGAAAGGCTGGCTGATCAGGCTATTGGCGGTGCTGGCGCCGCCGTACCAGCCCAGTTCCACGCATTGCTGGCCCTGCGGGCAGCCGGACATCCAGTACGGCAACTGGTTGATGGGCGCGTTCGACCAGCCGTTGCCCGATGTGGTCCAGAACGATGAGCTGCCGTTGCTATTGTTGACGTTGCCGTTGGTGTTGTAGGAGCCTCCGTTCGAATAGGATGGACTTTCGAAATCATCCTCGAACAGCAGACTGGAGGCGGCCCAGGCCGTCGTAAAATTGTCCTGCACCGTGCCCGGGCAGTACACGCTGCAAAGCTGGATGAGGTCGAGCTGACCACCATAGGAATCGTTCGATCCGTCGGCGGCAAAACTGAGCCAGTAGGATCCCGCTGTCGTCACATTGATCGCGACGCTGCGCTGAATCCAGTTCTGCCCGTACACGCACATGTCAATCAGATTGCTGCCCGCCAACTGTTCGTTTCCGACGAGAGTGGTGTGCACTGGCGGCGCATTGTTGACATTGAGGTCCAGATAAACATTGATCTGGTTGGTGCGATAGGCGGTCGCCATCGTCCCCGACCATGTCGTGGAGGTACTGTTGGCCCAGTTCAGATCGCTGGCGGCCGAGCCGCACAAATAGGCCGGATCATAGCTCGGATAGTCGACCCGGGACGTGTAGGAATAGCGCAGCTCATAGCTTCCCGCTGCCAGGGTGACCAGCGTCGAGATCGACGAATTGCCGGCACTGTGATTGCCATTGTCGCAATCCAGCTCGACCGTATAATTGCCATTATAAGCCGTCGACTTGATCTGTCCTGCAATGTCCTGTTCGATGCAATACCCCATGATGTGCCACTGGGTGCCGCCGGACCCGGTATATCCGATCGCGCTGTTATAGCCGGTGGGGCTGGACTGCGACCCCTGCTGCCCGTTCGGAAGGTAGTACGTGTAATGATTCACGGCAGCGCCAATCACCGCCTCGAAGCTTTCGTCGACCAGATAGCAGCCCGCTCCGCTACAGGAGGTCGACGGCGCCGCCACAGGGGATGGACAGCTGATCTGCACCGAAATCGGAATTTGGGTGAACCCGGCCAATTCCATGAAAGTGGTGGGGACCGACGCGGCGAGGCTCACCGTCGAGGTGCCCCCCTGCACATAGTTAAATGTTGTGGCGTTGGTCTGGGTCAGGTTGATGTTCTGAGTCTGCCAGTTGGTATTGATGAAACTGGTGACCAGCCCGGTCGCGGAATCGTTTTGTGCAGCAGCATCAGCCGAAAATGAGTGGCTGGCATATTGACAGGCCAGCGTTGCCACCTCGGAAATCTTCTGGCGCGCGAGGTAGGCCCGCGACAGATCGAGGCCGGCGCCCATTGCGGTGAAGATCAACGTGCATGAAAGCGCGAAGGCTATGGCGATGTTGCCGCGCTGATCGCCGCCGAAAGATCGCAGCAATTGGCCGGTCGGCATTCGCGGCGGGTGAGCGCGCCATCCGGGCCGCTTCGAACCTGATCTGCCGACGCCAGTTGCGGATGACGGACGGCGTCGCGGGGTTAGGATTTCTTCCATGGCGGCACCATGGTCGACGCGCCTGAATCTTGCCTTAATGCACCTGGTTCACGCCGCGTTAGCAAGGATGATAAAATTGCAGCGACTTCTTCCCAAAATCAGATCGACGATGGCGGCCTTGGATCGCTGCAAATATTTGATGAACTGGGAATAATTCCGGTATCCCCGTCATGGCTCGGCTGCGGCCGGGCGCGCTCGCCGCGAGGTCATGCACCCGCCGTTAGGCATATCCCTTCAGCCCACGCTAACCATCGCGCAATGCTAACAGGTCGGCCCCGGGCCGATCCATGGCCGAAAGGTGACAGGAATCTGATGATGTTGCAGCACGGCAGGGACCCACGCTCGCGGCAGCCGCAGCCTAGATTGTCGGATTCCACGGCGCGGGGATCACGCGGTAACCGCTGCCGTCCTTTTCAAGGTGAGCTAGACCGGGGAATGGATAGTGGAACCCCTGCAGTTGCAGCTTCTCGGCCACCACCATATCGTAGACGCGTCGGCGCGTGCTCTCCGCGAGGTCCGCATCCTGGTCGAAGAAGCCGTGCCAGCCGGGATGGGTGGCGAACGGATTGGGATTGTTGGTCACATCCGACTGGATGAAGACCCTGGCTGCGCCGGACGATAGCACATAGGAGGTGTGGCCGGGGGTGTGGCCGATGGTTTCGACCGCGAGCAGGCCGGGTGCAACCTCCTTGCCCCATTCATAGGGCGTGACCTTCCGCTTCAACGCCGCGTCAAAGATGTTGCGGTTGTTCTTGAACAGGCCCTGCATGCGGCCGGCGGGCGCGCGGCTCATCTCGCCATCGTCCATCCAGTATTTCCATTCGGTCGCCGGCACCAGCACCTCGGCGTTCGGAAATGCCGGCGTGCCGTCGGCCTTCAGCAGGCCGTTCACGTGATCGGTGTGAAAGTGCGAGATCACCACCATGTCAACCGCGGCGGCGTCGACGCCGGCGGCGGCCAGATTGTCGGCGAACAGCCCGTTGGTGCCCTTGCTGTTGACCTTGCCGACCGGACCGTTGCCGGTATCGATCACGACCAGCTTGCCGCCGCTGTTGATCAGCAATGGCGCAAAATAGATCGTGAAAACGTCGCGCGGCAGAAAGGCTGTTTCCAGCGCGGCGCTGACCTCCTCCTTCGTCGCGTTCGGGATCAGCGAATCTTCCAGCGGAAAGGTGAACCGGCCGTCGGCTATCACCGTGACCTGGATGTCGCCGACCTTGTAGCGGTAGTAACTTGGCGCCTGCTTGTCGGCGACTGGCGCGGCCGCCTGCGCGGCCCCTGCGGACCATGGCGGGGTGGTTGCGAACGCGGCAGCTCCGGCCAGAGCCTGACGTCGTGTGAATTGCATGCTGCTATCCTCCTGCCTTTTCGCCGCGCTCTCCTGGCCCTGCGCCGGTTTTACCAGCGTTTCAGCTTCCTGGCGACAGCCGGCAAACGGGCCGCCTCAGACCACGCGCCAGACCCATTCGGCGATTTTTGCGATGACATCGCCGAACCAGAGCAGCGCCGCCGACCACACCAGCGCCGACACGAAATTGGCGATCTGGAAGCGCCAATAGGGCATTTCGAAAACTCCGGCAGCCAGCGGTACCGAGGCCCGCAGCGGCCCGAAGAATCGTCCGATGAAGATGCTCGGAACACCGAAGCGGCGCACGAAGGCCTCGCCGCGCGGCAACAGGGTTGGATAGCGCGACAGCGGCCACAGCTTTGCGACATGTTCCTTGTATTTGAAGCCGAACCAATAGGAAACCCAGTCGCCGAGCGCCGCCCCGATCCCACCGGCGATGCAGACCGGCCAGAAACTGATGCCACTGGCGCCCATCAGCGCGCCGATCGCCACCAGCGCGCCCCAGGCCGGTATCAGCAGCGAGATGAAGGCCAGCGATTCTCCGAATGCCAGCAGCAGCACGATCGGGGTCGCCCATGCCTGATGGACGCGCACGAAATCGGCCAGCCCGCGCGCGAATTCATCCATTCACAAGGCCCTTCCCCGACCCTTGGACCGCCGCATTGCCTTTGCCGGGATCGATGCCGGGCCAACTAAGCCGGCGGGATACCATGACATCAAGTCACAAAGCCGGTGAAGGCCGTCCAATTGCAGGGCGGCCCGATAACGGCCCTAGCTCTCGGGCGCCGGTTGTCTGGCCGGCCGGGCCTGGCCATCGGGGAGGAACCCGATGATCGCGGCTTCAGTCACGATCACGCGGTTGGGCGTGTGATCCTATGGGCGCCGGTCGCGGCGTCGACGCCCATCCCTACCAGTCCTCGGTGGTCCCCCGTGTTACCGACGCACAACCAAGCAACGGCGCCGCGACTGCCGCGGCGATCAGCGATCTATACATGGCACAAATTTCCCCAAGCCCCGGAAAACTTGTCATGGAACCCGGCACCGAAAGCAACCGGTTCGCCCAATGGCGCCAAAGTTGCGCCCGGCTGTTGTCATTATGGTACGGAGCGGCTGCCGCCGCGGGCCCAGCGGTCACATTTGCAACCCATCCATGGCATAGTCAGGCGATCGATTCGCCGTCTGGGCGTTGCGCAACACTTGAAAAAACATGCCAAAGCCATTGAAAGCATTACCAAAAACGAAAGCTGCCAGCGACCTGTTCGGGGCTGCGGAGCCGAAAGGCCGTGGCACCGCCAAAGCGGCCCCGCGCGCCACGAGCGCGGAAGCCGGCTACACCGCCGCCGATATCGAGGTGCTCGAGGGCCTCGAACCGGTGCGCCGCCGACCGGGCATGTATATTGGCGGCACCGACGAAAAGGCGCTGCATCATCTGTTCGCCGAGGTCATTGACAACGCCATGGACGAGGCTTTGGCCGGCCACGCCACCTTCATCGAGGTCGAGCTGGACGCCGACGGATTCCTGACCGTGACCGACAATGGGCGCGGCATTCCGGTCGACCCGCACCCGAAATTCCCGAAAAAATCAGCACTCGAAGTGATCATGTGCACGCTGCACTCCGGCGGCAAGTTCGACTCCAAGGTCTATGAGACTTCGGGCGGCCTGCACGGCGTCGGCGTCTCGGTCGTCAACGCGCTCTCGTCGCGGCTCGAGGTCGAGGTCGCCCGCAGCCAGAAGCTCTATCGGATGGCGTTTGAGCGCGGCCATCCCAAAGGCAGGTTGGAAGACCTCGGCAAGGTCAATAATCGCCGCGGCACAAGGATTCGCTTCAAGCCGGATACCGACATTTTCGGCGCCAAGGCGACCTTCAAGCCGCAGCGCCTGTTCAAGATGGCGCGATCGAAAGCCTACCTGTTCGGCGGCGTCGAAATCCGCTGGCGCTGCGATCCCGCGCTGCTGAAGGGCCTTGAGGGTGTGCCCGCCGAGGACAGCTTTCATTTCGCCGGCGGCCTCAAGGATTATCTCGCCGCCGCGGTTCACGCCGACACGTTGGTGCACCCGGATATCTTCTCCGGAAAATCCGGACGGGTCGGGGCCCATGGCGCCTGCGAATGGGCCGTGGCTTGGACCGCAGACGCCGATGGCTTTCTATCGTCCTATTGCAACACGGTGCCCACCGGCGATGGCGGCACTCACGAATCCGGCCTGCGCAGCGCGCTGTTGCGTGGCCTGAAGGATCATGCTGAACGGGTCGGCCAGGGCAAGCGGGCCGCCTCGATCGTCTCCGAAGACGTCATGGTCGGCGCCGCGGTGATGCTGAGCGTGTTCGTGCGCGAGCCGGAATTCCAGGGCCAGACCAAGGACCGCCTGGCCACCGCGGAGGCCCAGCGCATCGTCGAGCAGGCGATCAAGGACCCATTCGACCATTGGCTGTCGGGCAACCCGCTGCAGGCCAACAAGCTCCTGGATTTCGTTATCGAGCGCGCCGACGAACGACTGCGCCGCCGCGCCGAAAAGGAAATTTCGCGCAAGACCGCGGTCAAGAAGCTTCGCCTGCCCGGCAAGCTTGCGGACTGCACCAACACCGCCGCCGACGGCTCGGAATTGTTCATCGTCGAGGGCGACTCGGCCGGCGGCAGCGCCAAGCAGGCGCGTGACCGCAAAACCCAGGCCATCCTGCCCTTGCGTGGAAAAATCCTCAACGTCGCCTCAGCGACCAAGGACAAACTGACCGCCAATGCCCAGCTCGCCGATCTGATGCAGGCGATCGGCTGCGGCACCGGCACGCAGTATCGCGAAGAGGATTTGCGCTACGCCCGAATCATCATCATGACCGACGCCGACGTCGATGGCGCCCATATCGCCTCCCTGCTGATCACTTTCTTCTACCGGCAGATGCCGCGGCTGATCGACGAGGGGCACCTTTATCTTGCGGTCCCGCCGCTCTACCGTCTCACCCACGGTGCCAAGACCGTCTACGCCCGCGACGACGCCCACAAGGACGCGCTGCTGAAAACCGAATTCAACGTCAACGCCAAGGTCGATGTCGGCCGCTTCAAGGGGCTCGGCGAGATGATGCCGGCGCAGCTCAAGGAAACCACGATGGATCCGGCCAAGCGCAGCTTGCTGCGGGTCGTGCTGTTGGCCGACGATCGCGAAGGCACCGCCGATTCGGTCGAGCGGCTGATGGGGACCAAGGCCGATGCGCGATTCGCATTCATTTCCGACAAGGCCGAATTCGCCAGCGAAGACCTTTTGGACGTGTGACGCCAGCTAAATAAGCGGAGCCGATCGATGGCCGTAAACGGGCGAAGAAGCGGGTTTTGGCGCCAAATAGTGTCGAAAGTTCCGTTTTTCCCAGGATTCCCAGCGGCTATTTTCCAGCAACTGTGTTCGCGGCGCCACAGCATTTTAAAGCAGGACGCGCTATAGTTGTTCGAGTTTATTTATGGAACCGGCGCTAAGTGGCGGCTTGGATACAAAGAACCGTTAAGGGATCGAAAATGAAAAAGCTCCTGCTGGCGTTCACCGCGGTCGCGGCCTTTACCGGGTCGGCCTTGGCTGCCGATCTTCCCGCCCGGACCTATACCAAGGCTCCGGCGATGGCACCGGTGCCGAGCTGGACTGGCTTCTACATTTTTGGCGGTGGCGGCTATGGAATTTTCGATAGCAACACCTATTCGACGACCTTCCCCGGCAAGGTTCAGACCAGCCTCGGACAGAAGACGGGTGGTGATGGATATTTCGGAACCGCCGGCGTGGGCTACGATATGCAGTTCGCACAGAAATGGGTGGCCGGCGTGTTCGCCGACGGTCAGTTCGGCAGCATCAAAGGATCTTTGACGGATCCCTTCAATGTCGCGGCGGGCTCGCTGAAGGATACCACCAACGCCGCGGCGGGTGTGCGGCTGGGCTATCTCGTCGCGCCGTCGGTCCTTTCGTATGTCAACGGTGGCTATACCTATGGTCAGTTCTCAGGGTCGACGCTGTTGGGTAGCACCACCGCGGCGCCGTTTGCGACCACGTCGCGCTTCAGCCTCAGCGGCTGGTTCCTCGGCGGCGGCGTAGAGAACAATCTGGACATCTTCGGCATCTCGGCTCCCGGCTGGTTCATGAAGACCGAGTTCCGTACCGCGCAATACCAGCGGGTCAATCTTGGTGAAACGTCTCCCGCGGGCATCGTGACCGGTGCCGGCGTGTCGACCAAACCGATGGTTGAGACGGTCAGTACATCTCTGGTTTACCGTTTCAACTGGAGCGGCCCGGTGGTCGCCAAGTACTGATCGCATGGGGCTCGGCTTTCCCACCTCAAAGAAAGTCACGCCCGTTAGTGCTTTGAAACGCTCCGGCCTCGTCCGGGGCGTTTTTTATGTGGCCACCCGGATCAGGACGTCCCAACTCTTGCCGTCAACCGGCGGACAAGCCAATCTGCAGACTGGCGCGAGCGGAGCGTTCCGGTACCGTGAGTGAGTATGACCGATGCGCCGTCTGCTGCTGGTCCCAGGTGTTCTGCTGCTGCTGATCGGCCTGCTCTGGATCGGACAGGGTACCGGCTTTGTGGCTTGGCCGTCATCAAGCTTCATGATCAGCCAGATCCAATGGGCCTATTACGGTGCCGGACTTGCCGTGGTCGGAATGATCCTGGCCTGGCTCGGACGGCGCTGACATGTTGGCGCGTCTGCCGCTGCAGGCGTGATGGGCTAGCCAGACCTCGCATTTCGCGAGCGCAAACCACCTCGGAAAAATGCGGGCCTTTCGGGAGCGCGCTTTTAATATGATTTATCTTCTTATTATTGTTGAAACACATTCGGTCCTGATTTGTGATTTTTGCGCATCCCGGGTCAGCGGGCCTCCGACCACCGGTAGCTCCATTTTCGGATCAGCGGCGCGGCGAAGTTCAGCGCGAGCGCGAGCAGCGCCAGCCGTGGATTGGCGAAGCTCAGCGCAATGGCCAGCAGCGAGGTCGCAATCAGCAGGATCCCCGACATTTGCCGATGCCGAAGATGCTCGCCCGGTTCCAGATGCGGGGTAATCGACATCAGCCGTTGACCGACCAGAGCCACCAGCAAGGTATGGCCGGCATAGAGCCAGATCGCCGGTGGGAAATGCGCAAAGCGGCCGACCACGATGGTTGTGAACGGCACGCCAGTGATCAGCAGCAGATAGAGCAGCCACCAATTGACATATTCGCGGTTGACAAATTCGGCGCGGGTTCGCAGCTCGACATTCGACAACCAGCGCAATCCCAGCACCCCGAAACTAAGGAGATAAGGCAGGAATTTCGGCCACAGGTCGAGCAGGCCGTGCACCAGGTCGTTCGCCTGCTGGGGATGAAAATCATCCGGTAGCCGGACGTCGAGAACCAACAGCGTCATCGCGACGCCGAAAATGCCATCACTCAGGGTGTCGAGCCGCGCTTTTGAATACATGGTTGTTGGCTATTTCGCGCTTACCGCGCGCTCTCCTGGTCCCGGCTGGGTTGCCTCGCATTGTCACAGAACCGCGGTTTGGCTGGCTGCGCACCACGGAGCAATGGCGCCCAGGAGCTTCAACGCATCATACCACTGTCGCAATCCCGTCAAGCGCCCGCAAAATCCGATCTTTGCCGCAAAATATTAAGCTTTTTCAAGGCTTCCGACGGCTATTCCATTGACTTCCGCCGATTCACGCCTATCTTTCCGCATGACGCGGCCCGGTATCGAAACGCGATATCTCGAATTAGCCGCCTGTGTGCGTTTCCAAAAAATCCCGTGCAAATCTGCGTGCCGTTCCGGGATTGAGCGCGACAGTCATTTCCGGATTCCAAGCGGCGGTATCCACCAGAGGCTCGCCCTCTAACAGAGGCTCAATGTCTTTTTCTCATCTCGGCTTGTCCGACAAGGTGCTGTCCGCCGTAGCGGCTGCCGGTTACACCACTCCCACCCCGATCCAGGATCAGGCGATCCCTCACGTGCTGGCTCGCCGCGACGTCCTCGGCATCGCCCAGACCGGCACCGGCAAGACCGCGGCCTTCGTGCTGCCAATGCTCACCATGCTGGAAAAGGGCCGCGCCCGGGCCCGAATGCCCCGTACCCTGATCCTGGAGCCGACCCGCGAACTGGCGGCTCAGGTCAAGGAACAGTTCGACAAATATGGCGTCGGTCAGAAACTCAATGTCGCGCTTCTGATCGGCGGCGTCTCGTTCGGCGATCAGGACATCAAGCTGACCCGCGGCGTTGATGTGCTGATCGCGACCCCGGGCCGGCTGCTGGACCATACCGAACGCGGCGGCCTCTTGCTGACCGGTGTCGAACTCCTGGTCATTGACGAAGCTGACCGGATGCTCGACATGGGGTTCATTCCGGACATCGAGCGAATCTGTAAAATGATCCCGTTCACCCGGCAGACCCTGTTCTTCACCGCGACGATGCCGCCCGAGATCCGCCGCGTAACCGAGACCTTCCTTCACAACCCGGAAAAGATCGAGGTTTCCAGGCCGGCCACCACCGCCGTAGGCGTGGCGCAATTTCAGGTCGCGGTAGGTCGGGAACCGCACGAGAAACGCGAAGTGCTGCGCCGACTGCTGCGCGATGCCAAGGATCTGAACAACGCCATCATCTTCTGCAACCGCAAGCGCGAAGTCGCCCTGTTGTATAAATCGCTGCAGAAACATGGTTTCAGCGTCGGCGCCCTGCACGGCGACATGGATCAGTCGGCCCGCACCGCGGCGCTGGATCAGTTCCGCAAGGGTGAAATTCCGTTATTGGTGGCTTCCGATGTCGCCGCCCGTGGTCTCGAT
>Ga0302320_10016909_pt1 | contig 14854 bp, 8 predicted proteins | sample Bog_T0_3_FD_202130 | JGI IMG/M metagenome (GOLD analysis project Ga0302320, IMG submission 202130) | Peat permafrost microbial communities from Stordalen Mire near Abisko, Sweden - Bog_T0_3 | ecosystem: Environmental > Terrestrial > Soil > Wetlands > Peat | place: Sweden: Abisko, Stordalen Mire...
GTTATAAACAATTGCGCATGGAGCAACCGCTCCAACAGATCTTCATCGCCGGTGATGATCCAATCCGCGTTGCTTCTTGCTCCCGATGATTGACGATCAAGGTGCGCTCCTGCGTCGCCATAAGCCAACACCCCTTCCACGGCTGTCCTGCGCCCGTGTCAACGCGATCGAGGGTTCCACGTTGTCTCCTGCAGCTAGGGACCACAATCGGGATCGTCCCAGGGATGCCGGGAAGTATGAAAGCAAACCGCGTCGCAGCCAGCGAATCGACCGTCAACGAACCCAGGTCCGGCGACGATCCCATCACGATCAACACGCACGCCGAGTCGACAGTGGCCCTGCTGGCGCTCTCGACGCTCGGATTGGCCGCGTGCAGCGGGGGAAGCTCGTCACCATCCGCACCGCCTGCGCCGTTGACCCCGTCCACGCCCACTGGGGTGGCAGCCACACCCGGAAATAACCAGGTCGCGCTGGTCTGGTCGGCGAGTGCCGACGCGACCGGATACGCCATCTCGCGCGGCACGGCCATGTCCGGGCCCTATGCGTCGATCGGCGAATCGAATTCGACGTCGTTCACCGACACCAGCGCCACGAATGGCACGGCCTATTATTATGTCGTGTCGGCATCGAATGCGATGGGTTCGAGCGCCAATTCGGCGGCCGTTGCGGCGACCCCCGTGGCGATGTCCCGCACCGCGGCAGCGCGCTTCCTGGCGCAGGCCGCCTTCGGCGGTTCGGATGCCGACATTCAGAATGTGCAGTACCAGCCGCAAGGCATCCAGGGCTGGCTCGCGCAGCAGTTTGCAATGCCGGTCAATCCGTCCGGCCAGTTGTCGAATGTCGCCTGGATGCAGGCGAACAGCCTCATCTCGGTGAAGTTCGATACGTCTGGCGTGCAGAGCTCGTTGTGGCGCAAGCTCATCTCGAGTCCGGACGTGTTGCGCCAGCGCATGATGTTGGCGCTCACGGACCTGTTCGTGATCAACACCGGGGCCACCACCCTCACCTATCGGGGCGCGGCAGCGGCGTACTATCTGGATCAACTCGAAGCCAACTCATTCGGCAGCTTCAAGGATTTGCTGCTCGCCGTGTCGCATACGCCGGCCATGGGTCAGTATCTGAGCTTCTTGGGAAGCGTCAAGGCCAATCCGATCACGGGCACGAGTCCCGATGAAAATTATGCGCGCGAGATCATGCAGCTCTTCTCGATCGGCGTCGTGCAGCTCAACATGGACGGCACGCCGATCGCCAATCCGAATGACCCGGGCGTGCCGCTCGCCACGTACAGTCAGACGGACGTGCTCAACATGGCGAAGGTCTTCACGGGCTGGACATTGAACGACTCCGCGACGGCGTATCCCGGTGCCTCGGCGGCCACCGACATGATCAATAACCCTTCGGGCCTCGACATGACCGAAAAGACAGTGCTCGGTCAAACGATTGCCGCGGGCTTGGACGGCGAAGCGACTTTGCAGGCCGCGATCGGCATCCTCATGGCGCATCCCAACATGGCGCCGTTCATCTCTCGGCAGTTCATCCAACGCCTGGTGACCAGCAATCCGTCCCCCGATTACGTCTCCCGCGTAGCCAACGTGTTCAAGACCACGCAAGGCGACATGAAATCGGTCATCACAGCGATTCTGACGGACACCGAAGCCACCTCCGATGTGTTGTTGTCGAATCCCCTCGCCGGCAAGCTGCGCGAGCCCGTGGTGCGATTCATCCAATGGGCGCGCACCTTTCAATTGAATTTCTCGCCGACCGATGCGACTCAGTGGGCCACCATCGGCGACATGTCGGACCCGTCGAGCAGACTGGCCGAGAGTCCGCTGCAATCGCCCAATGTATTTTTCTTCTTTCAGCCTGGCTTCATCCCGCCGCATACCGCGCTTCAGACCAACGGCATCACCGCACCCGAGTTCGCGATCACGAACGAGAGCTCGGTCGCAGGCTATATGAATTTCATCAAGAACCTCATCGCCTACGGCATCGGCGGCGTGACGGGAAACTACGGCGCTCTGCAGCCCCTGGTGAACCAGGGCGGCGATTCCGCGGCCCTGCTCGCCGAGCTCAACGTGCTGATCGCTGCCGGACAACTCTCGACGCCGACCCTGACCTTGATGCAAGGCGCACTCGACTCCATCGATGTCGTCACCGTGGGCACGAACGACCGCCTGTTCGCCGCGCTCACGCTCGTCATGTGCGCTCCCGAATATTTGGTTCAGAAGTAAGGACACCCCCGTGACCAAACCCGCATCGCGACGCGAATTCCTGAAAATGGCTGCGGCGCTGTCCGCCACCCGATTTGCGCCGCCGTTCGCACTCAATCTCGCGGCGCTCGGCGAGAGCGCGGCGGCGGGTGCCACGGACTACAAGGCACTCGTCTGCGTGTTCATGATCGGCGGCAACGACAACTTCAACACCCTCGTTCCGTACGATGCGGCGAACTACGCCATCTACAACCAACAGCGCCCGGCCATCGCCACGGCCTTGAGCGACTTGACGCCGACGCTTCTGACCCCCGCCACGGCGCTTCCCGGCGGAGAACAATTCGCGCTGGCCCCGGTGCTGAGCCCGCTGCTGCCGCTTTTCAGCGGCGGCCAAATGGCGATCATGCTGAACCTCGGTACCTTGATCGAGCCAATTGCCTCGGCCGCGGCTTACGCCGACGCCCCCGCAACGAGTCTGCCGCCCCAACTGTTCTCGCATCTCGATCAACGGGCGTTCTATCAAGCCGAAGGCCCGGTGGGCAACACCTCGGGGTGGGGCGGCCGCATTGCCGATATGTTTGCCGCAGGCAACGGCAATTCTCTATTCACATGCATCTCGCCGGACGGGGACAGCCTGTTCCTCACGGGACTCAACACCGGAACGTACTCGATCTCGCCGACCAGCGGCGCGATCCCGGTCCAGGGCATCGTCTCGCCCTTGTTCGGCTCCTCGGCGTGCCAAAGCGCGCTGAAAGCCCTGACCACGGCGCAGCGCAAAGATGCCAGCGGCAATCTCGCGAATCTGTTCGAAGCCACCTATGCCGATGTCGTGAGCCGCTCCTTGACGGGACAGCAAATTCTGGGCGGCGTGCTGCCGGCGTCGACCGTCACGACCTTTCCGACCACCACCAAAACGAATCTCTCGGCGCAATTGTCCATGGTGGCGCGGGTCATTGCCGCTCGGAACGCCACCGGCGTGGGTGCGACGCGTCAGGTGTTCATGGTCGGCGCCGGAAATTTCGACACCCATGATGCGGTGGTCACCCTGCAGCCGCCGCTCCTATCCGACGTCGCCGTCTCGATGGCGGCGTTCTATGCGGAGATGAACGCGCTCGGCCTGCAGAACAACGTCACGAGCTTCACGGTCTCGGACTTCGGGCGCACACTCAATTCCGACGGCGACGGCTCCGATCACGGCTGGGGCAGCGTTCACTTCGTCTTGGGTGGGGCGGTCAACGGCAATAACTTCTATGGCACCGCCCCGGTGCTGCCGCCCAGCTTGACGACCCCCGGTCCGCTCGATGTCGGCCGGGGCCGCTTCGTACCGACCATGGCCGTGGATCAATTTGGCGCGACCTTGGGCTCGTGGTTCGGCGTGAGCGACGCCGACCTGTTGACGATCTTTCCCAACCTCTCCAATTTCGATGCCGGCACCCGCAATGTGGGGTTCATGCAGGCGCCACCCGCATAGGCGATCAGTCAACGTTGCTGATCGTGCGGCGGTCGGTTCCGCTGCCACCGGCTGAGTCGCTTCGCACCGTTTATCGGATTTTCACTGATTGTATTTGATCGAAGAAGGGCGTAATTAATAGCGACACCAGATCAAGGAGTGCTGATATGCCCAGGGGAAATATCCGACTGTTGATGGGCGTAGTGTGGTTCGCAGGCTCCATCGGTGCGCACGCTCAGGACACGCTCTTCACGAACGGCACCAGCGTCTCGCTCAACGCGGCTTGCCAATATTCCTCAGCCTGCACGACCGGCGGCACCCAGCAGGACGCGCAGCAGTTCACCTTGCAAGGGAACTCGATCGTCTCGTCGATGACCGTGGCTCTCACGGACAACAACCCGAACCCGGCCGACAGCATCTACAACTGGTCGATCTACGCCACCGGTGCCAACGGGCTTCCGACAGGCGCCAAACCGCTCGATTCAGGCATGGCATCGGTCGACGGGCGCAACGGCCCGCAGTACACGTACACAAGCGCGTGGGATCAGCCCACCTACGACTATGGTCAGTACTACAACTGGATGACGGTCAGCACGGGCTCGCTCGATCTCGCGGCGGGACGCTATTACTTGGCCATTTCCGGAAGCGGGCTTCTTCCTCCCGAGGGCGGATACGCGAATTCGTTCGAAGGATGGGTTCAAAGCGTCACCAACACCGGCGCGGCGGTCTTGAGCAACGGCGTCTGGTCGGCGGGGTCTGACTATCCCCCCGTAGGCGGCATGTCACTCACCGTCACGGGTAGTCCAGCAGTCGCGGCGCCGGAACTCACGCCGTCAACATCGATGGCGGCGCTGACGCTGCTGCTCGGGACGCTGATGGTGTATCGGGGGCGCAGGCCGGTGCGTCCAGACCGTTAGGGCAGCGGTTCGGCGGGAAGCACGATCTGCTTCATTGCCATGGGCAACGCATTTCAAATAGCGGGTCTGGTGTTGGTCGGCATAGGGACTCTGCTCATCCTGCTGGGCGGTTACGTGTCCCTTCGCGACTGGAACAGCAAGCGCCAACAACTCACCGAGGTGCAAAGGAACGCGCTCGGCGACCTGCTGACGGGGCTTGCGAAACTCGCGGATGCCATCAAGAACTTTCCGAGAGGACAGCAAATGATCGTCTGGGGGATCGTCATCGTGATCATCGGGGGAGTGATGGGCGGTGTTGCCGGACTGAAGTAACGTCAGGAAGGTTGCATCGGACGAGGTTCCATACGCCAGCAGCAAGATGTTCCAGGGCCACGGCTTCGTCGCCTCGAGAAAAACGAAACCGCCTACGCCGCGGGCTATCCAAAAGTGGTCGCGGACGTCGTCCGTTCCAGGAGGGAATTTGAGTCACTCGGTCGCCGCCTTGTTTTTGTTCAAAGAGAGTCAGTATTGGCGTCACTTGTCACTCGGCCACATAGAGGGTCCGCCGGCCAGCACGTACACGCGCTGCACTTGCAGTACGCCACTCTCGTCGATGGACCCAATAGCACCTACGTTACTTCCGACGCTTATCGGCGGCTTATATCCATGTCTGAAGGCAGTTGACTTCGTATCGACCACAACCGTCGCGCCCGAACGAACCTTGATTCTGAGTCGACTTCCGCTAATCTCAAGGATCGTCCCATGAACGGATCTCCCACCCGCCGGTGACGCTGACGACGGCAAATCGAGCGATAGTGGCTGGAGATTGCCCCCGAAACCAAACACGTTAAGCTGCTGGAAACTTGCGACAAAAACCCTGCCGTCCGCTACCACAGGAACAATATTGGCGTTCGTCCCTTGCAAATTGGGCCAGGTGCCGGCTGGGTGTTGCCGATAGACAATATTGCCGGTTCGAGGATCGATTGCATAGAGCCATACGTAGAACGGCTGATTGTCATTCGGGCGTTGAACAGCCCAGACCAACGTGCGCCGCTGACCATTCGAGGAAACCGACGTAAAAAAGCCCGGATCCTGCGCGCCGCTGTTCAAGGGCGCCCAAGCTTCGTGAACCAGCCCCGGTCCGCCAGATGAGGCAGAGAGCTTCCACACATCCACGTTTGTGTTGCCGCTGCTGACGATGCGCGCCGCCCCGTCGCGGCCCACGAAATAGGATGGACCCGCGTGAGAATTGCACCAGTTGGATTGGAATGTTTCCGTGCCGCTCGTTCCACTCGAAGTACAGATATTCGTCGCTGCAACAGCAGCCCCGGCGATGAAACTCGAGTTCGTCTGGTTCGATTGTCCGCCAAGCTGGTCCCGGTTGAGCAAGTACATGTTGGCGTCCTTTCCCGCCGCAACGGCCAAGTGGGGTATGGCTCCCGGCAGTGCTGGCAACAAGAGCACGCCGCCGGCTCCGAAGTCGTTGTCCGAAGAATCGACCCCAGACGGGGTGAAGAAATCGCTTGGGTTACTCAGACTTCCTGGCAGTTTCACAACGCTTTCCATGATGTTCGCGTTGGAACTTGCGAAATCCGATTGATATGTCCCGCCAGAATTGCTCGTGACAACAAAGACATTGCCGTTTTCGTCGGACGCCGGGCCAAACCCGGACATCCAGATCGAAGACAGAAAACATGATTTGTACCCTGCACAACCCGACTGCGAACTCAATGGGGCGGTTTCAGCACGTTGATTCGCCGCAAATCCGCTACCGACCTGCTCGAGAGTTGACGCGTCGAACGCGAAAAGCCAGCCTCGTGACTGATTTCCCGCGTAGTCGCAGAAGCTTCCGAATGCGATATAAATGCTGCCGTTGACTTCCAATAGGGCCGGTCGTTGTTTCTGCACAGCGGCGTTGAAGTCCAGACGAGTGCCTCCGGCGAATGTCTGGACAGGAGGACTGATCTGCACTGGAGATCCCGGGTTCTCCGCGAGCGTCGCAATGTTCAGAGCATGCAAGTAATAAACGGGGCCCTGATTGTTGTTAGCCGAATTGTCTAGATGGTACGTCACGACGTAGAGCGTCTGCCTGCTCACGTCTATCACCGGAGTCGAGTCGATCCCGACATTGACACTGTTGTTGCCGCAAGTCGACCAGCGCATATTGTAGTTGTTGCATCCGGCCGTCGGGCTCGTGCCGACTGGACACGGAGTAAAGGGCGGCGAGTTTGGACCGTAATTGCCTTGCGGGAGCGCCGCCTGCGGAACGGGCGGTCCCTGCTGGTTCAGCGTCACTTGAATCAACGGACTGCCAGAAGCCGCATCGATCGCGTAGACCGAGTTATTTTCCGTTACAACGTAGACAACGTCGTGCGTTCCCGTGCCAGAAGATGTCGTGACGGGGACTCCGTGGACCAGCAGGGGTTGTGCGTCCACCTGTTCATCAAGCTTGACATTATAAATTATTCCAAAGTTCGTGTCGTTGACGCTGGTTGGACTCAGCTGCGTTTCGTGCGAGTTCCATCCCGTGCGCAAGTTGTCGTAGTGATAGGTGAGGATGTCGGGCCCCGATGTGGGCGGTGCTGATCGAACACAAGTGCCACGCGCGCTGCACGTGCCAGGCTGCCCGGAGACTTGGCACTGAGCTCCCGTGTGAATGGAACTCACCGTCCATTGACCACCCGTGCTACACACATAGCTTTCACAGGCATTGTTCGGAGGATTGCCTGGGCAACTTGGCTTGTTGTTCCTGGGAACGCATTCGCACTCGTCCGCGAGCTGTCTGCAAGTACCGCGAATACTGCCGTCAGTGCATACAGCACCCGGACTCTGGCATAGGGGTACGTTACTGGTCCCTGGCTTAATCGCACAGGGCTGTGCGAAGGTTGGCGATGCAGCAAGGAAAAGGAAAACCGCGGTGAGCACTGTCCCGAATCGGATTGATGGAATCATTTGATGCTATCCTCCATTTCTGCTTCACAGCGCCGCGATTTGGTACGTCGGAAACAGATTCCGCGTCTTAGTGGCTACCAGGCTTTGATGAATTTCACGCTGTTCGACTCGTCGACGACGACCAAAAACATTCTTTGCGGAAGACCGTTTTGAGCGGAAACAACCGCCGCTGCGACCGGCACGCTGGTTTTCGGAGCGGTGATGGGCAATGAAAACGGTGAAGCACTCCAGGTTCCAGTTTCGCTCGCAAGTGCCGCTTGCGTGGTGCCGCTAGGATTGACGACAAACAGATTGAGTTGACCATTGAGGCTCGCCGCGTTGGCTTGAAGATTGGTGCGAGCAACTCCCGGCACGACCGCCCAGTCCGACCATTGAAAATTGACGGTACGCACCTTAGCCCAGGTGTTTCCGGAGCTTAGCTCATGAACGAATACATAAAGCTCATCTTGAAAACATCCCAACCCCACAGGCGTGTCCGTGACTCGGCTTGGTCCAGGAATGACATTCCAGTGGCCCGTCTGCGATGCTGTCCAAATCATCCCGCCGGAGAGAAGCTCGTTAGTGTAAACCTCATTGTCTGTCCCAATGGCCGCAACCACTAGCCGGCCGTTGCACGTTGTGGCCGTCACGGGAAAGTTAGTGCTACCGTTTCCAGGAACCTCTTCGAACACAGCGGTAGAGTTATAGGGTACCTGCCTGAAAATTCTCCCTGTCGGGGTGACCACAAAAGCCCAAAGATTGCCATCGAAATTCGCGAGTGCGGGCGTTAGCCGCGTCGCGATCCCATTTTGAACAGGATTCCAACCTAGCCAGGTTTCGTTGTTGCCCCACATTCCATTTCCGAGAAGCGCACCGTCAGAGTCCCGCACGAGCGCAATTTGTAAATTTTGGGCCGGATCCATTGCGGCTGCGACAGCGACTCGCGTGGTTGCTCCCGGCAAAGCTGTCCAGCTGCCCCAATTGGTTGCCAGAGAGGGTGACAATTCCGCAAACGCGCCTTGCTCGGCTTCGGTCCCTTGCGCAAAAAATCCCTGAGATGTGAATCGGCCTGGCAGGCGGCCTACGAACTGCTGAGTATACTTTTGCGTACTGGCATCCCAAGCCATTTCCCAGAATTCGTTGCCAAGCTCGTTGACCGCGATCAGGTGTCCCAGTCGCGCTAACATCTGACCGGGACTTACCTCCCAGAGACGATTGGAGCGGTTGCCCTGCCCCTGTGGGGCATCCTCGTCAGTCTCCGCCTGAAAATAGGTTCCGCCCGTAGCAGGCACAAAAGCGATATTCTCACCGGCGAAATCAGTACTTCCGATGACTACCACCGCGCCGGCGCTGTCAATCGCAACGATGTTCCCACTGGTGGGATCAAAGTGCGACGGGTTCGATTCGATTGCGGCGATGGCCATCCCTTGATACGGTCCGAAGCTCGGCGGAGCGATTGCAAGACCCTCGGGTCCGTTGCCAACGTTCGCGGCTATAGTTTTTACCGCGCCATGCGGGTCAATGGAAACCAGGGCGCTGGTCTGGGTCGTGGCCAATAGTTGACCTCTAAACCGCGAGCCATTCGTATCGAAAGCCAGACTCGGCCAGCGCGCGTTACTGTAGTTGGGATCGGTCGGCAGTATGGCGAAGCGAGCATTCACAAGCCGCCCAGAGCTGTCAAGTCGCGCCACGACACCGCCGTCAGTTCCGACAAAGACATCGCCCGGCGTGAAACCCGCCGAAATTGGCGGGCCACTGAAGGGAGCGACCGCAATAAGAGATTCACCCGGAAATCCGGCATTGACTAGATTCATCGGGCCAAATGGAGTAACCGTCTCGGATCCGTCGGACGCGACGAGGGCAATTGCTTGTCCGGTGCCGCCGCTGAGTGAGACCAAGGGCATTCGCTTCGCGAAGTTATAGGCAATACCCTTGGGCACGTACGGGTGTTGGTCGGCCCCGGAGAACGCGGCTACCTCGGTGAAATCCAGCGGGAATAAGCTGGGGATCAATGTCTGTGTTGAATGAGCCGCTGATTGAACACAAGTGCCACGCGCGCTGCACGTGCCAGGCTGCCCTGACACTTGGCACTGAGCTCCCGTGTGAATGGAACTCACCGTCCATTGACCACCCGTGCTACACACATAGCTTTCACAGGCATTGTTCGGAGGATTGCCTGGGCAACTTGGCTTGTTGTTCCTGGGAACGCATTCGCACTCGTCCGCGAGCTGGCTGCAGGTACCGTGAATGCCACCCTCACTGCATGCAGCGCCCGGACTCTGGCACAGGGGAACGTTGCCGGTCCCTGGCGTGATTGCGCAGGATTGAGCCATACATTGCCAGGATGCAAGAGCCGAAGTTAATCCGAACATTGAGGCGCACCGCAAACCAATACTCAGCCGTTTCAGAGGCGAGGAGCATTTGGAACTACACCGTACAATCGAAGCCGATGCTCGCAGTCCGTGGACAATCGCCAAGAATGCGCCGGCTGCGGCAACACGTCCGGGTGCATTGACGGTTGATGCGATGTTATTTTTTGCGATCTCACCCCGGGGGTGTTTGCTCCCGCGGGACTCGTACCAGCCCAAGGAAGTGATCCTTGCGCCCGTTTCGCGCGCACTATTCCCGTGGATGCTGGCTCTGATGCCGAGTTCGAAGAGCTTTGTTTTACACTTCTGCACCGAACTAACGCTTCCTGTGTTAGCCCCACTCCGGGAAGATTCAGAATTCCCTCAGCAGATGAATCTTGTTCGCTCGCGTCCGTGAACTGAAGCGATAAAGTACTACTTCATCAGGGGGCAGGCAACGGGAATTTAGCGTGCTCTGTTCGGCCTCTCCAAATTGTCAGTCTGGTGGCTGTGCCTGGTAATACGAACCCTGCCCCGCGCTCCCCTATCAGGTGCTGTCTGACCTCGAAGACCCACGACCGAACAATCACCGTGACAACCTGAGGCCGGATCTGCCTGGGCCGGCGCAAGATCGACTTGAGCATCGTGTTCGCCGGGCAGATCGTCGGCTGAAGGAGGTCAGTGACGTCGCCAGCCGACGGAGAGGTTCCGCGCGGGGACGGCGCCCATTCTTGGTTTAACGTAATTGGCCCGCCAAAAACGACATCGCAGCACGGACCCTCATCACTGATTGTCAGGGTGGCTCAATTGCGCCATTCTGACTGCTAATAACTCTGGGGTAGGGAAGCAAGAATGCTGCCGGAGCAGCTCGAGCAACTGATTGACTCGGCAGAACAGGGCGATGTCGCCTCGCGCGAAAGGCTCTTCAGTGTCCTGTACGACGAACTGCACCGTCTTGCGCAGCGCGAGTTGCGCCGTGGCGGCCAGCTCGCGATCAGCCCGACGACGCTGCTGCACGAGACCTACCTTAAACTCTCAGGTGCCGAGTCGGCCAGATTCCCTGATAAGGCGCGATTTCTCGCCTATGCTGCCCAGGCCATGCGCCGGCTGATCATCGACTATGTGCGCAACCGTCGCGCGCAGAAGCGCGGCGTCGGATTCGCGATCACCTCGCTCCGGACTGAGGAGCCGGCGCACCTCGAGGAGCAGGAGGAGCCGCATCTGGATGGGCTCGGCGAAGCGCTCGCGGCGCTTGGCGAAATCAACGCGCGCCTCGCGCAGATCGTTGATCTGAAATTCTTCTGCGGATTCTCGTTCGCAGAGATCGCCGGACTTTTAAGCATTTCCGAGCGTACCGTACAGCGCGACTGGGACAAGGCGCGCATCCTGTTACAGGACCATCTTCTCCATCACGATCCGCCTCTCATGGGCGGCGGTAAGTCTTGATCGGTGCGGATACCCCAATGAACCAAGCCGCGCCCTGGACCCGTGTACTCGCTCTCCTCGATGAGGCGCTGGATCTCGACCCCGTGGAGCACGAGAGGTGGCTCGCTGAGCTTTCAGCCGAGGACCCGGTGCTCGCGGTCAAACTGCGTGAGCTTTTGGCATTGCACGCCGCCAACCGCTCTTCGAAATTCCTGGAGCGCTCCCCACTTGGTCCGGCAGAGGATCTCATAGCCGCGCAGGTCGGACCCTACCTCATCGAGCGTCTCCTCGGCCGGGGCGGAATGGGAAGCGTATGGCTCGGCCGGCGCAACGACGGCAAATTCGAGGGCCGCGCGGCCATAAAAATTCTCGAGCGGCGCGGCCTCGGCGCCGATGCCGCGAGCCACATTCGACATGAAGCGAATTTTCTTGCGCGCCTGACCCACCCTCACATCGCCCGACTGCTTGACGCCGGGGTGCGCGAAAACGGCCAGCCTTACCTGCTGCTCGAGTATATCGACGGCGAGCCCATCGACCGCTACTGCAATTCGAAGGCGCTGCCGCTGCCGCAGCGGCTGGGTCTGTTCGTCACCATACTGCAGGCGGTGGCCCACGCTCATGCGCACCTCATCGTGCATCGCGACCTGAAGCCCTCGAACGTGCTGGTGACGCCCGAGGGCGCCGTGAAGCTCCTGGATTTCGGCATCGCTTCCTTGCAAGTGGAATCCCGAGCGCCGATCGAGTCCTCGGCGCGGGGATTGACACCGGGCTACGCGGCGCCCGAGCAGCTGCGCGGTGAGCCCGCCACGACGACAGCCGACGTGTACGCGCTCGGTGTGCTCCTCTATGTGCTCGTCACGGGTGAGCACCCCTTTGGCGAACGCAGCACCACCGAGACGGAACTCATGCGGGCGACGTTGGGAGAGGATCCAGACCTCGCATCGGAGCGGATCGCGGCAGCGAAGGAGCGCCGCCGCGTGCGCGGTGATCTGGATGCAATCGTCGCGCGTGCGCTCAGTCGGGATCCCGCGCAGCGCTATCCAACGGCGGCGGACTTCGCGGCCGAAGTGCGCGCCTATCTTGGCAACTTTCCGGTGCGTGCCCGCCCCGCCACGCGCGTATACATCGCCCAGAAATTCGCACAGCGTCATTGGGGCGGCGTCCTGGGCATCTTGCTCACGGTGCTCATGCTGCTCGGCGCGACCGGCGTCACCACCCTGGAAGCGATCGAGGCACACCGGCAGCGTGACTTCGCACGCATGCAGCTGGGCCGGGCCGAGGCGATCAATGATCTGAACTATTATGTGGTAAATGATGCCGGACCCGCCGGCGAGCCCATTACCCCCAAGGGACTCTTGGCGAGAGCCGAGCACGTCCTAGAGCGCCAGCATCTGACTGATGCGAATCGAGTCGCGCTACTCACGTCAGTCGGCCAGGAGTACGAGGCTCAGGACGATCACGCGTCGGGTCTGCGCATACTAAGTCAAGCGTACGCACTGTCGCGCGAAGTATCGGACCCCTCCGCGCGCGCGCAAGCCGCATGCACGTTGGCGTTCTCGCTGTCCAACGAGAGTTCATCGCCAAAGAGTGCCGCGTTGATCGTGGAAGGATTACAGGCGCTCCCCGATGAGCCGGAGTTCGCCCTCGATCGCGCCACTTGTCTGGAGTGGGGCAAAGAGGTCGCGCAACGCGCGGGCCAGATGCAGCTTGCCTTGGAGCGCAGTCGTGAGGCCGTTCGTGTGCTCAAACAAGTGCCGTTTCCCCATGAAGTGGCTGAACTGCACGCGGACGAGACGCTCGCCTCGGCGATGCGTTACGCGGCACGTTTTCGCGAAGCCAACGATGCCTTTGCCCGGGGCTGGCCGCGGTTCGCCGCCCTTGGGCGCGACGACACCATCGGCGCGGGCATTTGGTTGAACAATTGGGCCATGGATCTATTCTATCTCGGGAGGCTCCTGGACACGGAGGGGCTGCTCAAGCGCTCGATCGCACTCGAAGAGAGCGGCGCACCCGGCCGGGTAGCATCTCCAACGAGGTTGAACAACTACGCGCGGACCCTGGTGGAGCTCGGGCGCATCGATGAAGCCGCGGAGGTTGCGGCGCGCGCCTATCGGGAAGCTGAGCGCCTTGACAATCAGTCCGCGATTTTCGAGAACCGACTGTGGGGCGCGAGGATTTATCTGGCGCAGCGCGACCTTCAGCACGCGGATGCGGCCCTCGACGAGGCGGAGCCTTTGATGCGCAAACTCCTGCCGCCCGGACACTACGTCTTTGCCGTGCTGAGCGCAGAGCGCGCACTCATCGCCCGCGAGCGCCATGACTTTGACGATTCCCGCAGGCTCATTGACGAAGCGATCAGAATCGCTGAGCAGCAGAGTCAACGCGGAGGTTCGCCGTTCGTGCCTCTCTATCTGATTTACCGGGCGGATGTCGAACTTTCCGCAGAACAGCCCTCACCTGCCGAGGCCGACCTGCACCGAGCGCTGGATCTATTGCGCGCGGATGCGCAGCCGGACGACTATTCTGTGTATGTCGGCCGAGCCGAACTCATTCTCGCGCGCGTGTTGAGTTCCGAGGGCAAGGTGTCCGAGGCGCGCCGCGAAGCCGAGCTCGCCGTCAAACAACTTACCCAGGCCGAAGGGCCCAACCACCCCGAGACTCTCCTCGCCGCCGGAATCACCAAGACCCTCTAGTACGGAATCCCGAGCATCGCACTCAGAGCGCGCCGCCGGCGTCGTGCTGCGACTCGTACGCCGCCCACGCGCGGTCGATGACGTAGGCGTGGATATCCTCGGCCTGTGCGGGCGTCATCGCCGGCGTCTGGGGAAAAGTGATCGGTTTCGCGAACGACAGCATGCCCTGCTCTCGGTGCGAGCCACCCAGCAGAATTGCGTACCAGTCGCGGTGTACGTCGGGCGGGGCGTAGCGTAAGTCGGGAACGCCGCCGCCCGTGACCCAGCGGCCACTGCCTTCGAGGCGCGGCGAGTGGCAGCCCACACACCCGAAGTCACCCACGAGTTCCTCGCCGCGCCGGACCGCTTCTTTCGAGTAGGTTGATTCGGGTGGTCGGGGCACCTCGGGGGCGGGCGTCTTCGGGTATGGGTACGGTGTCGTCGCGCCGACCTTGAACGCGAGGAGCCGGGCGGGTCCATAGCGGGACTCGGGCGTCGAGGTCATCGAGGCGGTGGCGAACAATCGGAACACCGATCCCCACCCGATGCCGACGATGACGTACTGGTCGCCGCCGACGCGATACGTCACCGGCACGCTGTCGATGGCCGAGCCGGTCTTGAGCGACCAGAGCTTTCGGCCCGAGTCGCCGGCGTATGCCGCGAACTCGCCGGTGCCCTGTCCCTGGAAGACGAGGTTGCCGGCGGTCGAGAGGACGCCGCTGTTCACGATGACCGGATTCTCGACGCTCCAGCGTGCGGCCCGGGCCACCGGATCCCACGCGAGCAGCCGGCCGACCATCGGCAGGCTTCCCGCCACCGGCGGCCCCCGCCGCAGGTCCATGATCGGAATGAAGGTGAGTTTCGCGGCCGGGCTATAGCTCATCGGCCACCAGTTGCGCACGCCAAAGCATCCTTCCTTGCA
>Ga0302320_10016910_pt1 | contig 14853 bp, 10 predicted proteins | sample Bog_T0_3_FD_202130 | JGI IMG/M metagenome (GOLD analysis project Ga0302320, IMG submission 202130) | Peat permafrost microbial communities from Stordalen Mire near Abisko, Sweden - Bog_T0_3 | ecosystem: Environmental > Terrestrial > Soil > Wetlands > Peat | place: Sweden: Abisko, Stordalen Mire...
GTGGTGTCGTCGGGATCATCCTGCCCTAAATTGTCGGAACGCATGATACCTGCTGTGATGCTGGATGGCGCAAAGCTGATTGGCACGGCATGCGGCTTTATCGCTGACGAAGACTGCGGATGCGCCTCGCTCCATGCAACGGCATACCGCGTCAGAAATGCCCTGGCACGTGCCGTATCCTGCGCGGTAGGATCGCGCGAGAGCACGCGTTCATACGCTGTGCGAATCCTCTCCGCGTCACTCAGATGGCTTGGTGCAAGCAGTGTGCTTGCGAAGTTCAAGGATTGCTCGTGAATGAATGGCGAGTTCAACATGAACAGCGCTTGTGTCGGTACCGTGGTCTCTTCGCGCTGTCCCGTGACCAGGGTCTGCGAAACCGGATCGAATGCCGCAAGCGGGCGTGGAACCTCTCCGCGCAATTGCGGGAGGTAGATGCTGCGATAACGGCTGCGATCTGCGACGTCGAGAATCGACTTGACCACCGGTCCATCGTCGCGCATCTCGATCATGCGCAGGGCCATGGAAGGCGATCCGTTGGGGTGACTCAAATCGAGCTGACCTGAGGCCTCGAGAATACTGTCGCGAATCTCCTCGCTCTCCAAGCGACGTGGCGCATGACGCCAGATCAATCGGTCGGCTGGATCGACATCTTTGTACCCCGCTGGAATTTCGGTCCCCAAACGATAGGCACGGCTAAGCACAATCTCCCGCACCAGCTTTTTTGTCGACCAGCCATTGCGAATGAAGTCTTGCGCAAGGTAATCGAGCAGTTGCGGGTTGGAAGGTTGATCGCCCATCGAGCCGAAGTTGTCCACCGTATTGACAATGCCGACACCGAAGAGATGCTGCCAAACACGATTGCCATAAACACGCGCGGTGAGCGGGTTTTCCGGGTCGGTGATCCATTGTGCCAACTCCAGTCGTCCACTGTGGTCGGCCGGGATTCTTGGTGCATTCCCGAGGTTGATCAAAGACAGATAGCCACGCGGAACCACCGGACCGTGGCGTTCTTCCACGCCGCGAATGCGTACCGCAGTGTCGGTGATGATGCCTTCGCGTACGCTGTGAACGCCATATCCTAGCTCACCCAAGTCATTGATGAGTTGCAGGTCTTCTTTCAACTGGGTGAAGTTGCGAACGATCTCCGTGCGCTCTCTCTTCTGCTCCTTGGTGTAGGGCGCACGGTTCGGATTGGCTTTCTGATCGTCGGCATCTTTCTTCACCATCTCATCGAATGCTTTCTTGGCAGCGGCCACTTGTGCCTTGAGCTTTTCAACTTGATCCGCGGGGGCCTTGGGTGCCTTGTCCGCCGTGCTCAAATAGCCGAGCAGCTTCGGTTCATAATATTGCAGGCTTGCGCCACCCATTCTGCTGGTCAGACCGGCCGCATCGTCGGTGCTGGTAAAGATGCTGGCCAGCGCATAATAGTCGGTGGTCAGAATTGGATCGAACTTGTGATCGTGGCAACGCGCGCAAGAAACGGTGAGCGCCATCGTCGAACGGGTCACTGTATCGATCTGGTCATCGACGTTGTCCATTTTGAAGCGAGCCTTGAATCGCTGATTCACGTCCTTTGGTCCAAGAGCGACAAATCCCGTTGCGATGAGCAGCCGATCGCGTTCCGCGCTGTTTGTCGCCGGCAGAAGGTCTCCTGCAAGCTGCTCCTGGATGAAGCGGTTGTATGGAATATCGCGATTGAACGCGTCAATCACATAGTCGCGATACCGCCACGCGTTGGGATAAGGCAGGTTGCGCGATGGCCCGGACGACTCGGCATATCGAGCCACGTCGAGCCAGTGACGGCCCCAACGCTCACCGTACTGCTGCGATGCTAGCAGCCGATCGACCAGTCGGCTGTATGCAGAAGTGGAGTGATCCAACTGAAATGCCTTCACAGCCGCTGGAGTTGGTGGCAGTCCGGTCAGGTCGTAGCTGAGGCGGCGAATCAATGTGACCGGATCCGCATCTCTCACAGGCGCAAGTTTCTTCTCTTCCAGCTTTGCTAGCACGAAGCGATCGATGTTGCTTGATGCCCACTTCGTGTTTGATACGGTGGGCACAGCAGGGTCGGTCAACGGCTGCCACGACCAATGGTGCAGCCGCAACTTCGCATAATTCGCAGCGATTCGAGCTGGCGTCTGGGGCAGTTTCTCGGTCTCATCGGGCCACGCAGCGCCGTCTTTGATCCACTTCTCAAGGATGGCGATTTCTTCTGCGGGAAGAGCTTCTGTGCTCTCCTGAGGCATGCGTTTCTTGGCATCGTCGCTCTTGACGCGTTCCATCAGCAGGCTCTTCTCTGGATGACCGGGAACAATCACTGGTCCATCGTTGCCGCCGGTAAAGATGGCAATGCCGACATCGACGCGCAGCCCGCCTGCCTCCTTGAATGCGTCTGAATGGCAGTTATAGCAACGATTCACCAGGATGGGGCGAACGTTCTTTTCAAAGTAGGCGAGCTGCTCCGGCGTCGCTGGCCGCGGGTAAGGAATCGGCTTGGCGATGCGAAGCGAGACGGGCTTCAGCGATGCCGACTGAACACCGCCAGAGTCCGCTCCTTTGTTCACTGGGTTTGTTGGCCACGGAGCACCCTGTGCGATCCAGCTTTTGAGATCCGCGATTTCAGCGGCAGAAAGTGGATCGGCTTCGCCCTTGGGCATGCGCTTTTTGGGGTCCTCTTCTTGCAGACGATGCAACAAGGTGCTGTCTTCCACATGCTCAAGATTGATGGCAGGGCCAGACTTGCCACCGGTCAGAATGGACTCGCGATCATCAAGAAGCAGTTGTCCGGCGGCGCGGGTATCAATGGAGTGGCAGTCATAGCAGTGCTGCACCAGAATCGGCTGAATACGTTGATTGAAGAAGACAGCTTGGTCGGTTGTCGACGTCTGCTTTCCGGCAGCTGGATCCTGGCCTGAAGGGGCGGCCGCGACCGGGGAAAGGAAGTTGGGCAGGCCCGAGCCTGCAAGCAACACAATGCCTACTATGAGCGCCGGATATGCCGGTTTAGCTCTCCTGAAATCGAGGCTCATCGATAACCCTTTGAAAACGAGAAGGCGCGCCGATACGGCGACGGAGTGTGAACTCTGAGTTTCCAGACACAACTGGATCACGCAGCATCAGCCACATGCAATCAGAGGGGAAATGTAAGGAAGGGTGTCTTCAGAAAATCAACAACAACAACCAAGACGCGCTTCTCGTTGTGGAGACGAGGCGCTATGCAAACCACGAAAGGGCTTCGTGGCCGATGCGGTATTACGAGTTGTGACAGAGATCACCATATCGCGTCTTCTTGTAAAGAATTACCATTGGTTGGGTTTGGAGTCAAGTCAAAAGGACAGGATTTTCTTTGACCTCAGATTTGACGAAGAACCCTAAGCCTGTCTGATTCCGACTTCTTTCGGCGTTGCCCCGCGCGCAGAATGCCCCGCGAAAGGCGGATTTCCCCATCGAAACTCAGACAATTCTGGCCTAGCCAACCTTGCGTCCTGAGATCTGTGGGCAAGAAATCCAGATGCGACTGACCAGGTAAGAATGCTGCCTTCATCGCAGGAACTGGCCTAGCAAAATGACTTGATTCTATCGATTTGTGCGAATGCACTTGCAAAAAGGTGATCCATTGTTGCTAGAATCAGCCAATGCCAATTCCCTCCAACGCGCGGTGTTGTTGTTGCCAGTTCAGAAACTGTCAACCGGTGAACACTGTTTCGCGGGCAGAAATATCTTGATTTGATCCGCTCCATCAGCGAGCGGTACACAGATCTTCTGCAGTTGCCCACGATCCAGTTCGTGGGCATTTTCGTTTGCGCAGGTATTTCCCGCGCGTAGCGAAGACGAGCGATTGCAGAAAACGCATTCCGGCACAAGAGAGTCAGCCTGCCGGAAAGCCCGCATTCGTATTCCCGATTTGATGACCCTACAACTTTGAAAAGCTGTTTGGAGATACTCGATGAGATCCCAATCCCGTGGCAGACGCGTATCCGTTCTCCCTGCCCTTTTGCTGGTCGCCTCAGCAGCCCTCATCTCGCAGGCGCAGTCCATACCTAGCGCGGAGAACGATACGATTCCCGGATGGAAGCAATGGACCAGCCAACTCGAGCAGTTGGATTCGAAGATTCTCTCGCGGCTCCCAGAGCGGCTACGCAACGATCCTCAGGTCAGACAGGAAGCCGGTCGTTTGCTTCTTGAGGCCGTTGCCTCCAAGTCTCTTGCAGCTCTGGGGGACGATGTGGAGCATCCTGTCTTCCTACCCTCCATCAACTTCTACCTGAACATCGGTCAACCGAATGTCGATACCACTTATCGCAGCGCTGCCGTCGATGCTACTGGATCCTATCGTCTGCGCGGCGAGATCGGCTCCTTGCGCATTTTGCGTGTAGGCCTGTTCGGCACTCTGCCTGCGGGTTCAACTCTCCATCTTCCCATTCCAACTTATTACGATTTCAAAGCGCTTCATCTGGGCTCGAATGGCAGTTTCGATGTTGTGCTCAGCCCGGAGCGGCCCGCTGGACACACCGGCGACTGGTGGCAGCTCAAGCCCAATACATCGCTGTTGCTCTTGCGGCAAGTGGCTTTTGACTGGAAGACAGAGCGCGACCCGCGCATCTCGATCGAGCGCTTAGATCGTCCGGTCGAGCGTCCGCGTCCGTCTGCCGATGCCCTGCAGAAACGGCTGCAAACTCTAGCCGATGAGATCTCAAATATTGCGCTGCTCTTTGTCGATCATGTTGAGGGATTGCGCAAAGAGGGATACATCAACCGGTTGAAGGTCTTTGACGTCTCGCACATGGGCGGACTTGTCGGCCAGTTCTACTATGAGGGCGCCTACGATCTGCAGCCTGATGAGGCTTTGATTCTTGAATCCAAGGTTCCAAGCGGATGCTCCTATTGGTCCATTCTACTGACCAACGATCTGTATGAAACCACCGATTGGTACAACAACCAAAGTAGTCTCAATGGATCTCAGGCCCGGGTAGATGCGGACGGAGTGGTGCGCTATGTCGTTTCGGCGAAAGATCCCGGTGTTCCCAACTGGCTCGACATCGCCGGCTATCGAAGCGGAGCCATCCAGGGACGCTGGGCTGAATGCTCCAACAATCCTGTTCCCTCGGTTCACAAAGTTGCATTTGCAGACGTGCATAAGTCTCTGCCCGCAGAGACACCTGTGATTACGCCTGAACAGCGAGAACAGATCGTTCGTGAGCGGCGATCCGAAGTACAGCAGCGCCCGCTCTGGTAAACACCCACATTAATGAGGAGATCAGGAGAAGAGATGCGCCGAATTTTTATGAGTTCAGCATTTGCGCTGAGTTTTGCAGCACTGTTTCTTGCGCCGATCAAGACAGCCGGGCAGTCATCCGTTGTGTCTGTTGATCAGGAGTCGGCAATCGGACAAGCCTATCGCTACGCCTTGCCTGTTTACGAAATCTCACGTCTACGCTATCGCCAGAGCTTCGATCCGGCCAACCCCCGCCGCGCGGCGGTGAATACTCTGACACATTCGCGCAAACTATCTGGTCATGCCACTCGCTTTGTAACGACACCCAACAACGACACGCTTTATTCTTCGGCAAATCTGGATCTACATTCCGGCCCTGTACGGATCGACGTACCCGATTTCGGTTCGCGGTACTACTCCATCGCGCTCATGGATGAGTTCACCAACAATTTCGCCTATATCGGACGGCGCACCACGGGAACCAGGGCCGGGAGCTTTCTGGTGGTGGGCCCATCGTGGCACGGAGAACCGTCCAAGGACGTGACAATTATCCGCTCTCCCACACCAGATGCGACGCTGCTGGTGCGCATTTTGGTGGACGGGCCAGAGGATCTCGATGCTGTGCATCACCTACAGGACACAATCGTGCTGACCGCGCCACCTGTCGATCCTCACGCAACGACTCCGCTAGCTCCGATAGAGAATGACGGCGCCAATTTTGTGGCCGTGGTGAATCAGGCACTTGGAGAGAATGCACCACCCGCGCAGGATGCAGCAATCTTGGCGGAACTTGCCAGAGTGGGCATCGTACCAGGGGGTGGGCCATTGACTCCCGAGTTGGCTGCTGCGTGGCGCGATGATCTACCCAAGGCCCAGGCGGACCTTCGCAAAAGAACCTCCTGGTCGCGACGGATTGTATCTGGCTGGAGCTACTCGGCGACTGATATCGGCAACTTCGGCGTCGACTATGACCTGCGCGCTGCTGTGGCCCTTTCGGGTTTGCTGGCGCTTACGCGAGAGGAGGCCATCTATGCCGGTGCAGTGGCGGATTCGAGGGAGCAACCGCTGGATGGCGCGCATCGCTATCACCTGCATGTTCCAGGCGACCTTCCGCTCGATGGGTTCTGGTCGCTTTCCATGTATGAGGTACAGTCCGATGGACGTCTCTTCTTTGCTGATAATTCATTGCATCGATACGCCATCGGCGACCGCACGCGCGGGCTGAAGCGAAATGCAGACGGCTCACTCGACATTCTGATTCAGAAGAACGCGCCTGCTGCGGATCAGGCCGCCAACTGGCTTCCTGTTCCGGAATCCGGGCGGATGCAGTTGACCTTGCGTCTCTATCAACCGCGTGCCGAACTCTTGGACGGCGGCTTTCACTTCCCTGCTCTGGAACGATTGGACTAATTTCTTATGAAAATTGTCTTACTGATTGCCGGGCTGATGTTAGCCACGTCCTCAGATTCGCTCTCTGGCCAAACAACGTTCATTGAGCGATATCAAGCACGGGTAAGTGCAACGCAGGCCGAACAGCCTCACTGGGTGACTCCTCTGGTTACGGTGACTCCGCGCCTGGAGCAGGAGATCCGGACCGACTTCGTACATCAGTACAATCCCAAAAGGTTTGCAATCTGGAACTACGGAAATGGCAAGGGATTGGAATTGATTCCTGAGCGCCACACGGAAATCATCTTCAACGTTCCTCCGTTCTTTAATCGCTCCAACGGTGCTTCGGACGGGTTTGGCGACATTTCATTCTTGGCCAAGGAGCGGATCTATTCGCGCAACGAGGAGCATGGTAACGCAATCGTCACGGCGTTTCTTGCAGGATCAATCCCTACGGGCAAGAACAGCAACGGGAGCTGCTGCGCCGTTATGACTCCCACAATTGCAGTGGGAAAGGGTTTCGGTAAGTTTGCGTTCACATCAACAGCTGGGGGAACTTTGCCAGTAACCAACGCGCAAAGCCTTGGACATACCATCACATGGAATAACGTCGCCCAATATCGAATCGCAACGAGCGGAGTCGCCCGGTTCTTCTGGCCCGAAGTCGAGCTCAATTCTGCATTCTACAAAGGTGGTCCCGCGAATGGCGAAACCGCGGCCTTTGCCACTCCTGGCCTTATTGTGGGCCGAATACCGCTATCGCACGACGCGAATGGAAAGCCGGGACGTCTCGGTGTGACATTCGGCATTGGGCAGCAGATCGCTGTCTCTCATTACCATCCAAATAATCACGCCACAGTCATTACGTTGCGGATGCCTTTCTAAACAACAATGGCGGCACGCTGCCCTGTTCGAAAGCATGGGCGTCGCGGCGCACGAATATGCTCGACACATGAGAAGTGCACTTGAATCGAGTGTCGGGCAGGAGGAATATGTGGATTTAAGACCTGAAGTTGGAACCTCTCGTGTGCAAAGCTTCGCACTCGTGTTGCTCATCGGACATGCAACCTTGTTCTGCACGAGTTCCGCGTTGGCGCAAGCAACTCCGGCTGTTTCCGCTTCTGCCAACTCGCAGATAACCCAGCCAAAGGATGCTGAGCCAACCACCATCAAGGCCAACCGGAAAGCCTCTTCTTATTTGCCCGCAGAAGATGGGATCGAAGCGAAGGAGTCGCACCGTGGATTCATCGCCACATTGCCAGACTCTGCAATCAAGGCAGCCAAGGCGGGGTCTTACGCCAACGCACTGGGTGAGTACGGATTCCTCGATCACGCCGACGCTCCCGACACGGTAAACCCGGCGCTATGGCATCATGCCCGTGTCAATACCGCCAACGGCCTGTTCAAAGTAACAGACCGCATCTATCAAGTGCGCGGCTTCGACCTCTCTGTGATGACGATCATCGAAGGAGATACCGGGCTGATCGTAACCGATCCCATGACAGTGACCGAAGCGGCCAAGGGAGGCATGGACCTCTATTACCAGCATCGGCCGTACAAGCCAGTGGTGGCCGTGATCTATAGCCATAGCCATCTGGACCACTTCGGCGGCGTCAAGGGCGTGATCTCTGAAGCGGACGTAGCCTCAGGTAAGGTGCGCATCTACGCACCCAATAATTTCATGGATGCCCTGGTGAAAGAGAACGTGGTGATCGGCAACGCCATGATGCGGCGAGCAGCATTCCAATTCGGACCGCTGTTGCCACATGGCGAAAAGGGGCAGGTGGATGCCGGCCTGGGCAAAGCAAGTGTCAGCGGCAGTTCCAGCTTGATCCCACCCACCAACATGATCGAGAAAACTGTCGAGACCCACACCATCGACGGGGTTGAGATCGTCTTCGTCAATACGCCCGACACCGAGGCCCCGGCGGAGATGATCATGTACTATCCACAGTTCCGCACACTGAACATGGCCGAGCTGGTGACGCGGAATCTGCATAACCTGCTGCCCTTGCGAGGCACTCAGGTGCGGAACGCCAACGACTGGGCAAAGGACATCAATTACGCGTTGGCTGAATTCGGTCCCAAGACCGACATCCTGATCAGCCAGCACCAATGGCCATACTGGGGCACGGACCGCATTGACACAATCCTGCGCAAGCAACGCGACCTCTACAAATTCATCAATGACCAGACAATCCGGTTGATCAATCACGGCTACAAGCCTGGTGAAATCGCCGAGATCCTCAAGGAACCTGCGAGCCTTTCCGGCGAGTGGTCAACAAGAGAGTTCTACGGAACAGTCAGCCACAACTCCAAAGCCGTCTATCAGCGCGTGCTTGGGTGGTACGATGGCAATCCGGCCAACCTGAATCCTCTACCGCCGATCGAAGCCGGCAAGAAGACGGTGGAATACATGGGTGGTGCTCAGGCCATCCTGACCCGTGCTCGCAAAGACTTTGCAGACGGCCAGTACCGATGGGTAGCAGAGGTGCTGAACCAGCTGGTCTTCGCCGAGCCTGACGACAAACAGGCTCGGGAACTGGAAGCGGATGCCCTGGAGCAACTGGGCTATCAGAGTGAGTCCGCCACCTGGCGCAACGCCTATTTGGAGGCCGCGCAGGAGCTGCGTGGCAAGCTTCCTGGGGCGGGCCGTTGGCAGATCAACAACGATCTCGTGCACAGCATGCCACTGGACGCCTACTTCGACTTCATGGGCGTCCGGCTGAACGCCCCCAAGGCCGAAGGCAAGAAGATCGTGATTAACTGGCGATTCAGCGACACGAAAAAAGACTATATTCTGAACCTGGAGAACAGCGCATTGACCTATCTGGCTAACAAGGTTTCTGACCATGCAGACGCCACGATTACCCTGGATCGACCGACGCTCAACGCCATCAACCTGCAGCAGACAACCTTCCGCGAAGAGGTGATGGCGGGGAAGATCTCCATTCAAGGCGATGTGCAGAAACTGATTGAGTTCAATAGCCTCTTCGACAGTTTTGTGCCGGACTTTCCTGTTGTCACTCCTATGCCGCCGCCCGCCAATCATGGAAGAGATTGAGGATAGACTCCACGCGCTGCTCGGAACTCAAATGCCTCTGCCACATGCATCTTGGTCACTCCAACTATGTATGAGACGACCGACGCTTATGTGCTTAGATCTTTGGAGACGATATGAGAATCAAAATATCAGGTGTCGGCGAACCGGTGCTAAGGGGCAAAGCGAGGCCTTTGACGCCAGAGGAGATTGGAAGCCAGCGCATCCTCGACCTCATCGAGCACATGCGCGAGACGCTGTCCGATGCTCTCGGCGTCGGCCTCGCAGCTCCGCAGATCGGCGAGCCACTGCAGCTTGCGATCATCGAGGACAAGGTTGCATATCATGCGAATATCTCTGAAGCAGACCTCGCGGAACGGGAGCGCACTCCAGTGCCATTTCATGTTCTGATCAATCCTCGAATTCATCTGGTGTCGTCACCGGAAGTGGCTTTCTTTGAAGGTTGTCTCAGCCTACCCGGTTTTACGGGACTCGTGCCGCGCGCTCGTCGGGTTCTGGTTGAGGCCCTGGATCATCGTGGTCAGGCAGTGCGTGTCGACGCCACTGGCTGGTATGCTCGCATTCTGCAACATGAGATCGACCATCTGCGCGGAACACTGTACATCGACCATATGTGGAGCCGCAGTTTTTCTTCGCTTGAGAATTACTCGCGGCATTGGAAATCGAAGACTACGGAAGAACTCCGACAGGCATTTGAAAACATCCCTTAAGATGCTGTGTTTATTGATGAAGGTTGCGCTTGCCAGCAATGAACAGACTCTTCTGGAACTCTCCTGATCTGGCACCTCGACCATCGCGGATACAAGGTCTTGCGCATCGAAGTGATTGCGGAGTGTAATTCAAAAATGAACTGATGACTTTGCAACCGCAATGCAGCTTAAACGATCGCGCGTGGATCGCAATTTCTGCCAAGCTCTATTGGCGATTGCGGGGCTAAGAACACAAGATTGAATTGAAGCCGACATGATATCCGGTCGATCCAATTTCCTGAGGTGAGGCATGAAACTAAAACCCTTTCTTCTGGATATGTGGCTGGACAACTACGAACACGGTATTGAATTCAATCTGGCAGCTAGTACCGGACCAGCCTGGACCCTGAACGAGATCCTGAGCCTTGCCAAAGACGAGGAGCGCGAGCGTTTCCTGAATCACAAGGTTGTTTACAGTCGGCCCGCCGGCGCCGACGGCTTGCGTGCAGCGATCGCCGAGATGCACGGCGTAGATGCAGACGCCGTGCAAGTCGTTACGGGTGCCTCAGAGGCCCTGCTGATTCTGATGTGGCTGGCTGCAGAGCCAGGAGCCAATGTTATCCTGCCCCAGCCGGGATTCACTACATTCTCGGCCTTGCCTGAGTCGCTGCGGATTGAGACTCGCTTCTACTCAATTCGAAAGGAGAATGAGTTCCGCATCGATGTAGAAGAAATTAAGAAGCTCGCGGATCGAAATACCAACCTGGTCCTGGTTAATAGCCCGCATAATCCCACCGGCGCCACGATCAGCGATGAGGATCTAGACAGCCTGCATGGATTTACGACATCCCGGGGAATTCAACTGGTCAGCGACGAAGTCTATCATCCTATCTTTCATGGACAGCCGACAAAGTCTGCCGCCCGTCTTCCCCACGCTACTGTGATTCACGATTTCTCGAAAGCCTTTCCTCTGTCGGGAGTCCGAACAGGATGGATGATCGAGCATGATCCAAAACGCCGCAAGGACTACTGGAATGCGCGCTCTTACTTTTCGATCACTAACAACACTGCCGGCGAATTTCTGGCGGAGTTCGCCATGCGCCACCGCGTTGCACTGCTCGGCAGAACTCAGAAGGTTGCCAGTGAAAATCTGGGGCAGCTTGGCCGTTTCATGTCAGAGCATCAGGAGACGATCGGCTGGATCCCTCCTCAGGGCGGGATGACCGCGTTTCCCTGGCTCATAAGCGGAGAAGGCAGCCGCGCCTTCTGTCAGGCAGCAGCAGAGCAGGGCATCTTACTCGCACCCGGAGATTGCTTTGATGCACCACCGCATTTCCGACTCGGCTTCGCCGCCATGACCGACAAATTCCCTCAGGCCCTGGGCCGCCTAGGAGAATTGGTCAGAAGCTGGTCTAGTGCGCAGGCGCTCAGGGTCTAACGCAAACTGCATTGCATTTTATTGGAAAGAGAAGCAGTGGTAGATGACTGAATTCATCGCTGGACTTATGGATGTTTTTGCCGATGCGCCATTGACGGGCACCCCTCTTGCAGTGCTCCAAAACTCGGACGGGCTGAGCGACGAGCAGATGCGAAGGACCGCCGGAGAATTCAATCAGGCTGAGACGACCTTCATCCTGCAAAGCACGCGTGCAGATTGGAAATTGCGTTCGTTCACCGCTAGTGGAGTGGAAGTCTCCGGTGCCGGACACAATCCAGCTTCTCTACTCCAAGCAAGTCGATCTCCCATCCTCAGCTTGCCTGCTCAGAATCATCCGACGTTTTCTTTGGGACATTATCTGCTGATAGGAGTTTCTCATCATGCAAATTAGTTTTTCGCGAGTTTGCGCAGTCTTTGCGATCGCCATCTTCTGCTGCCCTGCCTGGGAGCAAACCGCACCCGCGCTACTGCAAAACCAGATCGTTGTTTTCATGACAGACTTCGGCCACGTGGATGATTCGGTGGCAATCTGTAAGGGGGTCATGCTCGGTGTGAATCCCGACCTGCGCATTGTTGACCTGACGCATGACGTGACCCCGTTCAACATTCTGGAAGCCGCTCGCTTCCTGGCCGGTGCCGCGCCATATTATCCGTCGGGAACGGTTTTCGTGGCGGTAGTCGACCCCGGCGTGGGCGGCACGCGCAAGGCGATTGTGGCGCACTCGCGTCGCGGTCAGTGGTTCGTGCTGCCTGATAACGGAATGCTGACCTTGGTGGACGACCACGACAACATTGACGCAGCATATGACATTCAGAACCCGAAATGGATGATCGGCAGCGCGCTTTCCTCGACCTTCCATGGACGCGACATCTTCTCACCGGTTGCCGCGCACCTGGCACGCGGCGACGCCCCCTCCGAAGTTGGCCCGGCGCTGAACGTGAAGTTGCTTATACGGTTGCCTGTGCGGAAGGCTGTGGTGGACGCGCACGGTATTTCGGCCACAGTCATTGGAACGGATGGACCATTCGGCAATCTCGTTACGAGCGTCGCGCTCGACGACTTTGCTCAACTGGGCTACTCGCTCGGCCAAGCGGTTCGCTTGAAGTTGGCTGGCAAGTCGCTGCAGATTCCCTTTGTGAAGACTTTCAGTGATGTGCCATTGGGACAACCGCTCTTGTACATTGACTCTCGTGGGCGTTTGGGCCTGGCGGTGAATCAGGGAAGCTTTGCAAGTAAATACGAGGTCAAGGTGCCGGAAACGCTTGATATTGAGCGCAACGAGCAGAAATGATGAAACTGTTCGGCTTGTGACCAATGGGGGAACTTCAGGAGGATTCTCAGATTTGTTGAGTTCATGGTGCTTGTTCATTTCGTGGCGCTCGCTTCCTTCGGCCAGAGCTTCCGGGTAACCCTCTGCGGCGAGATAAACGACGCTTCCGGCGCAACTATTGCTGGAGCCACGGTCTCTGCGCGCAATGTGGAGACCGCGCCGATCCGCACGGCCACGACCTCGGCCGACGGCGGCTACGTCATCATCGAACCGCCGTCAGGAAGCTACGAGGTAACCGCCACCGGGGCCAGTCTTCTACCGGTCTAGCTGCCGGCCAAGGTTGACGTTGGCGCCGACACCGCGCTCGAATTCACCTCAGCAACGTGGCTCAGGTAGAGCAGACGGTAGAAGTACAAGCCAACTCCATGCTGCCAGACCTGACGCAGATTGCATTCTCGAAGTTGATTGAAAACCGGCTGGTGATTGATCTTCCACTGAATTGGCGTGAGTTTAGCGAGTAGATCAAAAACACAAACATTCATCAATATGCCATTAGGTTTGTCCTCCAAAATGTATATAAGCTGTACTATCAGCGTTCGTTGACGATTGAAACAAAGAATGGGTGAGTTGGCGCTCCCTCACCCACCCATAGAGGCCTGATTGTCAGGACTGTATTAACGACAACAGCAGAATGGAGTGGGCAGAAGTTCCATGGGCCGGATTGAACATGCAAGTTTCCATCATTGCAAGGCAGACTCTTTTGATTGTGAAGAGATTTGAACGTCAACCTGCGAAATTCAAAACTCCATCGTTAGGAATCCAATTGTCCAAAAAAATGTACCTTGACGAAATCGTGATATATGGTATCTTCGTCATATGGCGCACATCGCATCCAATCCGACCCGGATTCCCCACGGTACGCCGTGTGCCTCTTTTCGATGTCGTTCCTGACAGAGTTCCCGCAGTGATTGTGCGGTGGAACCTGGCGCTTGAATCGGCCTAGTATCTCTAATCATCGATTGATTCGATCATGCTCCGGGAAGATGTTCTTCCCTTTGGATCACTGTCTGCGCAGATTGTAGAACTGCGAAGATGGCGCGAAGGAGCCATTTCGAGCTTGATCGGTGGAGCTTCAGGCTGAACGACTCGCTCTTCCTCTTTATCAATCACCTCTCTCATCTTTCAAGGTTTGCGGATGTTTGCTCCGCCGATTCACGAAGTGCTTGTGCATCGCGCTGTAGCTGCGCCTTGGGGAGCTTCTGTCTCAAATTGCGCCGCAAGCCAGCTTGTAATCGCACCACGGCACGACTTCCAAATAGTTCGCCTCACCCAGTAAAGGACGACGATGAAAAGGATTGCTGCTGCACTTCTCCTCTTCTCCAGTGTCGCGCTCGCAGCGCCGACAAAGCATATCACTTCTCCGACCGAGGCATTCGGTTTTCAGCCAGGCGCCGACCGCAAGCTCGCCGACTGGGGGCAACTTACATCCTATTTCCAGAAGCTCGGTACCGAGTCAAATCGTGTGCGTTATGAGGAAGTGGGCAAAACGACCGAAGGGCGACCCTTTATTACGGTGACTATCTCAGCTCCGGAAAATATCGCAAAGCTGGAGCACTACAAACAGATTCAAAGCAAATTGGCCGACCCACGCACCACAACCCTTAAAGAGGCCAAGCAGCTTGTTGCTGAGGGGAAGACGGTGCTCGCCGTTACCTGCAACATTCACTCTACGGAGATCGCCAGTTCGCAAAGCGCAACCGAGTTTGCCTATCAGCTGGCGACAGGCGACA
>Ga0302320_10016913_pt1 | contig 14851 bp, 12 predicted proteins | sample Bog_T0_3_FD_202130 | JGI IMG/M metagenome (GOLD analysis project Ga0302320, IMG submission 202130) | Peat permafrost microbial communities from Stordalen Mire near Abisko, Sweden - Bog_T0_3 | ecosystem: Environmental > Terrestrial > Soil > Wetlands > Peat | place: Sweden: Abisko, Stordalen Mire...
TGCCCGGTTGCGCGGCACAGGCCATCCGTTTCACAACGGAATGCCTCGACCGGATGACCCGAGGCCCGGGCCGATTGTGGGAGCGGCTCGTTAGCGTTCCTCTCCAGGTTCAATGACGGGCTCGTCCGTCGCGGGCACCTCACTTCCTGCCCCTCCGTCTGCGCGGGCCGCGCACGCCGCCTGCTCGCTCAGCTTAGCGCAGATGGCCTTGGAGTGCGGCTCCGGCGACCAGGGCCATTGCACGCGTGTTCATTCGAAAGAGAATGGCCCAAAGGCCCGGCGACTGCCGCCAATGCAGGTCGGCGAAAGCACAATAGTCCTAAACAAAAGCACAGGAGTGCAAGCCGGGCGACTTGGGCTTCTGCTAAGCTGCCAGGCGTCAATATACCCCAATCAAGATGACAACGCTTGAACAGCTGTGCGAAGCCGTAGCCTGCGGCAAAAGCAAGGTGGCCAAGACTCTCACCCTGCAGGCGATCGACGAGGGGGCCAAACCCGGCGACATAGTGGACAAGGCCCTTGTGCGTGCGATGACCTCGGTCGGCGACAAATTCAGGAACAACGAGATATTCGTGCCCGAGATGCTCATAGCCGCGCGGGCGATGAAGGAGGCGATGAACATTCTTGAGCCCAAACTCATCGCCGCCGGGATCGCGCCGAAATACACCGCAGTGATCGGCACGGTGCAGGGAGACCTCCACGACATAGGCAAGAATCTGGTCGCCATCATGTGGCAGGGGGCGAACTTCCGCATTGTCGATCTCGGGACCAATGTGGCGCCGGCGAAATTCATTGCCGCCATCCAGGAACACACGCCGCAGCTGGTCGGCCTCTCGGCGCTGCTGACAACGACCATGACGGCCATGATCGACACTATGCGCGCCATACGCGGGAGCGGTTGTCCGCCGGTCAAGGTCATCATAGGAGGCGCGCCGATCAGCCAGCAGTTCGCAGAGCAAATTGGCGCCGACGGCTACGCGCCCGATGCCGGGTCCGCAGTCGACACGGCCTATGACCTGATTGGCGCCGCCTGACATGAAACTCCCCTGGGAACTCGAACCCGTGCCATTATGATCACTCCCGAGCCGCGACCGAAACCCGCGATGGACACTCTGCGGGAGAAAATGGAAGAGTCTTCGCGCTTCCTCGTCGGGACCGAGCTCGTTTCCACGCGCGGAGGGATGGCCGAGCGCAGCGCGATAAAGGCGCGGGAGTTCGCCGACCAGCTCGTCGGGTCTCCCGACATCGACTGGATTTCGATCACCGACAACGCCGGCGGCAATCCGCAGCTCTCGCCCACGGCGCTCGGAACGACCATTCTCTACGCGGGCAAGGAGGTCGTGATCCACGTCACGTGCAAGGATCTCAACCGAAACGCGCTCGAGAGCGAGGCATGGCTCCTCAGCAGCTTTGGGTTCAACAACATCCTTGCGATGACGGGGGACTATCCAGGCGCCGGCAACGCCGGAAACGCGAAGCCCGTCTTTGACATAGATTCAGTCGGCCTCATCTCGATGCTGGCCCATATGAACGAAGGCCTCAATCCCGCCGACGGCCGGGGCCGGGTGGGCAAAGAGCATCTTGGAAAGACGAAATTTTTCATTGGTGCCGTCACGACGAACTTCAAATTGCTCGAAGGTGAGGTGATGCCCCAGTACTTCAAGCTGGCCGCAAAGGTCGCCTGCGGCGCCCGATTCATCATCAACCAGATCGGGTTCGACGCGCGCAAGATGCACGAGCTGCTCGCCTATATGCGGGCGCACGACATGGGGCGTGTTCCGCTGATCGGCAATGTCTACCTGCTCAGCGCCGGCGTAGCCGCGGTCTTTAACAAGGGCAGGATTCCCGGTGTCGTCGTGAGCAATGAGCTGAACGAGCTATGCGCCCGGCAGGCCGGCTCGCCGGACGGCGGGAAGGCGTTCTTTCTCGAGTTTGCCGCGAAACAGGTTGCCATCTATCGCGGCCTGGGCTTCCGGGGAGTCTATCTCGGCGGTGCCCACAACTTCGCCCCGGTTGCCAAGATTCTCGAGATCGAACGCACGTTCGCGCCGGACGATTGGAAGCAGTTTGCCCGCGAAATCACGTTTTCGCGGCCCGGAGAGTATTACCACTACGCCCGCGATCCCGCCACCGGCCTGGCCGATCCGTCCGCGCGCGCTCCCTCTGCGGGCGAGAAGAGATCGATGGGAGAGCGCATGTCATACCGTGTATCGAAGTGGTTTCACGGATCCATGTTCACTCGCGGCCGCGTCCTGAACGACTTGGGAGCGAAGCTGTGCGCCCGCGCAAAAGATCCCGCTCAGGGGCCAAAGCCGCTGCGCGAGATCGAGCGCCTTGGCAAGACGGTCCTCTTCCGCTGCAAGGACTGCGGCGACTGCTCGCTGCCGGAGATCGCCTACCTCTGCCCAGAATCGCAATGCGCGAAGAATCAGCGCAACGGCCCCTGCGGCGGAACGCGCGCAGGCCGTTGCGAGGTCGACGGCTTTGGCGAGTGCATCTGGCTGCGGGCCTATGAGAGGCTCAAGCGCGATGGCGGCGAAACAGGGCTTCTGGCGCACGCGCCGGTCGTCCAGAACCAGGCTCTCCGCGGCACCTCAAGCTGGGCGAACACCTGGCTGGGCCGGGATCACTACGCAAAGAAAATCACCCCCGTCTCCTCATGACCCGGCTCTGAACCCCCACATGCCCATTCCAGAACTCACTATCATCGGAGAATCGATCAACGATTCGGTTCCTTCCACCCACAAATTGTACGAGGCTCATGATGTCGCCGGACTAAAGGCGCTTGCGGCAGCACAGGACCTGGGCGGCGCCGCCTATATCGATGTGAACGTTGGCAGGAATCCAGGAGCGTTCTTGGCGGAAATGGTGCGCCACGTCCAAAGCGTCACTGCGAAGCCGGTCTCCATTGATACACCCGATCCCGAAATGGCGGAGGCCGGCCTCAAGGCCTACGACCGGGCGAGCGCCGGCGGCCGCATTCCGATACTGAATTCCATCTCTCCCCTGCGGATTGAGATGCTGGAACTGACTCGAATCTCGCCGTTTATGCCGATCCTGCTGGCTTCCGAGCGCCTGGAAAACGGCGTCGGAATGCCGAACCACACCGCGGAGGAGGTTCACGCGACATCCAGGCATCTGGTGCAGGAGGCTGCCAAGCATGGCATCCCGGTTGACCAATGCATAATTGATCCGGCTATTGCGCCCATAGGTGCTGATTCCGAAGGCGGCTTCCGGCGCCTCATGGGTGCCATTCGCCTGATTCACGAGGATCCGTTGCTCAAGGGCGTCCACATGTCTGTGGGTCTGAGCAACTTTACCGTGATGATTTCGCCGAAACGCGCCGATGGCTCGCCCACAAAGGCCCCGCTTGAAAGCGCCTTCCTGACCCTTGCAATGCCATTGGGACTCGACCACGTCATCGGCTCCATCAAACGCAAATACGAACGGCTCCCTCCCGATCATCCGGCTCTGGTTTGCCTGAACGACTGCCTCAAACTTGACGGGTTCGAGGTCATCATGCGCGTTCAGGAATTTTGCTCCAGCTAATGATCCCCATAACATGAACGCCAAGATTGTACCCCCCGACATCGAAATTGCCCGCCAGACCAAAGCACAGCCGATCGAGAAGATCGCCGAGCGCCTCAATATCCCGATTGAGGAGCTGGACCTCTACGGAAAGTACAAGGCCAAGGTACAGCTCGATTTCTACCGGCGGATGGAGAGCACAAAGCCCGGCAAGCTCATCCTTGTCACCGCCATAACGCCGACGCCGGCCGGCGAAGGCAAGACCACCACGTCTATCGGCCTGGGCGATGCCCTGAACCGGCTCGGCAAGCGTGTCGCCATCTGTCTGCGCGAACCCTCCCTAGGACCCTGCTTTGGCATCAAAGGAGGCGCCGCCGGCGGCGGCTATGCCCAGGTCGTGCCGATGGTGGATATCAACCTTCACTTCACGGGCGACTTTCACGCCATCACTTCCGCGCACAACCTCCTCTCGGCGATACTCGACAACCACCTTACGCACGGCAACGCCCTCGGGATCGACTCGACGCGCATCGTCTGGAAGCGGGTCTTGGACATGAACGATCGCGCCCTTCGCCAGATTGTGATCGGTCTCGGCGGCAGGACCAACGGCGTCTGCCACGAAAGCGGATTCGACATCACCGTGGCCTCCGAGGTCATGGCGATTTTCTGCCTTTCCCAGTCGCTCACCGAACTGCGCGAGCGCCTCGGCCGCATCATCGTCGCCTACACTCGCGAGAAGAAACCCGTCACCGCCGCCGATCTGAAGGTGAACGGCGCGATGACCGTCCTACTGCGCGACGCGCTCAAGCCCAACCTCGTGCAGACGCTTGAGGGGACCCCCGCATTTGTCCACGGCGGCCCCTTCGCCAACATCGCCCATGGGTGCAACAGCGTGGTCGCTACCAAGCTCGCCCTGCGGCTCAGTGACTACACCGTCACCGAAGCCGGCTTCGGCGCGGATCTAGGAGCGGAGAAATTCCTCGACATCAAGTGCCGCGCCTCGGGCCTTCGACCGAGCGCGGTCGTGATCGTCGCCACTGTCCGCGCACTGAAAATGCACGGCGGGGTGGAGAAGGCAGACCTGAAGACGCCCAACCCCAAAGCGGTTGACCTGGGCTTGGGCAACCTCGAGAAGCATGTCGAGAACATCAAGAACTTCGGTTTGCCGGTCATCGTCGCGATCAACCACTTTACCGCCGATACGGAGGAGGAAATGGCGGTGATTGAAAAGCACTGCGAGAAACTGGGTGTCCAGGCTGTCAAAGCCCACCATTGGGCGGACGGCGGGGCCGGCGCCCTCGAACTTGCGACCAAAGTCGTGGAGCTCATCGATCGGGCGCCCAACAAATTCCGGTTCACCTATCCCGACGAGATGACACTGTGGGAAAAGACCAGGACCATCGCCCGGGAAATTTATGGCGCCGACGACATAACGGCCGATGCGAAGGTAAAATCCAAGTTCAAGGAACTGGAGGAGGCCGGTTTTGGCCGCCTGCCGATTTGCATGGCCAAGACCCAATACTCCCTGTCCGCCGATCCCACCCTGCGCGGACGTCCGAAGGGCTTCAAGGTGCCCATCCGCGACATCAACATCTCGGCGGGCGCCGGCTTTGCCGTCGTCTTGACCGGTGACATCATGACCATGCCGGGCCTGCCCAAGACGCCGGCGGCGGAAGCGATCGACATCAATGCCGAAGGCGAGGTCGTCGGCCTATTTTAGGCCCGACCGGCCCAATTCGCGCGACGCCGATTTGCCGGATGGTCCGCGCCTGCCGCCCTGCCATTACCCAAGACACCCCCCCAATGTGCGCCGTCCCGGAAATCCCCAGTCCCCGCGGCGGCGCGGGCGATCGCGGCCTCTCCGATGACGTCGGGTCGGTCTATCATCTCAGGTATGACGAGGACATGGGAAAGGCCTGCCGGGGCAACGCGTGCTTTGGCGAGTTGGCGCTGCGCAATGTTCCCGCGGGGATCAAGTCATGAATCTGGTAACAATCAACGGCCGCTCGCACCGCTTCCCCGATGGCATCGCCATCAAGGAAGCGCTTGGCCGTCTCGGCATCGAGGTGCCGGCGCTCTGCCACGACAACCGCCTCGAGCCATATGGCTCATGCCGCCTCTGCGTCGTCGAGGTGAAGGGCAGGGGCGCGCTCTCCACCGCCTGCAACACGCCGATCAGCGACGGCATGGAAATCTTCACGCACTCGCCCGCGGTCGAGGGCGTGCGACGCACGCTGCTTAGGCTGCTGGCCAAGGACTATCCCCCTGAGGCCGTCGAGGAGTTTCCCGACAAGCAGTTTCACCGCTACCTTCGCCAGTACGGCATAAAGGCGTCCGGCTCGCCCGGAGCGGGGTCTCCCGCCGTGCCTTTCATGAGGGACGCGACGCACCCCTATATCAACGTGGAGATGTCGCGGTGCGTCACGTGCTACCGATGCGTGCGCATCTGCGAGGAGGTGCAGGGCCAGTTTGTCTGGAAGGCCTGGGATCGGGGCGGCGCCACGCGCATCATGCCTGCCCGTGGCGGCACGTTGCTCGACAGCGGTTGCGTCAGCTGTGGCACGTGTGTCGACGCCTGTCCGACTGGCGCACTCGAGGACCTCACCGTGCTCACCCGTGGCGTGCCGACTGAGTGGACGAAGACTATCTGTTCCTATTGCGGCACGGGCTGCGAGGTGAACGTGGGCACGCGTGAGGGCCGCATCACCACCATTCGCCCTGCGCTCGATGGCCCGAGCAACCATGGCCACGCCTGTGTGAAAGGCCGTTACGCGTTCGATTACATCTACGCGAAAGACCGCGTCACTTCCCCTATGATCCGACGCGAAGGTGAGTGGTTGCGTGTCAGCTGGGACGAAGTCATTGATTTTGTAGCCGGCCGCCTGCGCGCGATCGTAGCGGATCACGGCCCCGACAGCATCGGCCTGCTGAGCTCCTCCCGTGGCACCAACGAGGAGAATTACGTCGCCCAGAAATTCGCCCGCATTGTTCTGGGCACCAACAATATCGATTGCTGCGCGCGCGTCTGCCACTCGCCCACCGCCGCCGCCATGAAGATGACACTCGGCACCGGGGCCGCCACAAACTGCCTCGACGACATTGAGATCGCCCGCACCATCCTCGTCTGCGGCGCCAACCCGACCGAGGGGCATCCTGTCATCGGAGCGCGCATCAAGCAGGCCGCACGGCGCGGCGCAAACCTCATAGTCGTCGATCCGCGAGCGATCGAGTTGACCCAGTACGCAGCCGTACACCTTCAACTTCGCCCTGGCACGAACGTGGTGCTTTTCAACGCGTTGGGAGCGGCGATTGTCGATGAGGGCCTCGTCGACGAGGGCTTCCTTCGCGCACGCGTCACCGAGTTCGGGCCGTATCGCGAATTTATCCGCCAGTTCACGCCCGAGAAGGTTGAACGCATCTGCGAGGTGCCGGCCGAGAAGATCCGCAAGGCCGCGCGCCTTTACGCCACGGCCAAGCCCTCGCTCAGCGTCCACGGCCTTGGCATGACCGAGCATATCCAGGGGACCGAGGGCATCATGGCGCTGGTCAACCTTGCCCTCCTCACCGGCAACATCGGCAAGTCCGGCAGCGGCATCAACCCCCTGCGCGGCCAGAACAACGTGCAGGGCGCCCCGCACATGGGCTGCGAGCCAAAGCTTCTCGCCGGCTACGTTCCCATCACTGAGGCCCGCGCGAAATTTGAAACCGCATGGGATGCGCCCCTCCCTACCCGCCAGGGACTCAACATGATCGACATGCTGACCGCCGCCGCGGCCGGCAAGTTCAAGGCAATCTGGGCCATCGGCTATGACATCCTAAAGACCAATCCCAACATGCACGAGACGCGCCGCGCGATGAAGCAGCTCGATCTCGTCATCGTCCAGGACCTCTTTTTCAACGAAACGGCGAGGGAATTCGGCGACGTCTTCCTGCCCGCCGCATCGTCGTTCGAGAAGGACGGCACGTTCATGAACGGCGAGCGTCGCGTCCAACGTGTGCGCCGCGCATGCGAGCCGAGGGGCGAATCCCGCTCCGACTGGGAAATCATTTGCGCCCTTGCCCGCGCCATGGGCCAGGGCAAGCGCTTCGCCTACAGCTGTGCCGAGGAAATTTGGGACGAGGTGCGCTCCCTCTGGCCCGAGGGCGCGGGCATGAGCTACGCACGGCTTGACCAACGCGGCCTGCAGTGGCCGTGTTTCTCCGAAAGCGACCCCGGCACGCCCGTGATGCACGCCGATGAATTCACGCTTGGCAAGACAGTGGCGTTGCGCCGCATCGACTTCACGCCGCCGGCAAAACTGACCAGCCTGGAGTACCCTTTTCTTCTCACCACGGGCCGCAACCTCTATCAATACAACTCCGGCACGCAGACAGGACGCACCCCCAATTCTCGGCTTTGCCCCACAGATGTCCTGCTGTTGTCACCAGCCGATGCCGCGCGGCTCGGATTGTGCGATGGCGAAAGGGTGAGACTCAGCAGTCTTCAGGGCGCTGTTGAACTGCCGCTTCAAATCAGCGAGCGCGTCAAGCCAGGCGAGGTCTTCACGACGTTTCACTGCTCCCGCGTCTCGCTCAACGAAATCACGACAGCGCACCGAGACCGCTATACCCAGACCCCAGAATACAAGGTTGCGGCGGTGCGCCTCGACAAGGCTCTCAGTGTCTGAACCGAAAGAACATAGGAGCGAAGAGGGAGCTGTGCGGCTGACGGGGCTTCCAACGCCCGCGAGCGCGCCGGAGGTGCCCTCCGCGAGAATTCGCATGGAAGCCCCGACTGACCTGGCCCAATGGCGCAAGGACCAGCGGGCCATTCTACTTGCCCGCAGGCTGGCCGCGCCACCGGCGGCGCGCGCCGAGTGGAACCATGCGATCGACGCTTATCTCGAACGGGGATTTCCCTCGCTGCGTAGGATGGTCGTGGGCTACTGCTGGCCCTACAAGGGCGAATTCGACGCCAGGTCCCTCATCCGCAAACTGCACAGCCTGGGCGCCAGGGTCGCTCTGCCTTCGGTGGTCGCGAAGCGGCAACCCCTGCAGTTTCGCGAATGGTTGCCGGGCGCTGCCATGAAGCCGGGAGTCCTCGGCATCCCGGTGCCCGATGCCACCCCAGTTCTCGTGCCGGACGCCGCGCTCATTCCCTGTGTCGGCTTCAGCGATCAGGGGGGGCGTCTCGGCTACGGCGGCGGCTACTTCGACAGGACGTTGGCCGCTCTCTCGCCGCAGCCTCTAAAGATTGGCGTCGCATTTGAGGGGTCACGGATGCCGACGATTTATCCACAGCCCTACGACATCATAATGGACTTCATTGTCACGGAGGTGGGAATACACGCGGTTGAGAAGAGCGGCATGCGCCTTGTCGATGCCGCCGAGTGCGCCCGTCGTGAGGCCCTGATAGCCGCGGAGCGCGGCTTGCCACTGGCACAAGCCAACGTAAGACAGACGACATAGCAAAATTCTGAAAGAAAACTTATGGAACCCATAATTCTCGACGGGAAAACGCTGGCGCGCCAGATGGAAGGCGAGCTTTCTGAGCGCGTTCAGGCCATCAAGCGAAAGACCAACGGAGTAGCACCGGTCCTGGCGACAATCCTGGTCGGGGACGATCCTTCCTCCGCCACCTATGTAAAGATGAAAGGCAACGCCTGCCAGCGGGTCGGCATGGAATCACTAAAGGTGGTGCTTCCCAAAACGACGACCACAGGCGAACTGCTTGCCGAGATCAACAAACTGAATGCCGATCCGCGCGTTCAAGGCATTCTGCTCCAGCATCCCGTCCCGTCGCAGATTGACGAACGCCAGTGCTTTGATCGAATCGCCCTCGAGAAAGACGTCGATGGTGTCACCGTTCTTGGCTTCGGCAAGATGGCGATGAATCAGCCGGCTTATGGATCCGCCACGCCAGCTGGGATCATGCGGTTGCTGAAGCACTATGGCATCAAATTCGAAGGCAGGCACGCAGTCGTGGTGGGGCGCAGTCCAATCCTGGGCAAACCCATTGCGATGATGTTGCTCAACGCCAATGCGACGGTGACCGTATGCCATTCCAAGACCCAGGATCTGCCCAAACTGGTCGGGCAGGCGGACATCGTGGTCGGTGCCATGGGCAAGCCCCAGTTCATCAAAGGCTCATGGATCAGAGAGGGGGCCGTAGTGGTCGACGCCGGCTACCATGCTGGGGGCATTGGCGACATCGAGCTACCCGCGGCAGTCGCCAAATGTTCGGCTTACACGCCGGTGCCCGGCGGAGTGGGGCCGATGACTATCGCCATGCTTATGGCGCAGACTGTCGAGGCGGCTGAAAAGCGTGTCTAGACGAGGGTGGCCCCAAGGGTCTTCCCAAGTTGACCGTTTGAAGACTTGGATGCCGTTCGCCGCCGACCATGGTCGTCACCCGGCTTTTCCTTTGTTCCGAACATGCATATGTCGGACATTTTGGCCGGGCCTCTGGGACAGCACCTATGGTGGAAGTCGGCCGAGTCGAAGCCGTGTCCGGCCGCGGCTTGGTCGGCGATTGCTATTTCGATCGCCCGCCCGACCACAAGGGTCAGGTGACATTTTTTGCCGAGGAGACGTGGCAGCGACTCTGCCAGGAGTTCGCAACGGTCAATCGCAGCCCCGGGGTTTTTCGGCGCAATGTGCTGGTGAGCGGCGCAGACCTTAATTCGTTGGTCGCCGCGCAGTTCGAAGTCCAGGGAGTGCGCTTCCAGGGAACCGAATACTGCAAGCCCTGCTTTTGGATGGATGAGGCTTTTGCCCCCGGGACGTTGGCAGCACTCTCGGACTGGACCGCTGGAGGCCTGCGCGCTCGCGTCCTTTCGGACGGCTGGCTGACGGCCGCCAGGCAAACTTAGGACTGATCGAGGCACATCAGGGTATCGGCCGCCGGGAGCTCGCGGTGCAAACCTGTCATATTCGCTGCGGCATGACCGCCAGGGGCCACCGCCCCGAGCGACAATCCGGAACTAGAAGTCCGTGTGTGCAGGATCGCGCCGCGGGGTCAGAATGCCATCCGACTCCAACCGCGGCGACCGCTAGTGAGCGGAGGCAGGCCGAGGATTTCGCGGCCGAGATTGACGTAATAGCGGTAGTTTTCGAGCGGCGTGCCGTTGGGGATGCGGTGGTCGAGGCCGAAAGCGCAGCCGCCGGTGCGCATTGACGGTTGGAGCTTGTATTCGAGCTCGGCTCGGATCGCGGCGCGGTCGCGGCGGAGCACGTGCTTGTCGATGCCGCCGAGCATTGCCAGGCGTTTTCCATAGGTGCGGCGCAACGCCACAATGTCCATGCCGGCGGCGGGCTCCATCGGGTAGATGCAGTTGAGACCACATTCGAGGAGCGCGGGAATGACGGGGTTTATATTGCCGTCGGTGTCCTGCTGGAAAATGCGCGCACCGCGGGACGACAGGAGGTCCCAGATGCGCCGATAGTAAGGCTGGAAGTACTCCGCGATTTGCGCGGGTCCAATGAGCGGGCCGGACTTGCCGGCGAAATCCTCATGCACGCTGAGCATGTCGATAGGCAATCGCGCGCTTATAGGCTCGAGCACGCGAAAGGTCGTGTCGGAGATCGTGGCGAGTATGTCGGCCATCAGCTCGGGCTGGTCGAAATAGGCAAGGCAGGCGACCTCCTCGCCCATGAGCTCGCGTGGAAAGTCGAAGGCGCCGGGCATGTTAGCATAGACGAGCGCGCCCTCGTCTCGCGCGCGGCGGGCTGCGTCGACCTCGTCCCATTTGATGCGGTCGGGGGTGAAGCTGAAGAAGGGTTTCACCCGGAGCCAGTCGTCCATCGTCCGCACCGGAAAATCCATCGGCAGGGAGACGGTGGCGAACTTCTTCAGCAGCCTCATCGTGCGGCCCAGGAAATCGCGCTGAACGAGTTCGTCGGCCGACTCATGAATCGTGGTGGGGGGCGGACCGTGCAGGAGTGTGTAGCCGCCGCAGAGACTGATGGGCACGTAGTCCCAGTCGAATGCAACCATGGCGATCTCGTCCTCGCTCGCGCCCTGCGCGCGCCATTCCTCAGCAAGGCCAACGAGCGGACCAAAGAGTTCTGTGAACATCGGCCGCGGAGCGGCTACACCGGTCAAGAGATCGAGATACTGTTCGCGATGAAAACGCATGGCGGGGCGGTCAGCAGGGAGTCGCAATGGGCTCTTGCGGCATATTTGGTTGGAGGGGACGGCCTTTGCTGTGTCGTGCCGGTGACCGGAGGCGGGTACGTTCAAACGCCAAGGATGGGCCTTTCCATTGCCGGCGGCTACCTTCCTATTGGCATCAAATTCAACCGGTTCCCGGATGGCGGTTTACCTCTATTGTGAGGTTGCCCGTTTCGGTGGGCCATTTTGGACACAGTACGGGCATTGAGCCTATCAAGCGGCTTATCAAGATGAAACAAAAACCATAGCAAGTTATTATCCACTAAAGTATTTAATATTAGGTGCGGGGGCTGGATTTTTGACCACGACCTTTAGGTTATGAGCCTAATTATTCTCTATCAACATTTTATATTTCCTATGGTGGGACGGACAGGGACCGACTAGGACGGACAGGAACGGGATCGAAATGGACAGTGAATGGACAGTGTAACTTGGTCTGGATTTGCTTCAGCGGTCCCTCGCGATTGAGATGCTTTGCGCGCCTCTCCCTTTTTGGGATTAGGATAATGGCCGCTCGCGTTGCTCTGCGTCTTTCGGCTCTAAGGCTATCAAGCACGATTGACGCCGATTCCGGGTCTAGAAACGCTCCGAACACTTACCCGTGGATGGCCTCCCTAAGAGTCACGAGATACGTGTTGACCAGCTCACCAATTTCGGTGCGAAGCGACTAGCCAGATTTATTCTCAAACTTGGAAGCGAAGTAAATGGTGTGGACGAGAGAATTGAGGCTTTTCTAGTTTCCGACAAGAGCGAGGATGCGGCGCAGTTGGCGAATCACCTAATGGCCACGTTGCGGCGCTCGCGTCAGTTTTATGGCTATTCCCATGCCTCTGAACTTGCAGGACGTTTGGCTCAAATTCTCGACGTCGTCGAGACCGCCGTCTTGCCCGTTAGCCCATCTACGGCCTTGAAATTAGTCGTTCGATTCATGGATGGGGAAGATCACTCGTTCGAGAGCGCCGACGATTCCGACGGAGTGATCGGCAACGTTTTCCGACGCGCCTGTGATTTGTTTGTTGAAGCGGCCAAGAGCGTTTCCTCGGCAGATACGTTGCCGGTATTGAAACAGCTTCTGGCCGAGGACCACTATGGAGTCCGCTATGATTTACTTAAGGGTGTAGGCCGATTTCTCGACAAGCAGCATTTGGAGGCATTTATCAGCGAAACCCAGGCCCTGTTGACGGCTGGCGGCGAGCCTGCGAATGCAGCCCGCCTGCACCTTTTGGCTATTGCGGAATCGATCCGGGATCCGGTGCTCTACGAACGGGCTACCTATGCCGGTCGCGAGAGGGGAATGCCGCCCAACATTGCGGTCGATGTGGCCCGCCACTACCTGGAAGCGGGGCGTCCTCGTGAAGCACTTGAAAGGCTTCCTTCTAACACCGATGGCCTTCGTGCCTTCACGCACGACTATTTTGATCTGCGGGTAAGAATTCTGGCGGAGCTGGGCGATTCCGAAGCGCTTCGTGCGGCCCTTTGGGCGAGGTTTGTGTGCGCACCGGCGCGCGACACGTTTGAGGAGATGCTCGCGGCTGAACCTCCCGAAAACCGCGAGGCGCGCCGAAATTCGGCGCTGGAGGAGGTTCGGGTCCGACTGCGGCCCCAGGAGCAGTCCGAATTCTTTGCCGAGATTGGAGATCTCGAGACGTGCGCCTCGATCATTCTGAGCGCGCCGGAAAAATTCAATGGTGACCTCTATTTCTTCCTTGTGCCGATGGCTGAAAGATTAGAGGCGGCGCATCCGTTGGCTGCCTATTTGGTGTACCGCGCTTTGTTTGAATCAATTCTTCGTCGTGCCATTCCCAAGACCTATCACCACGCGGCCCGCTACTGGGAGATTCTCCATTTGCTCGGGTCTCGTACGGAGGATTGGAAGGGACTTGAGCCTCTTCAGGCATTTCAGGAGCGAATCGGCCGAGAGCATGCCAGAAAGAAGGCCTTTTGGGCCAAGGTGGAAATGGTTTCCTCCGAAAGCCGAAGTTCGTTCTCAAGCCCGGGCTTAGGCGCTTGACGCGTCCTTCGGATACTACCCCATCTTGCATTATGCCTCGCATCTTTGTGATTGGTGGACCCAATGGTGCCGGAAAAACCACGATTGCGGGCGGCTTGCTGCCTGGAATTCTAGATTGCGATGAGTATGTAAACGCTGATGCGATTGCAAAGGCTCTGTCACCTTTCGAGTCAGACAGGGCAGCATTCAGGGCGGGCCGGGTGATGCTGAAGACGATCCACGACCTGGCAGATCGGCGAAGGGATTTTGCCTTCGAGACCACGATGGCTTCTCGGAGCTTCGTTCCGTTTCTTGCCAGCTGCCGAGACCGTGGCTACGAGATCAACCTGCTATTCCTTTGGCTGCGGTCCATAGCCCTGGCTCAAAGGCGTGTTGCTAAGAGGGTCCGAGGTGGAGGCCACGGCATCCCAAGCGAGGTGGTCAGGCGCCGGTACAAGTCTGGAATCAGCAATTTCCTAAACCTCTACGTGCCGTTGGCAGACTCGTGGTACGTGTATGACAATTCAGGCACGACCACAGAGCCCGTGGCCCGCAGAATTCGGGGCGGAAAGATCCAGTTGCATCAAGCGGCAGTGTGGAACAGGATTGTTTCGTTAGCCCGATGAATCCAAAGTCCAACCACGATCTTTCTAGACGAATCGACCTGGGAATTCGGCTTGGCGTCGCGAAAGCGCTCGAGGCGCACAGGAAGGCGGGCGAGAAGGTAGCGATTTGGCGCGATGGCAGGGTTGTCGATGTCCTGCCTCCGAGACAGCGGCTCAAGAAGGCATAGGGGCATTTCTCGATCTGGCAGGGGATTGCTGTGATCACTGCGCGCACCCTCGATCAAGATCGGGGACGACGGATTTTGGATCGTATTTCTGGACGCTTTGCGGACACCGTTCGAGGCCCGGTTGAGGGCATTCAAAAGCAAAACCCCCGTAACCTTGCAGTTACGAGGGATTAAATTGGGTGCAGGGGCTGGATTTGAACCAGCGACCTTCAGGTTATGAGCCTGACGAGCTACCAGGCTGCTCCACCCTGCAACAGATGAGAAGGAAGACATTACCAGAGGGAAAAACGCTGTCAATTTGTTTCATCAATTTGCTCTGTTTCAGGCGATTAGAAAAGGGCCTCTTTGAAGTGGCCTTGGATGTTCCAATGGTTGGGCATGCTCAAGA
>Ga0302320_10016914_pt1 | contig 14850 bp, 10 predicted proteins | sample Bog_T0_3_FD_202130 | JGI IMG/M metagenome (GOLD analysis project Ga0302320, IMG submission 202130) | Peat permafrost microbial communities from Stordalen Mire near Abisko, Sweden - Bog_T0_3 | ecosystem: Environmental > Terrestrial > Soil > Wetlands > Peat | place: Sweden: Abisko, Stordalen Mire...
CAGCACGTCCTTACAGCTACTCGATCAAGTAGCCGCGCTGGCGATCAGTTGACGAGGCGCCTGCCTGGAGACCATCGAGGTTTCCGGCAGGCGCCGCTCGTCGCCTATCGGCGTGATGGGGCATCGCCGGAGCTTGGCGTTGCAGGGATCAAGGACTCGAGTGGCCGCGGCTCTTGGGCTCAGGCGCTCATCGCTTGTGGGGAAGCGCCTGGCAGCGCACACATCGCGTGGCCCACGTGATCGCTTCGAGGCGCTCTTCGGCAATGGGCTGGCCACAGTCGTCGCAGAACCCGTAGGTCTCCTCTTCGAGCTTTTGGAGAACCCGGTCGATGTCGGCCGCAACTAGTTGCAATTGCCCGGCAGTCACGGTTCTTTGCATCTGTAAGACGGCATCCGCGGTGTGGTCGCCGGCGCGCTTTCCGAACTGCATCTGGACTCCGGGAGCGCGCACCGGCTCGGCCAACTCGCGAAGCTGTGCCGCGAGTTCCTCACGGTGCGCTCTCAGGAGCGCCAGCAGCTCGTCTCGTTCCAAAGTCAGTGCTCAATGCTACGGCTCGCCATCTCGCGGGCGGCTCCCTTGACAAACGGAACGACGCGACGCCGTTCGACCATAGGCTTTGTTTGGTACAAGACCTTGGAAATTTCTCAGGAGGGCCGCACCGGTTCGGCGGTGGCTGTTGACGAACAGGAGCTTCTTCCCGGGCCTGATCTCTGCTCGCTTCGAGAACGGTCTTTGCCGGGCGTTCGACTTTGCCGGAGGCGCTTGCCCCGTGGCGGCTGTCGCTTCTTGACTCAACTGTGAGCGCTAAGCCCAAAGGACGCCCCTCAGGCACACCGGTAACAGCTGGGATCGTGCGGGAGCCGGTAGCCGCCGCCGAATCACCTGATCGGTTCGCCTAACCTCTTTCGGTGGCCGAGGCGCGAAGGTTCCTAGTCCGCACCTACGGGTGCCAGATGAACGAGCACGACTCCGAGCGCATCGCCTCGGTGCTCGCGGGCCAAGGAATGGTCCGTACAGACGACCTCGCCGAGGCCGATGTCGTAGTGCTCAACACCTGCTGCATTCGCCAGAACGCTGACGACAAGCTGTACGGCCACCTCGGCCAGCTGAAATCAGAGAAGGAACGACGTCCCGGATTGGAGATCGCCGTCGGCGGCTGCCTTGCTCAAAAAGACCGCGAAGCCCTCCTCGTCCGCGCACCGCACGTAAATGCCGTCTTCGGCACCCACAACGTCGCCCGGGTCGGCGATCTCTTAGAACTGGCTCGCACCGGCAAAGAGTCTGTTGTCGAGGTGCTTGACGCCCCGGAGGGGGACGAGGTCACCGATTTCGCGAGCGCCATGGCCATTCGCCACGACCAGCCCTATGCAGCTTGGGTCACGATCCAGGTCGGCTGCGACAACTCATGCGCCTTTTGCATCGTGCCGGAGGTAAGAGGCCCCGAGGTCAGCCGGCCCTTCGGAGAGCTAAGAGCCGAGCTCGAAAGGCTCGCGGCCAGCGGGACCGTCGAGATCACCCTTCTTGGCCAGAACGTGAACTCCTACGGTCGGGACCTGACGACGAGATTGCGTGGTTCGACAGACAGAGCTGCTCTTACATGGGCTGCCGGCGGTCGGTGGGTAGGCGAGGGCGCCTCCAAGCCCCGGCCGTTGTTCGCCGACCTGCTCCGCGAGCTCAGCGCCGTGCCGGGCATCCGCCGCATCCGGTTCACCAGCCCTCATCCGAAGGATCTCCGCCCTGAGACCATCTCCGCCATGGCCGAGAGCCCGGCAGTCTGCGAGCAACTTCACCTGCCACTGCAGTCGGGCAGCGACCGGATCCTGGCTGCGATGCGTCGCGGCTACACCGCAGAGCGCTACTTGGGCCTAGTCGCTAAGGCAAGGGCCGCCATCAGCGGCCTCGCCGTGACGACGGACATCATCGTTGGCTTCCCGGGCGAGACCGAGGAGGACTTCGAGCGAACCTTGGAGGTCGCTTCGGAGGTTTCCTACGACAGCGCCTATACCTTTATCTTTTCTCCCCGCCCGGGGACTCGGGCCGCGCAGATGAAAGAGTTGTATGTCGCTCCCGAGGTCATCGCTGACCGATTCGAGCGCCTGAAGGTTGTCATCGAACGGTCCGCCCTTGCCCACAACCGGGCCCGTGTCGGCACGGTGGAAGAGGTCATCGTCGAGGGTCCGTCCAAGAAAGATCCGCGCGTGCTCTCGGGGCGGACCCGGCAGGGAAAGCTCGTCCACTTCACCCCACCTGATGATCACAAGCTGGTCGCAGGCACTTTCGTCGGCGTTCGTATTGGCTACGGCGCCCCCCACCATCTCACCGGCACGCTCGTTTCAGTCGAGCAAAGCCGTGTGCGCAAACCGAGAGAACGCATCCCGATCGCGTCTGGCTGAACTCGAGCGGCTTCGCCGGGCAATGACCCGAGCAAGAGCGGCGGGGGGTGGCCGCCTACAATGACCACTCGTGAGCGTGTTCGGAAAGGTTCTTCGCGCGGGCGAGAGCAAGAAGGTGCGCAGCCTGGCTGCGATCGTGCCCTCGATCAACGCGCTGGAACCAGAGATCCAGGTCTTGTCTGACGACGAGTTGGCGCACAAGACCGTCGAGTTCAGAGAACGGCTCGAGCATGGTGAGGACCTGAACGACCTCCTCGTGGAAGCTTTTGCCGTCGTTCGCGAGGCGGCAATGCGCACAATCGGCCAGCGCCATTTCGACGTCCAGTTGATGGGCGGCATGGCGCTCCACTTCGGGTGGATCGCCGAGATGAAAACCGGTGAAGGAAAGACGCTCGTCTCCACGCTGCCCGTCTACTTGAACGCCCTCCCCGCCCGTGGCGTCCACCTCATCACCGTCAACGACTACCTGGCCCGGCGCGACGCCGAGTGGATGGGGCAGATCTATCAGTTCCTCGGGTTGACAGTCGGCCTCGTCACCCCCGAGACAGACGACTTCGCTGCCAAAGCGGCCGCCTATCAGGCCGACATCACTTATGGCACGAACACCGAGATGGGCTTTGACTACCTCCGGGACAACATGGCGGCGCGCCGCGAGCACATGGTGCAGCGCGGCCACGTGTACGCCATCGTCGACGAGGTCGACTCGATCCTGATCGACGAGGCCCGCACACCGCTCATCATCTCCGGGCCCTCGGGCGACTCGACGAAGCTCTATTACCAGTTCGCGAGCGTTGTGAGGACCCTGCACCGAGACGTGGACTACGAGGTGGACGAGGAGAAGCGCACCGTCGTGCCGACCGAGGCAGGCATCGCCAAGGTCGAGCGCCAGCTCGCGGTGGAAAACCTCTACGACTCCGTCGCGGTCAACTACGTCCACCAACTCGAAAAGGCGCTCCAGGCCAAGGAGCTTTACCACCGGGACAAGGACTACCTGGTGGCCGACGGCGAGGTGAAGATCGTCGACGAGTTCACCGGGCGCATCATGGAGGGACGCCGCTGGTCGGACGGGCTCCATCAGGCCGTCGAGGCAAAAGAACGCGTCAAGATCCAAGACGAGAACCACACCTGGGCGACGATCACGCTGCAGAACTACTTCCGCATGTACGAGAAGCTCGCTGGCATGACCGGTACCGCCGAGACCGAGGCGGCCGAGTTCGCCTCCACCTACCAGTTGCACGTCGTGCCGATCCCGACTCACCGACCGATGATCCGCACCGACGAGCCCGACCTCATCTTCAAAACCGAGGCCGTCAAATTCGAGTCGGTCGTGGAGGACATCAAGGACCGTTACGAGCGCGGCCAACCGGTTCTCGTTGGCACAGCGTCGGTGGCCAAGTCAGAGGAGCTGTCTTTGCTCCTCGACAAACAAGGCATCCCCCACCACGTCCTCAACGCCAAACACCACACCCAAGAGGCCATGATCGTCGCCCAGGCCGGGCACCTAAATGCAGTCACGGTCGCTACGAACATGGCAGGTCGCGGAGTCGACATCGTCCTCGGCGGCAATCCCGAGGGGTTGGCGCGCGACGAGGTCCGCTCCCAGGGGCTCGAACTTGACTCCGACGAGGGCCGGGAGCGATACGACTCCATGCTCAAGAAGTTCACCCAGCAGTGCGCCGCCGAGGCGGACGAGGTGAGAGCGCTCGGAGGGCTCTATGTCCTTGGCAGTGAGCGCCATGAGAGCCGACGCATTGACAACCAGCTCCGGGGCCGATCCGGCCGCCAAGGAGACCCGGGGGAGAGCCGGTTCTACCTCTCGCTTGAGGACGAACTGATGCGCCTGTTCGCAACGGGCGCCGTCAGTTGGGTCATGGGGCGTGCCCTGCCCGACGACGTGCCTATCGAGGCCCGCATGGTCACAAAGGCCATCGAACGTGCCCAGCACACCGTGGAGGGTCGTAATGCCGAGACACGCAAGGAGCTGCTCAAGTACGACGAGGTGCGCAACGAGCAGCGCAAGGTGGTTTATGCCCGCCGCCTCCAGCTCATCGACGGAGAGGACCTGAAAGCCCATACCGAGGAGCTCCTCACCGGCACGGTGGACCGTGTCGTCTCGGCTCACTGCCCGAGCAACTTCCCCGAGGACTGGGACCTCGAGAGCCTCGTGATGGAGCTGAACCAGTACTATCCGACGCGCTTTACCGTCGAAGACCTGGAAGTCGCCAGCAGCTCCCAGCAGCTGACCGAGAGCATCCTTGCCGAGGCGCTGTCTTTCTACGACGAGCGGGAAACGAGCTTCCCCGGTGGGGCCGAGATGGCACGCGAGGTCGAGCGGAACGTGCTCATGCAGATAATCGACCAACGCTGGCGTGAGCACCTCGTCGAGATGGACTACCTGAACGAGGGCATCCACCTGCGCGGTATCGCACAGACGGACCCTCTCGTCGCCTGGCAGCGGGAGGGCTTCGAGATGTTCGGCAAGCTCATGGACTCGATCGAAGATGACTACCTGCGCTATGTAATGCACGTCCAGGTCATCGCGGCTCCTGTCGATGACCCCGACTACGCGCAGGCGGCCTTTGAAGCTGCCGACGACCCGGCTGCCGGCCTCGGGGACACTCCCTCTGGCCCCGCGCCCGAGCTCGCCGGGGCCTCACCTCAAAGCGCACCGGCGCCGTCGGCAACGACGCCTGCTCCGGGCATGGTCGCGCCGACCGGCCCGCCGCGTGCTGCCTCGGAGGGTGCGGGACGCCCGCAAGAACAGGGTTCAACATCCAGACGAAGCAACGGCCCGGCGGGGCCGATCTCTCCTACGGGTACGCGCATCATCGGTGGCGCACCCGCCAAGGTCGGTCGCAACGAGCCGTGCTGGTGTGGCAGCGGGCGCAAGTTCAAGGTCTGCCACGGCGCGAGCTGAGCGATGATGGCCCGAGTAACCGACGGAACCCCCGATGGCCCACGCCCAGATCTCGGCGAGGTACTGGCGTCGCTTCGCGCACGCCTCGACGCGGCCAAGGTTTACCTGCGCTTAGACGAGTCGATCGCGCAGCTCGAGGCGCTGGAGCAGGAAATCGCCGAGCCGGACCTGTGGTCCGATGCCGACAAGGCGCGCAAGGTGACCTCACAGTACGGGCGCGTCCGGGACGACGTGGAGAGCCTGCGCGACCTCGACACCGAGCTCAAAGACGCCGAGGACATTCATGCCATGGCCGTCGAGGATGGTGGGGGCGAGCTGTCACAGCTCGAGGGCGAGCTTGATAACACCGCCGAGGCAGTCGCCAAGGCTCTCGACGACCTAGAGCTGCGCAGCCTTTTCTCCGGTGAGCACGACGAGAGAGACGCGGTCGCTGAGATCCATGCCGGTGCCGGCGGTACCGATGCCCAGGACTGGGCGGAGATGATGCTGCGCATGTACCTGCGCTGGGCCGAGCGCCGGGGATTTGCCGTCGAGGTGGACGAGGCTTCCGAGGGCGGCGAAGCGGGCATTTTGTCGGCGACCTTCATCGTGCGCGGGCGCTTCGCATATGGGTTGCTTGCCGCCGAGCGGGGTGTGCACCGCCTCGTACGGATGTCGCCTTTCGACTCCCAGCACCGGCGCCAGACGAGCTTCGCGTCGCTTGACGTGGCACCGTTCCTCGAAGACCTCTCCGAGGAGGTCGAGATCGACGAGAAGGAACTCCGCATAGACACCTATCGGTCCTCGGGCGCTGGAGGTCAGCACGTGAACGTCACGGACTCGGCCGTGCGGATTACCCACCTGCCGACCGGGATTGTCACCTCGTGCCAAAACGAGCGTTCCCAGCACCAGAACAAGGCCAAGGCGTTACAGATCCTTGCTGCCAAGCTTGCCGAGAGACAGCGCGCCGAGCGACGAAAAGAGCTCGAGACCCTCTCCGGCCCTTTGAGCGACGTCGCCTGGGGCAGCCAGATCCGCTCTTATGTCCTTGCGCCCTACCAGCTCGTCAAGGACCTGCGCAGCGGTTATGAGACCGGGAACGTCGAGGCGGTGCTGGACGGCGACCTTTATGACTTCATGATCGCCTTTTTGAGATTCCGTAGGGAACATGAGGGTTCCTGAACGCGCCGGGCACCGTTATCTCTGCGCCTCGGGGCTGGCTGGTAGCCTCGAACGAAGAGATTTCGTGTCACAACGCGGGGGAGAAGAGGGGCGATGATCCGCTTCGAGAACGTCACGAAGTCCTACAAGGGCTCCGTCGTCGCCTTGCGTGAGGTTTCCCTCGAGATCTTGAAGGGCGAGTTCGTCTTCCTCGTAGGGGCATCGGGCTCGGGCAAGACGACGATGCTCAAGCTCCTCTTGCGAGAAGAGGTGGCCGACCAAGGCGAGATCTGGGTGGCCGGCAAGGAGATCGGGCAGCTCTCCAACTGGAGAGTGCCCTACCTGAGGCGCAATCTCGGCTGCGTGTTCCAGGACTTCCGTTTGCTCCCGAACAAGTCCGTGTTCGAGAACGTCGCTTTTGCGCTCGAGGTCATCGGTCGCCCCCGCCACGTGATCTCGACACAGGTGCCCCAAGTCCTAGACCTGGTCGGTCTCGGTCAAAAGGGCGACCGGCTGCCGGACCAGCTCTCAGGAGGAGAGCAGCAGCGTGTTGCCATCGCGCGTGCCTTTGTCAACCGCCCGCTCATCATCCTCGCCGACGAGCCGACTGGGAACCTGGATCCGAACACGAGCCAGGGCATCATGTCGCTGCTCGACCGGATCAACCGAACGGGGACGACGGTCGTGATGGCCACCCACGACTCGACGATCGTCGACAACATGCGGCGCAGGGTGATCGAAATAGACCATGGCACCGTGATTCGCGACCAGGCCCGGGGCATTTACGGGCTCGACCCGTCGGTGTCGACGACACGGGGTGTACCAGCCGTGTCGATCTCGGCCGTGCGGGCCGGCTCCACGTTCGATTTCGACGAACCGGGCGAACCGGTGACGAGCCGCCAGGAAGCCGTCCGGGCGCGACGCGGTCGGCGCTGATGCCAATCTCTCCCGGCTACGTCGCCCGCGAGACGGCCACGAATCTGTGGCGCAACCGCCTGATGGCCATCGCTGCCGTGCTGACGGTGGCCGTCTCCCTTTCCCTAGTGGGGACGGCGCTGTTGTTGCGCCAAGCGGTCAACAGCGAACTCGTCGAGCTCAACCAGAACGTTGACCTGCAGGTCTTCGTGCAGCCGACGGCATCGCTGGCCGAGATCGCAACATTGCGCAACACCATCAGCCAGACGCCTCAGATCCGCAAGTTCATCTATCTCGATCACGCCGAGTCATACAAGCTGGCTTGTCGTATTAGCGGGCCCACTGTCTGCAGCGTCCTAACGCCTGCCACCACTCCGCCGGTGTTCCAGGCGACTTTGACCGACCCTGGCGCGGCAGCCACCGTTGCGAGCGTCTTCCAGCACCTTCCGGGGGTCCGTCAGACCACCTACCCGTCCCAGGCGGCGCGCACTTTGACCGCTGTCAGCAACGTCTTGCAGATCGTTCTCCTCGTCATCGCTTTGGTGCTTTTGGTCTCGGCCCTTGTGCTCATCTTGAACGCCATCCGTATGGCGATCTTCTCGCGAAGGCGCGAGGTAGGCGTCATGCGGCTCGTCGGCGCGACGAGTTGGTTCATACGCCTGCCGTTCATGGTCGAAGGCCTCGTCCAGGGACTGATCGGGGCGGTCGTGGCGGCTGGCATCGTGCTGCTGGGCGATCTCGGGATTCGGACGTTGATACGGCACTTCCACGAGTTCTCGTCTGCGGTCGTGCCTGGGCACGACGTGATCATGACCGAGGTATTCGTCGTGATCATGGGTGCTTTGATCGGCGCCATCGGCTCCGCCGTGGCTGTGCGGAGATTCCTCGACATCTGAGTGGCCTCGCCCATGCGGCGGCATGAAAGTGCCACAGATATAAGCGCGAGTAGTCTCAACCAGGCAGGTTCGCCCGATACTGGTGGACGTGTCGATGCGAGAGGGGGTAAGTCGACGCGCCGTAGCCGTTTCCGCCGTATACGAAGACGCAGTCGGCACGCCCCCGCGCTCGCGCTCGCTTTCCTAGTTGGGCTGGGGGGCGTTGGCGCGCTCGCTGGCTCGGCGACAGCCTCTGTCGCCCTGCTCCGATCTCCTCTTAAAGCTCAGCTCGTTCGCGTCGGTTCGGCGCCGGCCCTGCCTCGCTCAGCGGTTGGCCTCGGTCCGGTTCCGGGATCGGAGAACCTCGTCTTCGACGTGGCGCTTCGCCCTCGGGACCCAGTAGGCCTGGCGAGCTTCGCGCGCAGTGTCTCGACTCCCGGCTCGCCCGAGTTCCGCAGGTACCTTCGGCCCTCCGCCTTCGCGGCGAGCTTCGGGGCGAGCCCACAAAGCGTGCATAAAACTGTCGCGGCCTTAGCCAGCCTCGGTTTGCATGTCGGCGCGCTGAGCGCCAACCGCCTGTTAGTCAAGGTTTCGGCGAGCGCCGCGGTGGCCGAGCGCGCCTTTCACACAGAGCTTCGGCGCTACCGGCTGCCCTCCGGCGCCCGCTTTTACCTTAACGTCTCAGCTCCGCTGATCCCGGCTGCCGTCGCAAACAGCGTGCAGGCGATCGCCGGGCTCAGCGACCTGCCCCTTTGGCACCAGGCTGATATCGAAGGCCCAGGACCGGCTGAGGTTGCCCACCGTTCTCGCTACCTCGACCTGGGCGACACAGTGCCGGGTGGTCCGCAACCTTGTGCCCAGGCGACCCAGGAGGCGACTTCGAGCGGTCCCTACACCGCGGATGAGATCGCTTCGGCCTACGGTTTCTCGGATCTTTACAGCGCGGGTGACCTCGGTGCCGGCCAGACGGTGGCCGTCTTCGAGCTCGAGCCGTTCGATGCCGCCGACGTGCGAACCTACGACGAGTGTTATTACGGGGCGACACAAGGCACGACGATGTCCTCTCCGCCGCAACTGAACGTCATCTCCGTCGATGGCGGCGTGGGCGCCCCCGGCGCCACCATCGATGTGGAGTCGACTCTCGACGTCGAAGAGATCAGTGCCTTCGTCCCTGCCGCCGTCGTCGATGTCTACGAGGGTCCGAACACCGACACGGGTCCGCTCGACGTCTACAACTCCATCGTCACCCAAGACCGGGCGAAGGTCATCACGACCTCCTGGGGCGCGTGTGAGTCGCAAGCCGGGGGCCGAAGCGTAGTTGCGGCCGAGGCGAACCTGTTCGAGGAGGCAGCAGCCCAGGGCCAAACGATGATCGCCGCCTCGGGAGACGAGGGCTCGAGCGATTGCACCGACGCGAGCGACAACCCGATCCCGAGCCTGGCAGTCGACGACCCGGGTAGCCAGCCCTATGTGACGTCCGTGGGGGGCACCTCGATGCCGTCCCTCGGCTCCCCGGCGAGCGCGACCATGCCGGTGATGGCTCCTACCCAGGTCGTCTGGAACAGCGACAATGGCGCCGGCGGAGGTGGGATCTCCTCTGACTGGGCCATGCCTGCCTACCAGCTGTACGCTGCCCCCGCCCTAGCTGTCGTCAAGAGCTACTCCTCGGGCAAGCCTTGCGCTGCTCCGACCGGCTTTTGCCGGGAGGTGCCCGACGTCTCAGCCGATGCCGACCCGAACACGGGTCTCGTCATCCATTGGAGCGGCTGGGGCGGGTGGAGCACCGTCGGCGGCACGAGCATCGCGGCACCGATGTGGGCCGCGCTTGTCACCTTGGCGGACGCATCGCCTGCTTGCAAAGGTATCCCCGTCGGCTTTTTGAACCCGACTTTGTACTGGATCGCGGGCATGGCAAGTGACTATGCGACGGCTTTCTACGACGTGACCGAGGGCGACAACTACCTTCCCGGGATGGCCAACTGGTGGCAGTACCCGGCCACGGTTGGCTATGACCTCGCTTCTGGTCTCGGCACTCCGACAGCGAACGACGTGGGCGGAGGGCTCGACGCCATGTTGTGCAGCCTCCCCGCCAGTGGGGGTGCGGCCTATGCCTCCCCGACGCGGTCTTCGATCACTGCCGTGCTCAACAGCGTGAAGGCAAAGGCGACGGCCTCGTCATGGATCAAGGTCACCTTGCGCACTGCCCTCGGCTTGCCAATCGCCGCAAAGCGCGTGATCCTTGTTGCGACCGTGACGCCATCGTCTGCTGCAAAGGTCAAGATCCAACCGGTGACGGTGACCACAAACGCGAAGGGAGTGGCGATCTTCCAGGTGAGCGACACCCTGATCCAGAAGGTCACCTACCAGGCGACCGACCTCACCGACGGCGTATTGCTCAATGCGTCGGCGACGGTGAGCTACGTGAAGCCATGAGAGGTGTAATCCTGGCCGGCGGGACGGGCAGCCGGCTTCATCCCCTGACCCGCATCACCAACAAGCACCTGTTGCCCATTGGCGACGAACCGATGATCAGCTACGGGATCGAGGCGCTCGTCAAAGCGGGCGTGACCGAGATGATGGTGGTTACCGGTGGGACCCACGCTGGCGAGTTCCTAAGGCTCTTGTCCAATGGGCAGGAGTTCGGGGTCGAGCGCCTCCTCTACGCCTATCAGGAGCGGGCCGGCGGTATCGCCGAGGCGTTGGGCCTGGCGGCTCAGTTCGTCGGCGACGACGCTGTCGTCGTAATGCTGGCCGACAACATCTTCGGCCGCTCGTTCGTCTCCTCGGTGCGCCGCTTCGCCGAGCAGCCAAAAGGCGCGCGCCTTTTGCTGGCCGAGGTCAACGACCCGGACCATCTGCGCCACCTCGGGGTTCCCGAGCTCGACGACTCGGGCAGGATCGTGCGCATCGTCGAGAAGCCTGAAGACCCTCCGAGCCGGTACTGCGTGACCGGGGTCTACATGTACGACCCGAGCGTCTTCGACGTGATCCGCACCTTGCGGCCCTCTGGGCGCGGCGAGCTCGAGATCACCGACGTCAACAATCACTACGTCGCCGAGGGCCTGGTCAGCTACGACGTGCAGGAGGGGTTCTGGGGCGACGCCGGCGAGTCCATAGACGCCTACTACGCCGTCAACGACCACGTGCGCCGCTACGGCGCCAACCTGGACTGAGGCGACGAGACTGAGCTCAGGTTGATCGAAGCGTTCGCCCCGGCCCGACGGCCGCGGCGAGGGCATCGCAAAGCTCGCCATGGGCGGCGACGAAGCCGGCCTCGGTCAGCCTCTTCGGGAGCACCTTCTGGCTGGCGAGCAGGACCTCGTCTGTCGGTCCGCGCCCGATAGCGAGCCGAAGCATCCGAGCGGGCAGGAACAGCCTGGCGCGGCGGTTGAAGCAGGCCGCGATGGCCTCGGTCAGCTCACCATTGCGCACCGGGTTGGGGGAGGTCGCGTTGAGCACGCCTTTAAGGGCGCCGTCGTCGATGGCGCGCAGTATGACGGCGACCTCGTCGTCGAGGGCAATCCAGCTCGTCCATTGCTGCCCGTCGCCGAGGCGGGCGCCGAGCCCAAGCTTGAAGAGGGGCGACTGGGCCTTCAAGATGCCGCCCTCGGCACCTCCGGTGCCCCCAAGCACGATGCCCGTGCGGATCGTGACAACGCGGATCCCACTCTCGGTCGCCGGGGCTGTGCTTGCCTCCCAGGAGCGGCAGAGGTCGGCCAGTAAACCTGTTCCCTGAGAGCTCGTCTCATCGAGCACTTCGTTCCCGCGATCGCCGTAGATGCCCACCGCCGAGCCGGAGACCAACACCGACGGAAGACGCTCGAGCGAGGCGAGCGAGCGGGCGACCACGTCGCCGAGCGCAATCCGGCTCGTACGGATGGCTTCCAGGCGCTTCTCGCTCCAGCGGGCGATGATCGGTGCCCCGGCGAGATGGACGGCTGCGTCTATACCCTCCAGGCTGTGGCCCGGCAGACTCGTGGTGTCGAGGGATCGCGAAGCTAGGTCGAAACCGACCTCGCCGGGTGCAGGTGACCTGCGCACGAGCGGGTGAACCGTGTCACCGCGGTCTCGAAGAGCACGGACGAGAGCACTACCGATGAACCCGCCCGCACCGGTGACGAGGATCCTCACCGCAGGTCTCTCACGCCGTTTTCAACTGTTGGCCGTGCCCCCGAGGTTCTCGATCGGGCCGTAGGGCTCTTCCGCCTCGAGGTAGCACTCCTCGTGGAAGTGGTCTACGCGGTTCCAGTTCCCGTCGAGGTAGACGTTCGCGATTACCTGGCGTGGATGGGTCCGGGCTGCGAACTTGATCTGCTTGCCGCAACGCACACACCGCACGTCATTGCCGGGCTCGATGCCGCGGACAACTGCTCTGGTAAGGCTCATGGCCCTATCCGGGGTCCTGGTCCCGCTGCCAGCAAAACAGCAGGTGGTTCGGCGATCACACCCACACGCTAGTGCCGAGGCCGCCCTTAAGGCCGCGATGACGATCGTTATCCCATGTGGGAGCCCACATGGCTCCTCCCGGTAGCATCGAGCAGATGGTGGACAGATCGCGCGGCGAGAATTTCGCGGGTGCCTTTGGGACTAACGCCTGGCTCGTCGAGGAGATGTACGAGTCCTACGTCGCTGATCCGGAGTCGGTGAGCCAGAGCTGGCGTGAGTTCTTCGCCGACTACCGCTCAAAGATCATCCCCGAGCCCGCCAAGGCGTCCCCACCGCCAAATGGCGCACCAGTTGGAGAAGAGGCGTCGGGCGCGAGACCCTCTCGGGTCGTCACAGGCCAGGCACCGCCCCGGCCGTCGGGTGTCGCCCCACCAAAGGCGGAGCCGCCGGCCGTCTCCCCACCAGTGCTGCTTCGCGGAGCGGCCGCGCGCGTCGTCGAGAACATGAGCGCCAGTCTCGTGGTCCCGACAGCCACCAGCATCCGCCCCGTCCCGGCCAAGCTTCTCGAGGTCAACCGCGTCGTCATAAACGACCATCTCGGGCGCACGACGGGTGGCAAGGTGAGCTTTACTCACCTAATCGCCTGGGCGGTCGTCAAAGCACTTGGAACGGTCCCGGAGATGAACTCGTCGTTCGTGCCCGCGACTGAGGACTCGAGCACTCCAGGGGTGATCCGTCACGAGCATGTTGGGCTCGGGATCGCCATCGACCACGAGCGATCCGATGGCGCCCGCGCCCTCTATGTCCCGTGCGTGCGGGCGGCGGACACGCTCGACTTCTCTGCGTTCTTGCACGCTTATGAGGACATCGTGCGAAAGGTGCGCACGAACAAGCTCTCGGTGGACGACTTCAGCGGCGTGACGGTCACGATCACCAATCCCGGTGTGCTCGGCACGACCCAGTCCGTTCCGCGGCTCATGGTCGGCCAGGGGGCGATCATCGGTGTGGGAGCACTCGGCTATCCGGCCGAGTTTGCCGCCAGTGACCCGGAGGTGCTCGCAGAGCTCGGACTCAGCAGAGTTGTCACGATCACTTCCACCTACGACCACCGCATCATCCAAGGAGCCCACTCGGCCCTGTTCCTCGCCAGGGTGCACGAGCTGTTGATCGGCGAGCACGGTTTTTACGACGAGGTGTTCTCCTCCCTCTCGGTGCCTTCCAACCCGGCGCGCTGGCACCGGGACATCAACCCCGTCGGTTCAAGTGACGGAGAGCATGGCCGGCTCGTAAAGCAGGCCAAGGTGCAACAGCTCGTCAACATGTACCGCGTGCGCGGCCATCTCATCTCGAACCTGGATCCTCTCGGTACGGTGGCCCCTGCCCTACATCCTGAGCTCGACCCGCTTACCCATGGGTTAACGGTCTTCGACCTGGACCGCAGCTTTGTCGTCGAAGGCCTCGGCGAGGGCAACGAGCTCCGTCTCGGGCAGCTCTTGGACATCTTGCGCGATGCCTATTGCAGGACCATCGGCATCGAGTACATGCACATCGAGGACCCGGAAGAAAAGCGATGGATTCAACAGCACGTCGAAGGCGTGGCGAGCACCTGCCCGCCCGAAGAGCAGCACCACGTGCTCGAGCGTCTGAACGCGGCCGAGGCCTTTGAGCGCTTCTTGCACACCCGCTATGTGGGCCAGAAGAGGTTCGGCCTCGAAGGGGCCGAGTCGGCGATCCCCCTGCTCGACGCCATCTTGGACGAGGCGGCCCAGGCCGGCATCGAAGAGGCGGTGCTGGGTATGGCGCACCGGGGGCGTTTGAACGTGCTCGCCAACATCGTCGGCAAGTCTTATAGGGAGATCTTCGCCGAGTTCGAGGGGAACCTCGATCCAGAGAGCGTGCAGGGTTCTGGCGACGTGAAGTACCACAAGGGCGCGACCGGCAAGTTCGCCGCCCGTAACGGCATCGAGCTGCCCGTGATGCTCGCCTCGAACCCGTCCCACCTAGAAGCGGTCGACCCCGTCGTCGAAGGGATCGCCCGCGCCCGCCACGACCAGCGCCGAGATCCTGGCCACTATCGCGTTCTGCCCGTGCTGATCCATGGCGATGCCGCCTTCGCGGGCCAGGGCGTCGTGGCCGAGACCCTCGAACTGTCCCAGCTGCGTGGCTACAGGACCGGGGGGACGGTCCATCTCGTGATCAACAACCAGCTCGGTTTCACGACCC
>Ga0302320_10016915_pt1 | contig 14850 bp, 14 predicted proteins | sample Bog_T0_3_FD_202130 | JGI IMG/M metagenome (GOLD analysis project Ga0302320, IMG submission 202130) | Peat permafrost microbial communities from Stordalen Mire near Abisko, Sweden - Bog_T0_3 | ecosystem: Environmental > Terrestrial > Soil > Wetlands > Peat | place: Sweden: Abisko, Stordalen Mire...
GTCGGCGTCGAAGCACGAAGCGTCGCCGGTTTGCTTCCAGTAGTCGTGGGCGAGGCGCACGGGGTAACAAAGCGAATCGATCTCCCACTTGCGCTCGTGGAGCTCGGGCTTCATCCGCGTCTGGTCTTTGGCCCACTCACTGCCGGTAGGGCCGAAGTTAAAGGCGTTGGCGTACGGGTCGATGAGGATCGAGCGCGTCTGGCGCCGCACCACGCCCTCAATGAGCGTCTTGAGCTTGGCGTCGTCCTTGGCGAGCGACAGATAGGGCCACACCTGGGCGGAAGAATCGCGCAGCCACATGGCGTCGATGTCGCCGGTGACCACGAAGGTGTCCGGCTTACCGTCGATCACGCCGGTGCGCACCGTGGTATCGAGCGTATTCGGGAAGCAGTTTTCGAAGAGCCAGGCGAGTTCGGGATCGGCGATGGACTTCTTGACCTCGGCGATCTTGGCTTCCACGGCGTCGCTGGTGAAATTGCGCTTCTCGACCGGCGGGCGCCGGGTGGTGAACGTGTCGCCCGCACCGAGGGCGGCCGGGGCGAGGGCAAGCGTTTGCAGGAAAGCGCGGCGGGTGGACATGTCAACCCTATTCTATTCGACGCGGAGCCGCGGCGCGGAGGAAACAGTCCGGGCGCGGAGGGAGCGGAGGGATGCGCCAGGCCAGCGTCCGGGGACCGAGGAGAGTCAGGATTCCGAAGAAGCCAGGGCGTCCAGGGCATCGCCGGTGAGGCGGTACTTGGTCCACTCGTCAAGCGGGACCGCGCCGAGCTTCTTGTAGAAGCGGATGGCGGGCTCGTTCCAATCGAGCACTTCCCATTCGAACCGGCCGCAGCCGCGTTCGGCGGCGATTTTCGCTAGCCGCTTCAGCAGGGCAATGCCGATTCCCTTGCCGCGCAGGTGAGGCTTCACGAAGAGGTCTTCCAGGAACAGGCCGGGCTTCGCCAGGAACGTGGAATAGTTCTGGAAAAACACGGCGAAGCCGGCGCATTCGCCGTCCCAGTAGGCCAGGAGCGTCTCCGCCGCGGGCTTCGCGCCGAACAGCGTCTCGCGCAGGAGTTCTTCAGTGGCCGTGACTTTGTGCGAGAGCTTCTCGTATTCGGCGAGCGCGCGAATCAGCTCCAGGATGGCAGGCACATCGACTTCCGTAGCGGGGACAATTCGTAGTTTGGGCATGCTGTTTGCCGGTATAGAATTGAGAGTACCAAAATGACTCCGTTTCGCATCGCGCTTGCCAACTTACGCTATCCGGCGAATGCCGAGGAGTCGGTGGCGATGGCTGAAGAAGCCATCGCACAAACGGTCGCGGAGGGCGCGGGCATCGTCTGCTTTCCGGAATGCTTCGTGCCCGGCTACCGGGTTGGGAAGCCCGTGCCCGCGCCGGGACTGGCGTTCCTTGAACAGGCGTGGGCAACTGTGGCGCAGGCTGCGGGCAAGGCGGGCGTCGCGGTGATTCTCGGCACGGAACGCATGGTGCAGGGCTCACGGTTGCTGACGGAGCTGGTAGTCAACGCAGACGGAACCGTCGCAGGTTTCCAGGACAAAGTTCAGCTAGACCCGTCGGAGGACGGCACGTATTCGCCCGGTTCCGGGAGGCAGGTCTTTCAAACTGGTCCGCTGAAGTTCGGCATCGTGATCTGCCATGAGGGTTGGCGCTATCCGGAAACGGTGCGCTGGGCGGCGCGGCGCGGGGCGCACATCGTGTTTCACCCGCACTTCGGCGAACACGAAGAGGGCGATTACGTCGCCTCGACGTTCGCCGATCCCGCTAATTCGTTCCACGAGAAGGCAGCGTTGTGCCGCGCGGCCGAGAACACCTGCTATTTCGCAACGGTAAACTACGCCGGCGCGGGCTCGCCGACCACTTCCGCGGTGGTGCGGCCGGACGGAACCCTGCTTGCGTATCAGCCCTACGGGAAAGAGGGCCTGCTGGTGGCCGACATCGACATCGAAGCCGCGACGGGGTTGCTGGCGGCGCGTTGCAGGTCAGTTGCTAAACGGCCCAAATCTCGGACAGTACACGCTGAAAGTTCCGGCCGAGGATGAGCTCGATGTTCCGGCTGGAGTAGCGCCGCCGGACCAGACTTTCGGTCAGATCGTAAATCTTCTTCGCATAATCGAGCCCGTCCAGATCGTATTTCTTCTTGGGCCGAAGCTGGATATCCCTTCCATCCAGATCGACGTCGGTTCCGACGCCAACGTGCTCGACTCCAACCAGCTTGGCCACGTGGTCAATGTGATCGACCAGATCCTCGATAGTAGCCGGCCCCGCGGTCCGGACGAAGAAACGGACCATCGTGACGCCCATCACGCCGCCCTTTGCCGCCACTTGTTTGATTGCCGCATCGCTCTTGCACCGGCGGCTGCCGGGCGCCAGGGCGCGGCAATTGGAGTGCGTGATCAGCACGGGCTTGCGAGACGCTTCCACGGCGTCCAGCGTGGTCCGGTCGCCGCAATGGGAAACGTCGACGGCCATGCCCACCTTGTTCATGCGCTGGACGATCCGTGCTCCGTATGCGGTCAGACCGTCATCCCGCGCATCGGACGATCCGCCGCCGATCTGGTTGCGGCAATAGGTGAGCTGAGAAACTCGTTGGCCCAGGCCGTAAAAACAATCGACATCCTCGACGCTTCGAAAGTGCGAGGAGTTTTGCTGGCCAACCACGATGCCGATCTTGCCTTCTGCCTTGACCTGTTCGAGATTGGCGGGGCCGTCCATGCGCTGGAACTGGCGCCCGTGCGCGGCGATGAAGGTGTTCCACTGGGTGATGTCCCTCAGCGACTGTGCGTAGATATCTCCGGTGGTGTACCCAACCGCGGGATGGAGAATCGTAATTCCCGAATTCCTCAACCTTTCAAAGTCGGCTTGTTGAAAACGGCCCGGCTCGGTTTGCCAGGACCACAATTTCGGGAAGTCCAAGGTCAGCAGGCCCAACATGTCGATCACCGTGGAACGGCGAACCAGATCTATAGTGACAGTGGAATACTCCGCGTCGCTTTGGGCGAAGAGGGCGAAGCGCCCGCGATTCATCATCGGGGCGCCGAGGGCGAGCGCCGCACCCTGCAATATGGAACGTCGGGAAATCACACGTCGGCTCCAGTTGTAGTGTGAAGCGATTAAGCTTGCGGCTCAATTGGGCACGCGCCCTAGGGTCGGTTCATTCGCACCCTAAGGAACCGCAATGACCAAACTGGCGAAGGTGCGTCTCGCGCGAGGTTTGCGGAATGGTGGGCACTGAAGGATTTGAACCTTCGACCAACGGATTATGAGCCCGAAAAGGCTCATGGTCTGGCGTGGTGTGGCGTAGCCGCGCCGGCTAGGCCACCGCCGCTACACTGTGAGCGGTTCAAAAGGTGGAAGTCATTGAAATAACAGGGCCGGCCTTGAGAATTCCCGCTACAGTGTACCGGACAAGCTCTCTGGATGACCGGCGATTTCGTTACCCGCCCTCAACTCAGCGCCTTCTTGTTGAACTGCCTCACCCCCACCGTCACCAGCGCGACGTCGATCGTCAGCAGCGCTCCCAGCACGGCCGCCACGGGCATGTGCGGGACTTGCGGCGCCAGCGCGCCGCGCAGGCCCTCGCTGGCGTAGACCAGGGGATTGATCAGCACCGCGTATTTCAGGGCGGGGAAGGCGCTCAACATGCTCCAGGGGTAGTAGGCGCAGCCGAACATCATCATGGGCGCCAGCACCAGGCTGAACATCAGGCCGATCTGCGTCTGGCCCACCGCGCAACCCAGGGCCAAGCCGCCCGATGCGGAAAACAGCGAGACCAGCAGGCAGATGGCTGCGAATTCGAACGGATGGCGCATGCTGATGTTCACGCCGGACCCGATCACCAGCCACGCGCAGGGGATCACCACCAGGCCGGCCACCAGTCCCTGGATCATGCCGGCGACGATCTTCTCGACGGCCAGCCAGCCGTTGGCCATCGGGGCCAGCAGGCGGTCTTCGATCTCACGTGTGAACTGAAACTCGGTGATGAGCGGCATGGCGACAGCTTGCACGCCGGAGAGCGCCATGCTGATGGCCATCACGCCGGGCAGCATCACGTCTTTGAAGCGGGCCGCCATCAGGCCGCCGGTGGTGAGCACGCGTCCGAATACGAACACCAGCAGCAGAGGCTGCAAGAGGTTCTGCAACAGCATGGGCAGCAGGTTGCGGCGGGCCACATGGGCATCGCGCGCAAGCATGGCGAAAAACGTTTTCCAGTTCAATCTCGCAAGCTCCTTCCGGTATGGTGCAGGAACAAGGTCTCCAGGCTGGGCTCCGCGATGCTCACGTCGCGCAATTCCACGCCCGCGGCCTGCGCGGCGCTTACGATGCCGGGAATCAGCGAGCCGCCGCGGCTGGCGTAAACGTCCGCTCCGGTTTTTTCCACGGCGCGCACTTCCAGAACGCCCGGTAGCGTGCGCAAGGCCGCCGCGAATTCTTCCGGCACGCGGTCGAAGCGCAGCCGCAGCAGGTACCCGCCGGGGATGGACGCTTTCAGCTCCGTAGGCGTGCCCTGCGCGATGATGCGGCCGTGGTCGATGATCGCCAATCGGTCGCACAGCGCGTCGGCTTCGTCCATGTAATGCGTCGTCAGGACGATGGTCTTGCCCAGCCGGTTGTAATCGCGAACGATGTCCCAGAGCAGCAGACGGGTTTGCGGGTCGAGGCCCGCCGAGGGTTCGTCCAGGAACAAGACTTCCGGATCGTGCATCATGGCGCGGGCGATGGAGAGGCGCTGCATCATGCCGCCGGAAAACGTGCGGGCCATGTGGTCGGCGCGGTCGGTCAGCTTGAACTTATCGAGCAGTTCGTCGGTGCGCCGCGCCCGTTCGGCGGAGGTCTGCCCGAAATAGGCGCCGTGAAACAAGAGGATCTCGCGCGCGGTGAGGGCAAAATCCAGGTTGGGCCGCTGGGGCACCACGCCAATCAGACGTTTGACCTTCACCGGGTCTTGCCAGACGTCGTAATCGCCCAGCAACGCCCGGCCGCCGTTGGGCTGCGTGCGGGTGGTGAGGATGCCGATGGCGGTCGATTTCCCGGCTCCGTTCGGGCCCAGCAGGCCATAGACCTCGCCCGGACGGATTTCGAGCGAGATGCCCGCCAGCGCCACCACCTCGAACTTCTTCTTCTTATCTTTCCGCGCCGGCCGCATGCCCGCAAACGCGAAGCCGCCCCCCCGCGCAGCCATGGGCGGAGGCGTGCGGTAGATCTTTTGCAGTTCTTCGATTCGGATTCCGATTCCCATGTAGCGCTCCAGCCGTCAGCGCAGGTCTTCGAGATGGCGCCGCGCACGTTCCAGGATATCGCGGAGGCGCTCTTCGCCTTCGGGCTTGCCGCTGACGCGGCCGACGGCCTGCCAGGCGGACTTGGTCAACGCGCCAAGGGGTTTGAGGAGGTGCAGGTTCTCCGGGTTCATGTAGTGTCCCCATTCCTCCCACTTCTCGGCGCGCTGCCAGATGCGGCGCACGGCATCGGGGTCTTTCGCGAGTTCCTGTCGGCCGGCATCGGTGAGGGCGAAGACGCGTTTGCCTTCCTGCTGGTCCGCGCGGATCAGACCCTCGTCCTCAAGCTGTTGAAGGGTGGGGTAAACGCTCCCGGCGCTGGCCCGGTAGATGCCGCCGGAGCGTTCCTCCATCTCCTTCATCATCTGGTAACCGTGCTTAGGCCCTTCGCCGAGCAGCGAAAGGATAGCGAGGCGAAGCTCGCCGGACTCGAAAAAGCGGCGGGAGCCATAGCCCGTAGCCCAAGGCCAGAGGCCCCCGGAAGATCGCCACCATTCGTTGCGCATGATATATCTGACGATATATCGGCAAGCGGATCGCGCGCAAGGGGATTATTCGGTCTCCAGCCCCAGGCTGCCGCCCACGGCCTCTTGCGGCGGGATGCCGGCCGCCATCTCCTGGGCCACGATCAATCTGCGCGCGCCCACGCGGATTTTCGGCAGCCGTAACCAGAAAACCGCGGCGGCGGCCATGCAGACTACGCCGGCGGCGGCCACGGTGGCGGGGGCGCCGAACCGCGCGGCGGCGGCGCCGGCGATCAGCGAGCCGATGGGCGCCATCCCCATGAACATCATGGAATAGACCGACATCACCCGTCCGCGCAGAGCGTCCGGAACCATGCTCTGGATCAGCGTGTTCGACGATCCCATCTGGAGCATAATAAAGAACCCGGTGGGGATCAGGATAGCGGCCGACAGCCACAGTTCGCGCGAGGCCGCGAATGCGACGAGGCTTAGACCGAAGCCCAGCGCCGCCATGGCCACCCAGCGTCCCAGGCCGCGCACGTCTTTGCGGCTCGCCAGCAGGAGAGCCCCGGCCAGCGCGCCGACGCCCGCCACGGAACTGAGCTCGCCCAGGGCCTTGGCGCCGCCGTGCAGAATGCGGTCGGCGAAGATGGGCATCAATACCGTGTAGGGCATGCCCGTGACGCTCACGATGCCCAGCAGAATCAGGATCGTGTGAATCGGCGGGTTGTGGATGACAAAGCGGAACCCTTCCACGATCTGCGAAAGGGGCGACGCCAGCAGGACGGCAGGCTCACGCCGCTCGACGTTCATCAGCAGCAGGCCGGCGATCACCGCCAGGAAGCTCACCCCATTGACGAAAAAGCACCACCCTTCGCCGATGCTCGCCACCAGAATCCCCGCGACGGCCGGGCCCAACACGCGCGACGCATTGAACATGGAGGAATTGAGCGCGATGGCGTTCATCAGGTCGCGCTTGCCCACCATCTCCACAATGAAGGACTGGCGTGCGGGGATATCGAAGGAGTTCGTGACGCCCAACAGGGCCGCGAGAACGAAGACCTCCCAGATGCGTACCGTCCCCGTGAGCGTGATGGCGGCCATCGCGAAGGCCAGCAACATGGAGGCGGTCTGAGTGGCGATGACGATGTGGCGCCGGCTATACCGGTCGGCCACGATGCCGCCCAGCGGGGCCAAAAGGAAAACCGGAATCTGCCCCGCGAATCCGACCGCGCCCAGCAAGGCGGAGGAGCCGGTCATGCGGTATACCAGCCACGCCTGGGCCACGTTCTGCATCCACGTGCCCACCAGCGAAATGATCTGGCCGCCGAAAAAAAGCCGGAAATTGCGATAACCCAGCGCCCGCAGGGTAACCGGGAGCCCCATGTGCTATCTATTCTAGCGAGGTCTTGGACCTCATACCGACAAGCCGGTTAACCGCCGACGCGGAGGCGCCGAGAAAGACCTTGACAGGCTGAACGCCTGTCCCACAAGCGCGGAAACTGTCGGTCCTGCGTTGTGGGGCAGGCGCTTTCGCCTGCCAACCGAGGCTCGCGCCCCCCGCCTACTCGACGGTGAACGGATGGCGGGAGTCGATATCCTGTTTGCCCGCGACGTCCTTCACTTTGATCTGTAGGATGTAGGCGCCCGCCTGGACTTTTTGCAGCGGTATGGCAAAATCCGTCTCGACCCAGGGCTTTGGATAGAACGAGCCGTCGCTCTGGTCCGCCGCGGGTTCGAAGGCCTTCAAGGGCTTGCCATCGGCTCCGAGAATCGCCACGCTCCAGCTTAGGTCCACCTTGTTGCCATCGCCGTATTTGTAACCCGTCATGACCCACCGGGCATACAGCGTGGAGCCGTTGTGGAAAATGGGAGTGGCCAGCGGCTGGCCGCCTTCCTGGGCGCGGTAATAACCGAAATTGCGCACCACCAGCTTGTCGCTCGGGTCCACGCGGGTTCCGCGTATCTTGAACGTCACAGGCAGTTCCACGGATTCTTCCGAGTAGAAATCCTTCACCTTGACCAGGATCTTGTACTCGCCCGCCGGGAGTTCCGGGGGAAGCTCCACCGTGTGGTCGATTTTCGGCTCCCAGTCCTTGTCCTGCGCGGAGACCTGCTCCAGGACGGCGTTGCTGTCGGCATCCTCAACGGCTACGCCCCGGGGGTCGAACGCCTGTACGGTGTACGTCAGGTGGACCTTGTCGTCGGTCTTCGTGAAACCCTCGACCCGGCAGGTAAAGTACAGCGTTTCGCCGGCGACGTGTTCGAAGCCCGGAGTATCGGCGTCGCCGCCATCGGACTGGCTTACGACCGGTTTGACAATCTGGAGCGCTGTGGCGGCGCACAGCACGGCAGGAAGTAAGGCAACTAGCAAAAATGGTCGCATAGAAGACCCTCTAGTACGGTATTCTAACCCCTGGCGCTATCATTGGATTTGCGCCCTCAGATGACTCACTCGCTGGCTGGACGGATCCTCAGATATGTGAATATCGCGATCGGCATCGCGCTGGCGGTGGCGCTCGCGCTGGTTTACTGGTACGCCTGGCGGCCTTTGCCGCAACGGTCGGGCCGGGTGGAAGCGCCCATCGGCGCCGCGGCCTCGGCTGCCTTCGATGCGCAGGGTGTCCCGCACATTCGGGCCGCCAGCCTGGAGGACGCGCTGTTCGTGCAGGGCTATGTCACGGCGCAGGACCGCCTTTTTCAGATGGACGGGCTGCGGCGTATCGCGGCGGGAGAACTCGCGGAGATTCTAGGCCCCGCCTACCTGGAGTCCGACCGCGACTCGCGCCGCCTGCGCATGCGTCGCATCGCGGAGGCCGCCTATTCCACCCTGCCCGCGGCCGACCGCGCGGCTTTCGCCGCCTATGCTCGCGGCGTCAACCAGTTTATCGCCACGCACGAACACGACCTGCCCCTGGAGTTCACCCTCCTCGGTTATCAGCCGCGCCCCTGGAGCGTGGTGGATTCCTTGCTGGTTTGCCTCTACATGTACCGCGACCTCACCACCACGTGGCGCGACCAGATTGTCAAGCGCGACATGCTCACCAACGGAGACCGCAATAAAGTGGGGTTTCTATTTCCGGTGGATGCCGGCGCCGGCCCGCAGCCCGGCTCGAACGCCTGGGCCATCGCTGGGGCGCTGACGGCATCGGGAAAGCCGCTGCTCTCAAGCGATATGCACCTGGAATACTCCCTGCCCGGCGTCTGGTACATGACCCACATTCAGGCGCCGGGAATGGACGTTTCCGGCGTCGCTTTGCCCGGCTCGCCGGGCGTGATGGTGGGCCATAACCAGCGCATCGCGTGGGGCATCACGAACCTGCAGTTCGGCGTGCAGGACCTCTACATCGAACGGTTCGACGACCGCACGGGGCGCTATTTGTACCAGGGTCAGGTGGAGCAGGCGCGGGGGGAGCGCGAGCTGATCCGCATCAAGGGCCAGCCACCGGCCGAAATCGTGGTGTGGGTGACGCGCCACGGCCCGCTGTACGTCATAGAGGGCAGGCAGCAAATGGCGCTGCGCTGGGCCGCGGCCGAGCCCGGCGCGATTCAGTATCCGATTCTGGATATCGACCGTGCCCAAAACTGGCAGGAATTCACCGCCGCGCTGGAGCGCTTTCCCGGGCCGGGATCGAATTTCGTCTACGCCGATGTTGACGGCAACATCGGCTTCCACGTGGCGGGCAAGCTGCCCATACGGCGCGGCTATCAGGGCGACGTCCCGGTAGACGGTTCATCCGGCGATTTCGATTGGAACGGCACGATTCCCTTCGAGCAGCTTCCCTCCGCCTTCAATCCGCCCAGCGGCATCATTGCCAGCGCCAACCAGAACACATTCCCCGCGGGCTTCCCTTATCCCTACAGCGGCAATTTCGCCGCTCCGGGCCGCGCCACACAGATTCGCGACTTGCTTTCAGCCCGGCGCAAGTGGCGGCCCGAAGACCTGTTGTCCGTCCAAAAGGATGTCTATTCGGCTTTCAACAAGTTCCTGGCCGCGCAACTGGTGGCGGCTTACGACCGCCGCCATGCCTCCAACCCCGGCCTGGACCCTGTGGTTGCCCTGTTGCGCAAGTGGGACGGGCAAATGGGCAAGAACCAGGCCGCTCCGTTCGTGGTCGCGCTCGCCTATCAATACCTGCGCACCGCCGCCGCGGAGAGCGCCGCGCCGGGGAGCGGTCCGCAGTACCAGTTCTCGCTGGCGCCGGTGGCGCTCGAAAAGCTGCTTCGGGAGCGCCCCTCCGGGTGGTTCCTGGATTACGACGAGACGCTCTTGCGCGCTCTGGCGGACGCCGTCGAGGAAGGCCGCCGCATCGAGGGCCCGGAGATCGGGAAGTGGCAGTACGGCGCCTACTGGCGGGTCGCCATCGATAACCCCGTGATCCATCGTGTCCCGGTAGTGGGGAAGTACTTCGATATCGGCCCCGTGCCTATGAGCGGCGCGTCGAGTACCGTCAAGCAGACCACCCGCACGCTGGCGCCCTCCATGAGGATGAATGCGGATTTAGGCGATTGGGACCGTTCGCTGATGAACGTGCAGATCGGCCAGTCCGGCCAGATTTTTTCCAGCCACTACAAGGACGAGTGGCAGGCATGGTACGGTGCCCGGAGCTTTCCCATGCAGTACCACCACGTGGACGCCAAGAGCACGCTGGAGTTCGTGGCGCAATGATGCTGTCCTGGCTGTTTGTCAAACCGCTGCCGCCCGGTTCGCCCGCGCCGGACTTTTCGCTGCCGGACGATGCCGGCCGCCAGGTGACGCTTTCCGCCCTGCGCGGCCGGAGCGTGGCGCTGGTCTTCTATCCCGGCGACGATACGCCCGGTTGCACCAAACAGCTCTGCGAGTTCCGCGATTCCTGGGAGGCCGTCCGCGCGCGCGGAATCCAGGTTTTTGGCGTGAACCCCCAGAGCGGGCGCAGCCACACGCGCTTCCGCGAAAAGTACCACCTTCCGTTTCCTCTTCTGGTGGATAAGGGCCGCAAGGTGGCGGCCTTGTACCACGCCGGAGGCCCGATCGTCCGGCGTACGGTGTACCTGATCGGCCCCGATGGCGTCATCCGCCTCGCTCGCCGCGGCATGCCCAAGCCCGCGGAATTGCTGGCGATGGCAGAGTAGCCCGCTCGGCTAGCCTGAGCGTCAGCGGTAGGCTTCGCTCCGGTTGAGCACGCGAACAACTTCGACGGCATCGCCACGCCTCCGAAAGAGGATCCGCCAGTCCCCGATGCGTAGCCGGTACATCGGCGGGTTGAAGCCTTCGAGTTGCCTGACATCGCCGGAATCGGTTTCCAGGAACCGCGTCAACGCCTTTAACAGCCGCAATGCGGTCGCGCGATCGATTGTCCGGACATCGGAGCGGGCCTCGTCGGAGAAGACCACCCGCCTAAGCATTCCGGTGGGGTTCTTCCTGTCGAGGCGCTTCGGCCATCCGCCGGAAATCGTCCATACTTAGGCCGAGGTCCGCGAGGATCTGTTCCATGGGAACGCCGCCGTCACGGTCCAGCGAGGCCGCGCCGGCGAGTACGGCAGCGGCTTCTTCCGGCGTGAGCGGCTCGTCGTCCATGGGCGCCAGTGCCAACTTGCGGTCCAAGGAAGAGAGCATACTCTCCAACAAGCCACGCACCGCGGAGACCTGATTTTCGGGCAGGCGGTCGAGATAGGCGTGAGCCTGGCGCCGTTCCCGCGCTAGATCCGAATCCATGCCTGTTCCTTCCATATCCACTATGACACAGCAGCCGCCGAGGGCCGGCAGCGCAAGCTATTTCCGCGTCACTTCCAGCACCTTTCGTTTCTCGGTCCGTTCCTCGGTGACGATCGCGAAGCCGCCGCGCTTTCGCAGGTCGGCTTCCAGCCATTCGCGGCCGGGGTCGTCGGAAACGATCCGGAAACTCTCGTGGGCCGCCAGAAACGCGGATACCTCAATGGGGTTCAGGCGCGGATTGAACGTCGTGAATCGATTCCGGATCTCTTCATCGCGGACGACGTAGTAGATGCTGCGATTTTCACCCGAGTAGTAATAGCGCGGGAAGTAAGTGTGTGGGTCGCTCGTCGCAACCGTCAGGCCTCTTTCGTCGGCCAGGTATCGGGCCACTTTATTATCGGCGACGGCGGTTCGCGCCGAAGACAAGGCCCGCCACAACGGGAAGGCGAGCAACCCGGCCACCATGGCCGCGGAGAGAAGGCGTCCCATGAACCGGGACCATCCCGAAGCCTGGCCGCCGGGCTCGCCAAACAGTCGCTTGCAGATCCAAGCGAAGAGCAGAGCCGCTCCAATCAACGAGGGCAGGGCATACCGCCCCAGCAAGATTGGCAGCCCCACCCAATTGAGCGCCAACAGGGCATAGGGAACGGCCAGAATCGCAAACCCCATGAGGGCCGGGTACTCCCGTTCGTCCGGAACGGGCCGCGATTTTCTCAGATACGCTATGGCGGCGATTCCGGCGAAGACCGCGAAAAGCAGGTACGAGTGCAGCCCCAGGTCGACGGGCTCGAGCGCCGCGTACACGCCGGGCGGCGTCAGCCAGGACGATTCCTTTTGGCGCATGACGAGCGGAACATAGAGGAGCGCCGGCGCCCACCCCGCGACAATCGACAGATACACCGCCGGCCGCCAGACCCGCGCATTCCGGTCCCTGACCATCAGGGAGAGCAGAATCGCCGCGCTGTAAAGCCCTGCGACATAATTGCATGAGATCGCCAGCGCATGGCTCAGCGCATTCCACGCCAGCCGTCTCGCCGGCGGCTTCGGATCGGTCCAGATCCGGTCGCAGTTGTAAACCGCCCATGCGGCGCACGCGATGTACGCCCCATAGAACCTGGCCTCGGCATTGTGAGTCAGGAACAGCTCAGAGGTGAACAGCGCTGCCAGAGCCGCCGCCGAGGAAACCAGAAAGCTGGTATGCCGCCGCAGGGTGGCCCACACCAGCCAGAACGCCGCGCAGCACCCCAGCGAGGAATAGAGACGCAGCGAGAGAACCGAAAGGGGGACCACTCTCGACAGCGCCCAGACCACGGCGAAATACAGAGGCGGCGTCGCGTTGACGCCGGTGGAAAACGACCGCATGAAAGCGGCGAACGAGCCATGCGCGACGCCGTAATAGGTGTAAACCTCGTCCAACCACATCGGCTGATACCGTGACTGGATCGCGGCATGGCCCAGCAGGCACAGCGCCGCGGCCGCCGGCAGTATTTGCGAAACACTGGAAAAACGCCTCATATGCTTGAGAGTCTATTCAGTATAAATCCAGGCGCGCGGGGTTTTTGAGAAGCCGTGGTGTAGAATTAACGTTTCGATGAGCGCAAAACGGACTGCTCTGGTGACCGGCTCCTGTGGCCTGATTGGCTCGGAAGTCACGCGGGCGTTTGCCCGGCGGGGGTTTTCCATCACGGGAATCGACAGCAACCATCGCGCGGTATTCTTCGGACCCGAGGGCGACACAAGCTGGGTGCGCGGCCAGTTGCAAGACGAGATCCCCAGCTACCGTCACCTGGCCATGGATATCCGCGACCGCGAAGCGGTACTGGCCCTCATGGAGGAATTGAAGCCGGACCTCATCATTCACACTGCCGCTCAGCCGTCGCATGACCGCGCCGCGGCCATCCCGTTTCTCGATTTCGAAGTGAATGCCTTGGGAACGCTCCACCTGATCGAGGCGGCGCGCCGCTCCTGCCCGGAGTCGCCCTTCATTCACATGTCCACGAACAAGGTCTACGGAGACCGGCCCAACACGCTGGCGCTCAAGGAACTCGAAACGCGTTGGGACTACGCCGACGCGGCGTATGAGCACGGCATCGCCGAAGATTTTTCCATCGACCAGAGCAAGCACTCCATTTTCGGCGCATCGAAGGTCGCGGGCGACATTATGGTGCAGGAGTACGGGCGGTATTTCGGGATGCCTACCTGCTGCCTGCGCGGCGGCTGCCTCACCGGCCCGAATCACGCCGGCGTGGAGTTGCACGGATTTCTCAGCTATCTGGTGAAGTGCAACGTGGAAGGGCGCGAGTACAAAGTCTTCGGGTACAAAGGCAAACAGGTGCGCGACAATATTCATTCCGAAGACGTAGCGGGATTCATGTACGAATTCTGGAAGGCCCCGCGCGTGGGCGAAGTTTACAACCTGGGCGGCGGCAAGGAGAACTCCTGCTCCGTGCTGGAAGCGTTCCGCATGGCCGAAGACGTCACCGGAAAGAAGATGAACTGGCGCTACGTCGACGAGAACCGCATTGGCGACCACATCTGCTATTACAGCGATCTGCGGAAGATGCACGCGCATTACCCCGATTGGAGAATAGCCAAGACGCTGCCGGCGATCTTTGAGGAGATCGCAGGGAGTTGGAAGCGGCGCCTGCCGGTCACAGCGATATGAGGATACTCATTACCGGCGCGTGCGGCTTCGTGGGAAGCGCGCTGGCGGAGTGCCTGCTGGAACGTGTGGAAGGCATCCACGTGGCCGGTGTGGACAACCTGATGCGTCCCGGGTCGGAGACTAACCGCGCACGGATGGAACGGCTGGGCGTCGAATTCGTTCACGGAGACCTGCGGTCGGCGAGCGACGTCGCCGGGCTGCCCGCCTGCGACTGGGTGATCGACGCCGCGGCCAATCCCAGCGTGCTGGCCGGACTTTCGGGCGCGGGAAGCAGCCGCCGGCTTTTCGAACATAACCTGGCGGCGCTCGGCAATGTCCTCGAATATTGCCGCGAGCGGAAGGCTGGACTGATGCTCCTGAGTAGCAGCCGTGTCTACTCGATTGCCGCGCTGGCCGCGATTCCGCTGAGCGTCCAGGACCGGGCCTTTGCGCTCGACCCCGCCGCGGCGCTGCCCCACGGGCTCACCCTGGACGGCATCGGAGTGGAATTCTCCACCGCGGCGCCGGTCTCTCTCTATGGCGCCACCAAGCTGGCTTCGGAGATTATGGCCCTCGAATACGGCGCCGCTTTCGATTTCCCCGTGTGGATTACGCGCTGCGGCGTGCTTGCGGGCGCGGGCCAATTCGGCACGCCGGAGCAGGGCATTTTCGCCTTCTGGGTGAATGCGCACCTGCGCCGCCGGCCGCTTCGCTTCATCGGATTCGATGGCGCCGGCCACCAGGCCAGGGATGCCTTTCATCCCCGCGAT
>Ga0302320_10016916_pt1 | contig 14849 bp, 16 predicted proteins | sample Bog_T0_3_FD_202130 | JGI IMG/M metagenome (GOLD analysis project Ga0302320, IMG submission 202130) | Peat permafrost microbial communities from Stordalen Mire near Abisko, Sweden - Bog_T0_3 | ecosystem: Environmental > Terrestrial > Soil > Wetlands > Peat | place: Sweden: Abisko, Stordalen Mire...
GCCGCGTCCAGCACGAGCAGTGGAAACGTGCCATTGCCGGCGATGAGGCCGAGCTTCTTGTTGTCGGAAGGCATGAGGTGGCCCCGCGTCGATCGACGAGTAGTCTAGCATTCAGGTGGAGGAAAATAGGAAGGCAGCGAAATCGCTAGTGTGACTCGCTGAACCAGAGTTCTTTCTGGGCGGACGATTTGATGACGACGGAGTAGTTAGCCACGCGGCTGGCTGCGCTTCAAGCGACTGGTGCGGTATTGCTCGTAAGGGACGCTTTTTTCCTTGCGGCGCGATTCGTAAATAAGGCCGTCCCAGAAGTCTTCCCAGATAGCCCCGTGCTTTTTGAGGTCGATCTGCACAGCCACACGGTGCCCCTTGTCGTCCGTAAGGAATTGAATCCCAGTCACAGCGCCCTCCGCTCTTGGCATACGTTCATTATCTCGCAACAATCAGGGTTGTGCACCTGCAGCTAGTTCAGCGGGGGTTCGGCGAAATACTCCTTTGTGCCAGGAAAATAATCACCACAATCACCCCAAAGGGAACCAGCGCCAGAAGTTGCCACCAGCCACTGCGATTCGTGTCACGCAGCCGCCTCGCTCCTACTGCGATCATCGGCAGCAGAGTCGCGAGCGAGAACAAGGCGTAGACTCGAAGATTGATGAGCGCCGCAGCGGCGCTCCCCAGCAGCACGGCGAGAAAGAACCACCAGTACTCGGAGCGCGTCGCCCGCCCATTGAAATCCGCATACTTCGTGAGGCAAGCCTTCACCGCATCAACCATCGGCATTCGACCCCCCCCCTGTTTGGGCGCTGAGACCGCAAGGATACAACCCAGCGCCTGACCCCTATTTAATCACTCCGCGCTCCGATGCCTCAATAAACCGAATCAGCATCTCCACATCTTCTCCGCGGTCCGGCTCAGCCTTCAGCTTCTCCAGCGCCTGCGAGGTATTCATCTTCGACGCCAGCAAAGTCTTGTACGCATGATGAATCTTGCGGATGCGATCCTTCGAAAATCCACGCCGCTCCAAGCCAACTTTGTTCATTCCGTAGGCATGCGTGTCGCGCGTGGCCGAGGTCATGGAAAACGGCAGCACATCCTGCGTGATCGTCGTCCCGCCGCCAATGTAGGAATGCGCCCCGATGCGCACGAACTGATGCACCGGGCACAGCGCGCCCACCACGGCCCACTCTTCCACGGTCACATGCCCGCCGAGAGTCGCGCCGTTCACCAGCATGCAGTGGTCGCCAATCACGCTGTCGTGCCCAATGTGCGCGTAGGCCATGATCAAAGTGTTGCTGCCCACGCGCGTGACTCCGCCGCCCTTCACCGTGCCGCGGCTGATGGTGACGCACTCGCGAATCTCGTTGTGGTCGCCGATTTCCAGCCGCGTCGGCTCGCCTTTGTAGGAAGTATCTTGCGGCGCCATGCCGACTGCGCAGAAAGGAAAGAAGGAATTATCGCTGCCCATTTTCGCAGGGCCACCGAGCGCCACATGCGACACCAGACGGCATCTCTCGCCCAACTCAACCTCAGCTGCAATCACACAGTAAGGGCCAACTTCGCACGAGGCCGGCACCTTCGCCCGCGGATCGATGATGGCGGTGGGATGAACACTCATGATCGAATCATTGCAATCTTCAGGCGAGACTGGCCGCTCCGCCGTGGACTCCGGCTCACTCCTCGCCAGCCCCATCCGCTCCGTCGCCGCGTCCGCGCGAGCTGTCGATCAACTGGCACGACACCGTCGCCTCCGCAACTTTCTTGCCCGCAACCGTCGCCACTCCGTGCATCTTCACCGCGATCATGCGCGGCACCGCCCGCCAGCCCTGCACTTCCACCTCAATCCGCAGTTGGTCGCCGGGGCTCACGGGACGCCGGAACTTCGCCCGCTCGATCCCGGTAAACACCATCACTTTGTCGGAGCGGTCTTCCACTTCGGTAAGCAGGAGCGCACCGCCAGCCTGCGCAATCGCCTCCACAATCAGCACTCCCGGCATGATGGGCAATCCCGGAAAATGCCCGTTAAAAAATGGTTCATTGATGGTGACATTCTTGATGGCCACGATGCGCTCTTTGCGCTTCAGCTCCAGCACCCGGTCAATCAGCAGCAGGGGGTAGCGGTGGGGGAGAATTTTCAGGATGTCGTGAATGTCGAGCACCGTCTTCGGTGCGGCTCCGAGCTCGGGGGGCGTGCTCTCAATCATGCTCGGTTCTCATCAGTCTCAACGCAGTTCGTCTCTATCAGCCTGAAGATTATACTGTACCGCGTCGCATTTCCGGCGAGTCCAACTCCAAGCGAGAGGAAACCGTGCCCGCTAAGAAAAAAATAAAGTCTGACACAATTCCAGCGCAACCCGCGTGGGCCGATCGCCTCCGCTATTTTTCGGAGCGGCGAGACGAAATAGTCAGCACGATTCGCGAACTCGCCGAGATCGAATCGCCCAGCGACAGCAAACCCGCCGTCGACCGCATCGCCGCCATCCTCGCGTCCAAGTTCGCAGCCCTCGGCGGACGCCCGCAACTCCACCCCAGCAACGATTTCGGCGACAGCCTGCAAATCGATTTCGCAGGGCCTTTCCGCGCGGCATCCGCGGATCGCAAGCCCGTCCTGCTTCTCGGCCACTATGACACGGTTTATCCCCTGGGCACGCTCTCTAACATGCCCTGCAAAATCGAGCGTGGCCGGCTGCACGGCCCCGGCGTTCTCGACATGAAGTCCGGCATCGCGCTCATGCTCCACGCGATCAAGGCCCTGCAAGCCTGGCACGGCGAAGTCCTGCGGCCAATAACGGTCTTCCTGGTTTCCGACGAAGAAGTCGGCAGCCACTCCTCGCGAAAAATCACCGAAGCCTTAGCCAAACAATCGGCCGGAGTGCTGGTGCTCGAGCCCGCCGCCGGTCTTCGCGGCGCCGTCAAAACCGCCCGCAAAGGCGTCGGCGAATACCACCTGCGCGTGCAAGGCATCGCGGCCCATGCCGGCCTTGATCCCGGCAAAGGCCACAGTGCAATTCTCGAACTCGCCCGCCAGATCGCAGTCATCTCCAAGCTGAATAATCTGCAGCAAGGAGTGTCCGTCAACCCGGGCGTGATTCGGGGCGGAACCCGCACAAACGTGATTGCGGCGGAGGCTTCCGTGGGCATTGACGTCCGCATCAAGGGCGCGCAGCAAGCTTCCGCCATCGACCGCCAACTGCGCTCCCTCAAGCCTTTCGACAAACACTGCAACCTGGAGATGACGGGCAACATCAACCGGCTCCCCATGGAACGCACTGCTGGGGTCGCGGCCCTCTACAAAAAAGCCCATGAGATTGCGGGCCACATAAAATGGAAGCTCGACGAGGCCGCGGTAGGAGGAGGCTCCGACGGCAACTTCACCGCCGGCATGGGCATCCCCACTCTTGACGGCCTGGGCGGCGTCGGCGAAGGCGCGCACGCCGTGCACGAGTACATCGTCATCTCCGAACTGCCCCGGCGCGCCTTGCTGCTCGCGGGAATGATCGAAAGCGTGTAGTCCCACAGAAAGCTGACGTTATGTCCATCCCGCGCAGCCGCTCGCTCTTTGACTCCACACATCAGGTGGCCTAGAATTTTGCTTGCGACGCGGCTGGTCAACGCAGTCTTGGTGCGCCCGCAGAGACGGAGGAGTTATGGGTGAGTTTTCGATCTGGCATTGGCTGCTGGTGATCGCCATAGCGCTTCTGCTCTTCGGTACCAGCAAATTTGCTTCGCTCGGGAAAGGTCTGGGCGAAGGCATCCGCAACTTCAAGGCCGCCATGAAAGAAGGCGAAGAGCCGAAGAAGGAAGCCAAAGAAGAAGAAAAAAAGCCGTAGCCCGGAATTCCAATTTAAGACCAGCGAGCCCGCCTCACAACGCCCCACGCCCCCGCAGCATCCGATACACCAGCGCCACCGGCAGCCCCACCACATTGCCGTAATCGCCTTCGATGCGCGGAATCCAGCGCGAAGCAATACCCTGGATCGCATAGGCTCCCGCTTTGTCCATCGGCTCGCCCGTCGCAACGTACTCGTGAATCTCATCGTCGGAAATCCCGCACATGGTCACCAAAGTAGTCTCGGAGCCAGTCACGATTTCACCGCCGGCTGGTGCCACAAGGCACACTCCTGTGATCACCTCGTGATTTTTTCCCGACAGCATTCGCAACATGCGAAGCGCATCGTCCGTATCGCGCGGCTTGCCTAGAATAACGTCATCGACCACTACAATCGTGTCCGCGCCCAGTATCCACTCTTCTGGGCGGTCTCGAGCAACGAACAGCGCCTTCTCCCGCGCCAGCCGCTCCGCGCACTCTCGCGCAGCTTCGCCGGCCAGTGGAGTTTCATAAATGTCGGCAGGCTGAACCGTGAATGCAATCCCAGCGGCCCGCAGCAACTCCTGCCGGCGCGGCGAAGCCGAGGCGAGAACAATGGTCATGGAGGTAGATTCTATCGGAATGCCCGGCACGCTCAATAACTCGACCCTCTGCGTCCTCTGCCCGTTCTCAGCGACCTCCGCGGTTAAAGGCTTCGAAACAAGCGCAAGCCTGAGGACCGCGCTCCGCCTGCTAAAATCAAAGATCAGCCTCAGTCTCAAGCGCAGTTGCAGTTGTGGGCGTTACTGGCAACTGGCATCAGGCCGCTGGCAACTGAATCTATGGAAGCCGCTTTCCTCCGCAATTTCGCCATCATCGCGCATATCGACCACGGTAAATCTACCCTGGCGGACCGCCTGCTGGAGCTCACCGGCTCCCTCACCGCGCGCGAGATGCAGGCCCAGGTCCTCGACTCCATGGACCTGGAGCGCGAGCGCGGCATCACCATCAAAGCCCACGCCGTCCGCATGATGTACACCGCGCACAATGGCAACACGTATCAGCTCAACCTCATCGACACTCCCGGCCACGTCGATTTTTCCTACGAAGTTTCGCGCTCCCTGGCCTCCTGCGAAGGCGCGCTGCTCGTCGTCGACGCTTCGCAAGGTGTCGAAGCCCAAACTCTCGCTAACGCCTACCTCGCCATCAACAACGGCCTCGAAATTATTCCCGTCATCAACAAAATCGATCTGCAGAGCGCCGACATTCCCCGCACCAAAGAGATGATCGAAAGCGCCGTCGGCCTTGACGCCACCGACGCCGTGCTCATCAGCGCCAAAACCGGCCAGGGCGTGCCCGACGTGCTCGAGGCCATCGTGAAGCGCATCCCGCCGCCCAAGGGCGATTCCAACAGCCGCTTGCAGGCGCTCGTCTTCGACTCTTGGTTCGACGCGTACCGCGGCGTCGTGATTCTCACAAGAGTTTTTCAAGGCACGCTGCGCAAGGGGCAACGCATTCGCCTGTGGCAAAACGGCACCACCTTCGACGCCGAAACTCTGGGCGTCCTCACGCCCAAGCCGGTCGAGATCAACGAACTCAAGGCTGGCGAGGTGGGCTTCCTCATCGCAAATATCAAGACCGTTGCCGACGTGAAAATCGGCGACACCATCACCGACGACGCCAACCCCGCCTTCGACGCCCTTCCCGGCTTCGAAGAAATCAAACCCATGGTCTTCGCAGGACTTTACACCGTTGATGCCCACGAGCACACGCGCCTGCGTGAAGCTCTGGAAAAACTTCGCCTCAACGATTCGTCATTCTTCTTCGAGCCGGAAAGTTCCGTCGCGCTGGGGTTCGGTTTCCGTTGCGGTTTCCTCGGCCTGCTGCACATGGAAATTATTCAGGAGCGCCTCGAGCGCGAGTTCGCCCTCGAACTCATTACCACCGCGCCCGGCGTGCGCTACAAGATTTACAAGACCGATGGCACGATGATCGAAGTCGACAATCCCTCGCGCTGGCCCGATCCCAGCGAAATCGCAAAAATCGGAGAGCCCGTAATTCTCGCGACGATTCTCACCAACGAAGAATATGTCGGCGGAATTTTGAAACTAGTCGAAGACAAGCGCGGCAAACAAAAAACTTTCGAGTACGTCAGCAGCTCGCGCGTCATGTTGCACTATGAGTTACCGCTGAATGAAATCGTGCTCGACTTTTACGATCGCCTCAAGTCCGTCTCGCGCGGATACGCTTCGCTCGACTATCACCTCGCCGACTATTGGGAGTCGCCGATGGTCAAGCTCGATATCCTGGTCGCTGGCGAACCGGTGGACGCGCTCTCCATCATCGTGCATCGCGATTTCGCCTACGACCGCGGCAAACTGCTGGTCTCGAAAATGCGCCAACTTATTCCCCGGCAAATGTTCGAAGTGGCGATCCAGGCTTCCATCGGAGCCAAAATCATCGCCCGCGAAACCGTATCCGCCATCCGCAAGAATGTGATTGCGAAGTGCTACGGCGGCGACATTTCCCGCAAGCGCAAGCTCCTCGAAAAACAGAAGGAAGGCAAAAAACGAATGAAGCGGATCGGTCGCGTCGATATACCGCAAGAGGCTTTCCTGGCCGTTCTGAAGGTCGGCGAGGACAGTTAATGGAGCGCCGGACGCCTCGTCCACGGAGCTAAAGGGAGCAATACTTAGAAGGCCAAAAACCCAAAATGTGCAAAACCCCAAAGCGGGAATCTTCTGTGTTTCCCCCAATCCCGCCGATGTTAATGCCCAGTGAATTGCCTAACTGGTTACTATTCAGGCTCTTAGAGGTTGAGAACCGCTCTGCCCTGTAGCCCCTCACAAATCTTTACCTTTAGAAATGTTTGCCTCGGCCAGCAATTCCACAAGCTTTTCCACAGGCCGCCCCCAACCCGCAAGTCGAATCTCCTAAGGTACTTACCCCGCGAGACTACAGGCATTTCTCTATCAAACTACAGGTTTTGCCGTAGCCGAAATTACTCCTCCGGCTCCATGCCGCCCTCGGCCATCGTTTCAAACCGAGTGCAGTTCTTGCGGAACGACAGCATGATTTTCCCGGTCGGACCATTGCGCTGTTTCGAAATAATAATCTCCGCCCGACCCTGCAACTCCGGATCGTCCTGGCGGTAAACTTCCTCGCGAAAAATGAACATCACCAGATCGGCGTCCTGCTCAATCGATCCCGACTCGCGCAAATCCGAAAGCTGCGGACGATGGTCTCCGCCCCGGCTCTCTGGCGCGCGGCTCAACTGCGAAAGCGCCACCACTGGCACGCTCAGCTCCTTGGCCAGCGCCTTCAACCCGCGCGAAATCGCCGACACTTCCTGCGTACGATTTTCATACCGCTTGCTCCCGCCCGACATCAATTGCAAATAATCCACGATGATCAAATCCAGTTTGCCCTGCGCCTGCTTCAACCGCCGCGCCTTGGCCCGCATCTCGCTCAACGAAATCCCCGGCGTGTCATCGATGAAAATCGGCGCATGCGCCAACTGCTCTAGCGCCCGCGATAGTTTCCTCGTGTCGTCCTGAAAAAACGTTCCCGTCCGCATCTTGTGCGCATCCACTTCCCCCGTCGACGACAGTAGCCGCAACAGCAGCGCCTCGCGCGACATTTCCAGCGAAAATACTCCCACCACGCTGCCATCTTTAATCGCCGCATTCTCCGCGATGTTCATGGCAAACGCCGTCTTGCCCATCGATGGCCGCGCCGCAATAATCACCAGATCCGACCGCTGCAACCCGCTCGTCATTTCATCCAGATTGTGGTAGTGCGTCGCCAGCCCGGTAATCCTCTGGCCGCGCTGCAGCAGCGCATCGATCGAGCCAAACGACTCGCGGACAATCTCCTGCACGCCCATGAACCCGCGCCCAATGCGCTTCTCCGAGAGTTGAAAAATCGCCGCTTCAGTGTCGCTGAGCACTTCCTCGGCGGGATCGGATTGATCCACCGCCCGCGCAATCGCCGTATTCGCCGCATGAATCAGCCCCCGCAGCAGCGCCTTGTCGCGCACAATCTTCACGTAATCCTCAATGCTCGGCCGGTCTGGGACTCCATCCAGCAGGCTCGCCACATACGCCACATCGCCCACTGCCTGCAGTTCCTTGTGCTGTTCAAGCTCCTCGACCAGCATAATCGTGTCGATGGGGCGCGATGACTCCTGCAGATCGACCATTCGTCCGTAAATTCGCCGGTGCGAGTCCAAAGAGAAATCTTCGACGCGCAGGTGTTCGGCCGCCTGGTTGTAGGCAAAGTTGTCCAGCAGGATCGCGCCCAGAATCGATTTCTCGGCCTCGACGTTCGCGGGAAGGGTGCCAATACTGTAATCCTTGGTTGCCATAGTCTCCAGTTAAGTCACGTAAACTTGCTCTTACATTCAGAAGATACTTGGAACCTTCCCCGCTCTCACGCGGCGCCGCTCCCGTGTCCATTCCGTGAACGTTTCAGAAACTCGACTTGAGCTCTTGCCTTTTCGCGCAGCTGACCTGCTTCCTCCGGAGAGCGATCCACCGGGCTGCGCGAGCCCACGGGATCAGCTTTCATCTCCTCTGGAACGACGCCTTCCATTTGCATCTTAGCCAACATGCCAGCCAGCCCCGGCACTTCACTCAATTTCTCAGCTTTCCCCGTCAGCAGCCCCTTGACCTCGGCAGCCGGCAGCAGTTGTGCAAAGTCGTTCTGCCGCTCCCCGGGTACGAACTCTAAGGCGCTCTGCAGGGTCATCCGTTTTTCCTGCACCGCCGTTGCCAGCGTAGTTAGCCGGTGCCCAAGGTCGTACCCCGCGCTCATCAACCACCGGACAGGCCTTCTTTGCGAGCGCGCCTCCGAGAGTTCCCTTTCATACCGTTCCTTGAATGCCATGCGCGCGCCAATCTGGTCGCCGTCCAGCAGCAGGCTTCTGCATGCGAAATAGGCAATGCGTTCTTCCTCGCACCACACAATGCTGTCCTGCTCCATGCGCTCTCCTTTTGGCATCCGCGCCCATGCCTCCTCGGGTCCCGGACGACCGTCGGTTTGAGCACCAGCGCCAGCCATCCGCCGGATAAACGCTACCGGGGGCAGCTTGGGATAGTCATACTCCCTGCGAGCCCTCTGAAAAGCGGATGCGAGGCGCCCCTGCGGTATGTCGGCAAGGTCTTCGGCATAAACCAGAAGCCGTTGCGTCGAGGGCTCGTCACCCATGGCCAACCCGAGAGACGCCACTTGGTCAGTGATCCATTTCCGAATCGATGATGGCGTGCGCTTCGTCTCGGGCTCGCTTGATTCGCTCGAATTGTTGTTGGCCTTTTCCAGTCCGTCCATTGCCCCTCCACTTGGCATTTTGAAAATAGAATATGTCGATGTTCATTCCCTTGCGCCTGCCATCGATGGCTGCATCTGTAATGATGGTGGCAGCATCTACCAGCGTGCATTTAGCATCTTTGGCTTCTGCTTTTACCGCAGCCGTAACCGTTGCGATCACGTGCTCGACACGTGGGAGATTAATCTCGTCCAATATCCGCTCCGCTAAGGAACGAGCTAAGTAGTCCGCAACAGTGGTTTCGCGGGATATACCCTTGTTGCGCTCAGCGCGGGTTGCTTCGGTCCAAATTTCCTGCACTATTTCGTCCATCGACACTTTGCCTACCCTAGCCTTGAACTCAATCGCCGCCGCCGCCGCGGGAATCGATGTAGCGGGAAGTCCTAATATGTTGATGACGCGTTCCGCATTCTTACGCATCTGAGAGTTGTTCTGTTTTAACGTCTTGTTTAAAAAGTCTTGTTCTTGTGTCTTGTTCAATTCGTCTTGTTCTTCCTTATATGCAGTCTCACTAGTGCTACTGACCCGTCGCACGGATGAGAATGTTTGTGCCACCGATGCGACTGACGAGTTGCTCTCATGCGAATCACTCTCATCCTTACGACTCATTCGCGCTGCTGCGACTGGCGTCCAGGTTGACTCTTGATCTGCAATTTCTGTATCAATCCCATCAAACAATGGAGCAGTGGAAGCCTCCGGTCGCGGCAGAGGAACTGGCAGAACCACGTAAATTGTTTTCTCGCGGGTACGCATGACTTTGATAAGACGCAGATCCTCAAGATGCCGCAACTGGCGATAGACCGTACTCCTGGTTATGTCCAGAACTTCCGCCATCTTGTCGGCGCTAATCCAGGTCTCTCGAGTCTCGGAATTTGCGCAACGCTGCAGGATGCTATAGACCGCAACTCCACTTCCACCCACCTTGGCTGCATAACAATCGATGAATCGGTTTTCCGTTATAAAAAAATTTCCTCGTCGGCCGCTGCGAACTGATTCTCTTGCTTGCATCTTGATCTGCACATCTCCTCGGAAAGTGAACCGATCATATGGAGGATTGCTTTGCGAGTGAAGCGCCATTTTCACTTCGCCATTTCAAATACTGTGTAAAACGAAGAAAACCTGTGGGCGGCAGCGGGAAACTAGACCATTCGTGTCGCGGCGATCCTACCGGTTGAATCCCCGCGCCAACGAACTCCGACGAACCGCGAACGGATTACTCCTCCCACCCCGCAATCGCCCCCCCCCTCTCGTAGGAGAACAAACGGCGAATACGAAGTCAAGAGAAGAAGAGTGAAATAAAAGAGTGAAATAAAGAAGTACAGAGGTAAAAACCAAGCCCTGCGAAAACAAATGCGGCGGGAGGCCAGCCACCTCCCGCCGCATCGTTCGTGGTTCCCTAATCTCGCCTTCCCGCCGCTAGGAGCGGCGAGCCGATGGTACTGGTCCGAAAGCGCTCACTCTTACGAGGAGTGCCACATTTACCAGCACCGCTGCAGAATTGCGATTCTGTGAACCGCTTCTCCGCAACCCTTGCGGTGGCCGGCGGCCAACCCGCTCCGAAGAGCGCGTCGTAAAGGAGGCCGCAATGCCCGGGCAACCGATTCGCACTCGCGCGCGTTTCCAATTTCCCCCGGCAATTCACCCTCGAGAATTGCCGTCTGCCACCCGCGTCACCGCAAACATCGTTCGGCAAGTTTTGAGATTTGCCACGTATTCGCTGAACCCACTCTCCATCACAATGTCGCGCGCGGCAACAGAAAAACCTGCCCCGCTTGTGCAGAAACTGTGGACGACAAGACTTCCTTGTGGAAGGCTGAGGAAATCCGCGAAGGAACTGCGCTCGGCCGCAACTTCATCCCAATGATTCGCCGATACCGATCAGAATTCTCCCCCAAACAGCTCCCGCATCTTCTCCCCGCGGTAGTCAAAAATAACCTCCAGGTCGCGGCGCACCAGAACCCAGTGCGCGACCCTGCCGATCACGGCCAGCGGCAGCGCGTATTCCACCTCGTCTTCGATTACCGTGCCTCCGCGCTCCGCCGCAAACGTATGCGTATGCCGCCACAGCCGGTAGGGCCCTGAGACTTGCACGTCGACAAAACTGTGCGGCGGCTTCCACTCCGTGATCTCCGTCGTCCAGCAGACCGGAACCCGATGAATGCGCAGCGTGTAGCGGACCAACGATCCCGCCTGCAGTTCCGCCGGCGCGTCCGTGATTTTGAAATCCAGAAATGCCGGAGTAATGCTCTGCAGATTCGACGGCCGCGAAAAGAAATCAAATACCACGTCAACCGGCCGCGGCACCCATTGCCTGCGCCTGAGGATGTAACTCTTCGCCAACTGCCCGTCCCGGCCACTCACTTCCGCCAACTCACTCCCACTCCGCCGAAGCCTCATCCGCACACCCCTGCATGTCGTCGATCTTGCCCGGCACCGGCTCCTCCCCGGCGCCCAGCAAGTGCCACGCCTCGCGATACGGCGCGTACTTGGACTTCCCCGACTGCGGATAGACCGTCACCCTTACCTGGCCTTCAATCATCTCCGCCGGAATGATGTACCAGGCGTCGTCCCAGATCACGTAAGCTGCCAGAAAGTCGAACGAGCCGGGCGGATACGGCGTGTTGCGCGCGCCGCACACCCCACAGGTATAACCTCCCTCCTCCAACTCGAGTGTCGTGGATTTCACCTGCACGGCCAGAAATCGCCCCGGCCATCCCACCACACAGTCGTAACTCCTCGAGTCTCCCCAGGGCTTGCTTACCGGCAAGTCATGCTCAAGCGCGCGCACCATGAAACGCAACTCGGCCCACTCACCCCGACGTTTCTTGTCGGCGATTTTCGGTTTCCGCTTTTTTCGGTTCTTCCAGTCTTTCGGGTTTCCCACATCGCCACCTCAAGACAAAAAAGGCGGCATCCGATTGAAAATTCGCGAACGCCGCCACATCTATTAATTCAATCGCCATTCGCAAACGAAGGCAAGAAAATTCTAAGGAAAAAGTGAAAGCGATTCCCAAAATGGGAACGGGCGGAGAAGGGCACGACCTCCAGTCGCCCCGTCTGCCGTACCAGAGATCGTCGTGCTCTGGCCGACGCTTCTAGAACCGGGCGACGCAGAGCAGACTAGGCCGTTTTCGGAGATAACTCCTCCACGAGTTTGCGCACGTCGGAGTTCTTCCGGAGCTCATCGCCTCTGCCTGGGTTTAGGCTCGCCTGCTCTATCATCGTCAGCACATTATCGCGCGACGTTTCTCCCCGGAAATGAAGGTCAGGAAGCCCAAGAGCGACCGGCGAATGTAGCCCGCCCATTGTGCGATTTCCTCGTCGGTAACGAAGGTCCCATCTTCGTACTTCTTCAAATCGTAGGTGCCATGGAAGAGTTTGCTTCGTTTGCTGTACATCCTCCTTAGGCTTTCGAAGATGCGCTGCCGCTGAATTGGGTCGCCCTCGATGAACTGTGAAACCGACTGGGAGATGCGGAAGCTAAGACTCTCTTTGTCCTCCGGAGTGAACAGTGATTCAAGAGAGATGGCCAAGGCTATCAACCGCTCCGAAGCGCTGAACTTTTGATGACTCGTGTCGAAATATTCACCCGCCCTATATGTCGCCTCGCGTAGCTTTCCTGACTTGTTTTCTAGAGCGGCCGCAATCCGCGGCAACTTCACGGCTTTCCACCATCTCAAAATCTGCTCTTTGTCGGGAGTCATCATCGTCCATTTGTTACTGCCGTTTTTGTAAGGCACCTGTCGCGTACTGCCGAGAAAGAATAAAGGAGGCTTCCTTATCCGGTTTACCCATTCAGGGGAGAAATGCAGGGCGGAATACCCAACATGCACTACACCGTCTTTGTAGAACTGAAGAAGCTTGCCGAAAAGAAAAACCTTGTTCCGCTGTGCCTGCATCCACTCCATATCCGCTGTCGCGGCGGCTCCCTCTTCCGCAACTACGAAGCAGTCGCCGGCTTTTGATGGATGCAGGAATGCGTGGAAACCCGGCTCCCCCAGAATTCTGGATATCGTGTCCGGCGCAAGGCGCTCTATGCGGACATCATCGATCGTTGTGCTGTCGCCCTCCATTTCAAAGTTGAACAGATGCGACAGAACAGCCCGCTTGAAGGAGCCTTGATGGTACGTGGACATCTCGAACTCCTCATACACAAAATTGAGCTTGTCCTCCGTGCTACCTGCCTGTCTTGCGTCTGCGAGCCGGGTAACGGCCGCTGAGTCCAGATATTGAGCGAGCCGGAGGGGGGTAAGACAGCACTCGGCCAAGTGTCGATCATTGCCAAGTACATCGCGCAATTCGCTTAGAACTTTTCCTCCCTGAAAACCGAGGGCAGACAAGAGCTGTCGATTTTGGCCCAGGATTTTCTCTTGGGCTGCCCCGACGGTCAGTTCCTCCGCCAGCCAGGGGTATGCCAAGAGCAGAAATCCATTCGTCTGCCCGGGGGGAAGGTTCGGATTTTTCGCCCGCACTTCGGCGACCGAGTCAGCCAACCAAAATATGACTTCCTTAAGCTTCCCGTACCTCTTGGAAGCGGGGATTACCCTGTCCGAGATCGACATGCAAGGCCTCCGACGCGTCCTAACCCAGGGCGCGAAAAGCAAAAGCCCCGAATTCACTCGGGGCGTATTAGGCCATGGCCTTGGGCTGGCTCAGGGCTCGGAAAGTTGGCCTTTCAAGAGTCCTGCCAGATATTTGGCCAACTCTGAAACATCGTATTGGCCTTTTTCGTAAGCTCGGTCCGCAGCTTGTAGCCCGGCAATATAAGGGGATCGGTCCTCACGAATTCGCTCAGGGACAGTTTTCTTCCCGCCCAGAATCCTCCCCTGTTTCAGGCAGATCAGATAATAACAAGCTGCTCTTGCCGTTCTACCGTTGCCTTCTACAAATGGATGTATCCAGTTGAGGTTCCACAAGGCAAATGCTGCCAGGGTTGTTGGGTGGTCTACGATAGTCCAATTTTCATGGATGAGCGAAAAGAACGCATCCATGAGCTTGGGTACATCGCGGAAATGTGGTGGCACGTGATTCCCGACTCTGATAGGTCCCTCGCGGTAGCGGCCACCCAGTTGGCAGATATTCGAAACCGCTGCATAGTTCAGCGCCCACAGGGTATACTTATCGAATGCCTCGACGCCCTTCTGCAGACCAATTTCGATGCAATTTGACAAGAGGTCGTATTGTCGGAGGAGGTTTTGCTCCTGAATTTTCGTGTATAGGGCGGGGTCGTCTTTTTCTCTGACAGACATCGGCAGGAGGAGGTGCAACAAGCTGCCGCGTTACGGCAGCAGCTTGATATTCTCTGACGCTATTCTGACGCTATCTTTCGTAATGCGGCCTTCCGAACCGAATGGCGCATTGCCGAACGCGAAGCTGATTCGTTGCTGCCGCAGCTCGTCTTCAGTTACGGCTTTCGCCCTGGAATCCTCCAATACTTTTGTGAGTTCTGGATCCAGATCGACATCGCGAAGAAATTGTTTCCGGTCGGCCATTTTTCTACCCTCCCTTGCGGAGGATTCATCATACGCTTTCCGTTCGCCTTATTTTAGCACTGCTTTTCCACAGAGATTACCGCTTTGGTGAGGGCCTAGACTAATGCCCTAGTCCCTCACTCCATCCATAAACGCCCGCAGCTTCCGCGACCTTGACGGATGCCTCAACTTCCGCAGCGCCTTGGCTTCGATCTGGCGGATGCGTTCGCGGGTTACGGCAAATGACTGA
>Ga0302320_10016917_pt1 | contig 14848 bp, 9 predicted proteins | sample Bog_T0_3_FD_202130 | JGI IMG/M metagenome (GOLD analysis project Ga0302320, IMG submission 202130) | Peat permafrost microbial communities from Stordalen Mire near Abisko, Sweden - Bog_T0_3 | ecosystem: Environmental > Terrestrial > Soil > Wetlands > Peat | place: Sweden: Abisko, Stordalen Mire...
GGTGTCTCCGGAACCCGCGTGCGCCAGTAGTCGTAGTGCTCCAGCGGATATGCATAAACCGCCTTGCTCGGGCCGCCATGCACTGTCAAATCGGCCTGCCGGTCGCCATCCAGATTGAGTTTGCGTAGAGCGATCGTGCCTTCCACCGGAACCTTGAAGATGGCTGTGCAGACGCGCTCCCGCTTCCAGATCACCTCGCGCGGCAGCCCAACGTTGACTGACTCAACCTCCATCACCGCACCCGTCGCTCGAACTCCTGAATCGTCGCGTCGTTAACACTCGCATAGGCTCACTCCCTCCATCGGGGATGGTAGCAGTATCGCTCATGCGTGTGCCAACCGCAGAGGTGTCCTCTTCGGTTGCAGAGGAATGGGAGCGGGGATTCTTTGAAAGCGCGTTCACCCATCCCTCTGGAGCCGTGCGGCTGACTTCATATAAGAGCGGCATCATCCCGATGTGGAAGAGCGTCCTTGGCAGAGATGCGTTTCCTGATCAGTACCTTGTCCCCGCTCACGAGACCCTCCTGCAGTTCATACGCCGCTGCCAGAAATAGCGAAAGGAGCAGAATACCATGCAATCAGTTCATCACCTTCAGCCTCGCCTGATGGGTATCACCCGCCCGTTGCGCGTCCTGCTCGTTGGCGCGGGCGGAAGCGGAAGTGCGGTCTTGCTTCAACTGCCTTTTATGGAGCAAGCTCTGCGCGCCTGGGGACAACCAGGACTCGCCGTCACCGTCATGGACCCAGATACTGTGTCCGAGGTGAACGTCGTACGTCAGCCCTTCTCCCGTGTCGATATTGGATCGAACAAGGCCATGTGCCTGGTCGGACGCATCAATATGTTCTGGGGTTTCGCCTGGAAGGCCATTCCACGCTACTTTGGGGACAGCTCGGCTGGAGCGCCGGAGTGCGATCTAATGATCAGCTGCGTCGATACCCGGAAAGCCCGCCATCTCATTTCTCAGTCGTTCAAGAAGTTCCGCACGCCGGCATATCATCTCGATCTCGGCAACAACGCCTCCAGCGGGCAGTACGTCCTTGGCCAGCCTCACGATGTGACAGTCTCCGCACGCGCACAGGAAACACGTCTTCCGACTGTCTTCGAGATTTATCCAGAAATTGCCGACATTACGATTGCGGAAAGCCCGCTTCCAAGTTGTTCGGCCATTGAGGCGCTGGACAGGCAGGAACCATACATCAATCAGACCCTAGCCGTCAGTTCGCTCGCCATGCTTGCTCGATTACTGCGGTACGGGCAAATCTCATATCACGGCGGCTTTTATAACGCTGAGACCGGGCGCATGGCGGCACTTCCAGTTGATCCAAACCAGTTTTCTAAGATGCGGAGTGTGACTTGAAGCATAAAGTGAGACTCAGTGCCACTTTATGCTTCCAAAATGCTTCCAGCGGTGCGGAGTCTCGATAGTTTCTGCAGTAGAGACGGGCGACATCGGCATCGGAGATGGTGACTCATAGCAGCATAGCGGGGCTACTTTGCGGAGCCAGGTTCCCGTCGCGCCGCTTGCACGGCCGCATTGATGATTATCCGGTCTTTCAGCGCCGTCTTTGGAAGAAGGGTTGCCACCCGTACCACCGAAGGACACTTGCCCTCACTTTGAAGTCTCCGCACAATTTGGCAAACCTCTTTGCCCAGTTGCTCTTTCTTGCGACGCGTAGCTTCGCTTCGGCCTCGCAGATATCTAGCGTGGATCGTGGCACACTCTTCGGGGCACATTTCCGCAAGAGTTGCACACGAAAGGCCGATCCGCTTGCACACGCCGAGGAACGATGGCGCAGGCTCTTCCCTAGCCATAGCTTGTAGCGTTTTTCGCATCTGTGCGATTCGCTGATCGCGGAGATCGCGACGCCGGGCCAGTATTTGATCGCATAGGTCGGGAAAGTGGTATCGGAGAACAACTGAGTTGGAGTAGCCGAGTCGGCTGCTCAGGTCACTCAGAGTTGGAACCTGTTCCTCCCGAAGCGCATCCTTGAGAGTACTTTTCATGATGGCTATGCGCGGCTCATCGTGAGCCGCGATCTTTCGCCCAATTGCGCGACAGATGTCAGGGAACTTCAGATGAAGATAGCCATCGCCTGAGTAGCCCAGACTGGCTGCGATGTGATGGGCAGAGACCGGCCGTTCCTTGGCAAGCGATTGTTCCAGCAGCTTTTGGATGTCGGAGAGAGCGCAGATTCTCACGGCACCGGGTTTCCGCCACCAATGGCTTCGTCCTGACTTTCGGTAGTTGGCAGAGATCTGTTTTGAAAGATTTCGATCCACTTGGTACAGGCGCTCTACTCCCTTATAACCTAGCCGACGGGCAAGCTCAGAAAGACTGGGGGCTGGTTGCTCTCGCATCGCATTTTCGAGCACCAAGCGAACTTGTGCGGGAGTGCGGGATAGAGGAAGTTGTCGATACTTTCGGACGGCGTCCTTCGCCTGCGCCAAATCGGCAGCGAGGTGGACAGAATCGCTTTCCAGGAGAGCTGTCATCGGCATGTTCAGGTGGTAGCAGATTCGCAACAGTGTACTAATTCTTGGCAGACTCTTTCCGGCCATCTGGTAATTAACAGCGGATTGAGATACCCGTGTGGCGCGGGCAAAGGCAAGTCGGTTTCCTTCGGCAACCGCGTCCACGCAAGCCCGGAAATTGGCCGTGAATACAGTCCTTAAGGAGGAGCTATTTAGGCGCGGGGCATGTGCCAGCAGTCCACCGATCAACCTAGCGCGCCAGAGGGCCACATCGTTTTCCTCAGAGAGACACGCTGGGTGCTCAGATACGTTGTCAGCTTTGTCGTCCCCAAGCCACGCCTGGCACCGCGAACAGTAACCTGGGCGTGAGGAGACGGCAAGCGGCATCAGCCGTCCATGACAATGTGGACAAACTTCCTCTAAAGGTCGGCGATGCCGTGGGCAGATCGTGACCGGCATGATAGCCCAAAGGAGAAGCTCGTATATAACGTCTCCAGCACTCCGCCAACCCTCATAACAGGCAGGGCACCAAGCGCGGGTGCGGCGAAACACAACCTGGCAACTGAGTACGTTTTCAAACGGCAGCAGCGTGAGCAACCGGAGATTTGTGCGCAGAGTGGCCTTTTCCAGGGCTTCAACCCAGTTCTTGGACGTGATGCCAATGCCATTGATCGTGTACTGCCGCGCGTGAAAGCCGTGGGAATCTGCCCGGGTTCGTTTCATAAACGGCCCGAAGGAGAACAGTGGTTTCGATGCGAGGGCGGATAGCTCCCGACCCGCCAGGTCGCCCACTGAGACCGCGTGCGCATCGGCGAGCCGGGCCACATAGCCAGAAAGACTCTCGACGAATGGAGTGCCAATCCCGATGGGCTCCAGCGCATACAGCCGGCTTCGAGGCGGTAAGGGCGGTGGCGTGCAATTCCAAGAGTCAAACGTTGATGGCAGTCGCATAGCTCGTTGTTGGGAGACCAATTGGATCACGCCGGGGATGTCGCTGCCCCGGTTTCCTACTTCGCTTCCGTGGCGGCGTAATCTCGATAGCAGCTTGGGCCGTCGCGTCGTGAGGCAACTTTCCGCGATAGTTTTCTTGTGGACCCAGGCCGAGTCGTGTTCGCAGGCGATTACGCTCCTCCGTGCTTTCCGACAATCTCCCCTCGCCCTCCAAGGCTTCCGACAGCATCTTGTCGCACTGGGGCACGCTCATCGCGTGCGCCTGCAAGTCTCTAAGCGTCAAAACTGTAGCTTTCCGTCTGAAGGCTCCAGTGAGCGCCCTGACAAGCCAGTCTTTCAACACCCCCACGCAACCGATACTGCGCTCGTAGAGATACTCCCATTCCTCCACCAGCCGTGGCGGTTCGGAAAGGGGAAGCTGTTGTTCGAACGAACGCAATACGGTCAGGAATGCCTTTTTATCGTTGGGATCATCCACTCGATAGCGTGGAAAGTGAACATCGATACTCCGGCGGCTCAGTTGCGCGCTCAGATTGCGAAATGCAAGCAGTTCATAGGTGCCCAACAGCACGTGGACTGTCCCCGTGCAATTGGCAATGGACTTAAGAACGTCCAACTGGTCCGAAAGCCTTCGCCCAGAAGCCATCCTTGCGAGGTGCTGTGCCTCGTCAAGCAGGACAGCTACGGGGCGCCGAAAACAAAGAGCACGCTCAACCGCATGATGGTACTGCGACCCTGCCGCTCTAGCGCTAGGCATGAACTTTGTTGCTCGGTCTCCCATCCGGACCGGCGCTTCCGGATTCAACTTGTAATCGACCAGGGGTTCGTCCATCCGAAGCAATAGTCTTCGAAAATGATCACTCCAATTGAATGTGCCCGATTCCGGCGCGATGCATTCCACGCTCACAACTGGAAGCCGCACGCGATCAGCTGCGAGTTCCGGCAGCATCTCGGTCGTCAGCATCTGCTCGACCTTTGCGCGCAGGGTCGTCTTACCCACGCCGGTCGGTCCCAGAAGCAGAATCAGGGAGTTCGGCGCTGCTTCGTGAATCGCGCCCAAAAGGGTTTCTCGAGCTGCCAGCAACCGTGGATGGGCCATCGTATAAGCCCGAAAATATTCGAGCCTGGCAGGCCAAGGATGGGAAAGCAGTTCACGAGGAAATCCTTCCATCAGAATGCTCCGTATACTTCAGCGGCAGCCGCATCATCTATTTGTTGCCCATCACTCTGCGCAATCGGCACCTCGGAGCTATTCCGGCAAGGGCCGCATTCTTCGTCGACGGATCTATTCGCGAGGGTCAATCGAATGTCCTTGCTCTCCAAATCGCTCAGCCGTTGGACCAGCAGTTTCTCTTCCCCCTCAACGGACTGCAAGAATTCAGCGAGTTGCCGGGCGGTAACAGTAAAGGCGGCGGAAGAGTTGCGGCGGCTCTGGTGCAGTTCGTTGGTGGCGAACATGATCTCCCGCTGCGAGCGGCCCTTCAGGACGGCATAGTACTCAGAGTGGCACTGTAGCCATTGTTTGCGCACGAAGGCGTAAGCAAAGCCAGCATCAAAAGGGTCGTATCGGACTGCCACTGCTTCACATTGGACTTCCGGATCGCGGAAAGCTTCGCACCAGTAGTAGATGTGATTGATCTTCACTCCTCTCGACGGCATCACTTTCGCTGTTCCTTTGGAAGTCGTGGGCAGCGTGAGCATCAGGAATTCTTCATTGCACGGGACCATCCGGTGAAGCCGATTGCCGCTTCTAGCCAAGCCTGTGTCAAACGCCTCCCGCGGGCTCTGGCCGAGTGTGGGCTGCTTTAGGGTATCGTGGACCTCATAGAAGTATTGCGACAGTCGTTGATGCAGTTCCGCCAGTCGCCATGTTGCCAGCGTTTTCGGATTTACGGACTTAGTGACCTGCCGGACATTGCGGGTAATCTGGGTGTTCCCCCTCAGGTTGTGAATGAACTGGGTGTTGGCGGTTCCAAACAACCTTTCGCAAACGGACCCAAATCGCGCCTTGGCAGGCGGCCTGGTTTTCTTTGTGCATTCATATCGCGCCAACAAAGTTTCAAAGTACGTGCTCTCGAACTCCCGCCCTCCGTCGACGACCAAGATCTGCGGTAGTCGGCTGAATCGGCGCACGCACTCCCGCAGTGTCATCATGCAGGAGCGGTAGCTCGGGGCGTCGAATGTCAGATAGAACGCCAAGGTCCGCCGAGAGAATGCATCCGTTAGGATGGTTATCCAAGGACGACCGAGGACTTGGCCGGTGCCGGCGACGATTTCAACGTCGAGTTCTGTATGGTCGATGTGGACAATCTCAAAGGGGCGATCACCGTGCCGGGGTGTTTTTGGGTCCAACTCCCAATAAAAGCTCTCCAGCAGGTAGCTGGCCCGCCGCCCTTGACGCTTCAGCGTTTGATTGAAAGCTGGCCGGTTCTTCGCTGCTACGCAGAAGGTTTTATAGCTGGGAGCCGCTACTTCCTGATTCTCACAGGCAAGCTTGAGCCCAATCCATGATGCGTACCTTGTCTTCTGTTTTAGCGTCTCGTAATCCTGATCCAGAAACTCTTCCATCAAGCGTCGGGACGCCTCAGATAGTCGAGGCATAGAGTTTCCCCTATGACTGAACTCTGGCAGCAGGCCCAAATATCCGGCGCCATAGCTGCTTTCTGCTTGCCGGTACCGAGCAAGCCAGCGAAAGAAGGTGCTCCTGGCTACGTCTGTCTCCGCTGGAAACCTTCCGCTCTCCAGATAGAGGCTGATCAGCCGGACGCGCTGATTAGCGACGCGCAGGTCTCCTTCGCGTGCGCCGGACAGCCGCGCTTTGATGGCAGAATCGGAGTAGTGACCGAAATCGGGGGAAGTCACTTCGATACGATTCTGGCAGATCAAGGATTCGACCGCGCTCATCGGCAACTCGGTTAGCCGCTGATCTTCGGAGAGCAGGCCTACGGAGGTTTCTCCAAGATTAACCACACTCCAAATACGGCCATCCCAGGTAACTGTGCTCCCGCAGTGAACAGCAGGCAAGGCGGAGGCGTGCGGTGTTGAAACAAAAGTACCCTTCATATTGGAAGCTGTTTCTGGAGCGACAAACACTGCCACCCGCAACGGCTCGGCAAGCGGCGCGGCACGGAGATCTACATAAACGACATTCGCAGCAATCATGCCGAAAATGTCGTCTGGGGAGACCTTACCCTCGGTTAATCGCAATAAATCTTCCAGCGTCAATCCGTGGTTTGCCGACACATACGCAATGACAATTTCGCGAGTGCCGGCTGAGACTGCTGATGGATCGATCCGGAGGTAGTCTTCCAAAAACTGAATGTTCCGCTGAAACACCCAGTTGATCTCCGCCGAAGAGCGAACGCGGTAATAAAGCCCCAGTCGTTCCGCATAGGCAACGCCTGGAGGACAACGCCACCGGCCGTCTTTCCCGGCAGAGTAGCGATTGGGGTTATGCGCGTTGAGTCTCCGCAGCTCTTCCTCTGTTTTCCATTCTTCCCAACCCGCTTCCCCTTGGCGGATGACGAAGAAATCAGGCGTATGCAGCACGCCCATCCTCTTCCCCGTGGCACTATCGTAGTCCAACTTGATGCATGGCGGTTGGTCAAAATACTCCAAGACTGTGGCGTCGTGTTCCATCTCGTAAATTCCAGCAAGTTCGACTCGGTGGCTTTCAAACTGGATGGTGACGCCCATCTTCCTGCTTGGGTACCGTCCACTCACATTCGAACGGCCACCACCCACGCGGCGCGAAGGGGCCGACGACCGAATGTCGTTGATTAGCGAAGATGTTTGTTTTGGAATGCCACGACTTTGAAACCACGCCATCAGGTCGTCATGTCCGAGCACAGCGCCTCCTCTCCGGGAGTTGCACTCAACTGATTGCGTCTAGCGCCCTCTTACTTTTTCAGTCTCAGGCGCCTCTCCCGCTTCTCGGCACGTAAGTAACGCACACCGGCTTCCTTGATTAGGTCTTGTAATCGCCGACCCTTTTCGACGGCTGCTTGAATCTCTGGCGCTAATTCGTCCGGCACGTAGACGGAAAACCTGCGAACCCCCTGGTAGCCAGATAAAGCGTAACTGCTGTGGCCCTCGCCCGATGCACAAGCTGAGCAGTTCTCCCGAATACAAGGGCTCTTCCGCAAGGAAACAGAACCCATGGCAACCGGCCACAAATCCCGGATAGCGTTCAAGAACCATCGCCGGATATCTTCTGAAGTTTCGTTCTTGTCCATTGTACGGGTGTAATATAACACCTATACCTACAACGGTCAATTACTATTCTGATTCTGTTCTTCTTCAAGAGAACACGTCTGCAGACATTCCGGCGCCGCAGTATTCAACGCGTGTGCTGGTTTCACCGGTTTGCTGCCACTTATTCCGGTGAAATGCTGCCACTTGGACCGACCATCTGACGGTGCTCCGCCTGTGGGTACCGATTCGGGATACTGAGCTACATGCGTGATTATTCGTAAACAATCGGTCCGGCTCAGAGACAGTGCCCAACTTTTTGTATGTGAATTCGCAAGAGCGTACCTTCCGAATTGAAATTCATCTCCGCATATACAAACCATCGATCGCAGACGAGACCATCTCCCGGTTCCTCTGCAATCTTGACTAATAGCGTTTGGTTGCCATGGAGATCGTCTCGGGTGCTATATGCGGTTGCATGCGACGCAAGATATGCCTCAACTTCCGATCTTGTCATCCCGGCGTGAAGATCAGTCTCATACGGAGCCATGGCCGAGCGTTCATCGTCTTGTAGCTTCAACTCTGCATCGCGTTTCAACTCTGCATCGCGTGAGTGACATATCCAAGCGCACAGAGCCAACATGCCAATCGCTAGTGTCGAGGCCACAATCACTCTGGACGCACTTTTCCGATCCATACGCGACAAAAGTCTGAACGCCACGAAGAAAACTGTCGACCCCAAAATCAAGGCCATAATTGCAGCATTTATTTCAGGTCCGAATACAAAGATAAGCCGGTGCCCCAACTGGCGTTCGCGATAAGCAATGAGAGCCCAGCGGAAAATCCAAAACGAACAGTAAGTGGTGTAGAGCGCGGCAAAAGCGCCAAAGATAGCGGACTTAGCTCTTGCGCTTCGGGAACTCATCACGAACATTGTAGCTGGATTATTGCTGACTACTGGGCTCCATCTGTGTTCTTGATTTCACATTTATGGGACATGTGAGGGAACAAGGCGACGGTGGGCGTCAACGCGGAACCACTGGCCGTCGAGGCAAGCATGCTGTTCGCCTTGTTGCTCTATGCGACAGCCGACGCAGACGAGGGGGCCAATGTCCTGATCTTTGTCTTGGTAATTGAGGGCGCAGGCATATTTGAGTGGGATGACGATTCGACCAGAGGGATCGGCGTAGCCCCACATTCCGTTACGGTTGATGCGGACGAGACCGTGGTGGAAGTCATCAGGACCGTTATCTATAAAGGCGACGTCGCGGATCACGATGCGACCAGAGCGGTTGATATAAACGGCGCCAAAGGAATCGATGCTAAACGCGGAGAGCCCGTAACGATTGAATGCAGGGTGCATCCAGTATTTCTTCGGGACAAAGAGAGCTCCGTTGCGGGACTGAACGACGCAGGCGGGCATAGTGGGTGTATCTATGTCCTCGACGACACAAGGCGCTTTGCGCGGGGGATGGGGAGATGCCCCCGCAGGCAGAGAAAACAATGCGATAAGACTAACGGCAAAGAGCGGGCGGACGAAACGACTGGCGAGCGACATGGCTAGCTCCCCTCTTGTACGGCTTCGAGAGTAGCTAAACGCTTCCGAATGATCAAGCTAGACGCGGGTAGGAAAATAGCTGTGTACTACAGGCCCAGCATGACCGATGTTCGGTCACAACAAACATGAAAAATCGCTGCCAGCCTTTTCCCACATTTTCAATGAGTTCTGGCTATTTTGGCAGCATTTCACCAGCATACCCACTGGATCGGTTGGTCGAAATCGTCGGAATCAGCGCCTGCATTCCAGCGAGCTTCTACACCGATTGCACTTGGTGTCGCTTTATCCTGCTCTTTTGCACTTAGTGCCACTTTATGCTTCAAACGAGGGTTGCCGGCCGGAAAGACGCGCAGTGACCTGAAAGGAATTACTAGTGCGGTAGTGCCATTTTATGCTTCAACTCGGTCCCATTTTATGCTTCAAGGCACAACGGCAAAGCCAGTCCTTCGCCGCGCCTTGCACCCTTGGCAATGCAGTGCTTACTTCTTTTCCCTCCCTGTGTTTTAATTTCATTCACTCGCAGTACGCGTACGCCTGGAGGATGAATTGAATACGTATCGCGCCCGCAGCATGTGGACTCGCTTCGCCGCTCTCCTGCTCTTCTGCACCTTCGCCATGCTCGCCATGGCGCAGCCCGCCGACAAGAAGAAATCGCAGGAAGATGAACTCGCCGAGTGGATCAGGTCGAACTACACCAAGTTCGAGTACCGCATTCCCATGCGCGATGGCGTCAAACTGTTCACCAGCGTCTATGTGCCCAAGGATGCCGGTCAGCACCTCTATCCGATTCTCTTCGACCGCACGCCTTACACCGTCGCACCCTACGGCGATGATCAGTTCAAGACTTCGCTCGGCCCCTCCGAACTGTTCGCGCGCTCCAAGTACATCTTCGTGTATCAGGACGTGCGCGGAAAATTCCTCAGCGAAGGCACCTACGAGGACATGCGTCCCTACATCGCGGACAAGAAGGGTCCGAAGGATATCGATGAGGCCAGCGACACCTGGGACAGCATCGACTGGCTGGTGAAAAACGTTCGCTACAACAACGGACGCGTCGGCGTCTGGGGCATCTCCTACCCGGGCTTCTACTCCGCCATGGCCGCCATTGACGCGCATCCCGCGCTCAAAGCCGTTTCCCCGCAGGCGCCCATCGCCGACTGGTTCATTGGCGACGACTTCCACCACAACGGCGCGCTCTATCTGCCTCACATGTTCAACTTCATGTACACATTCGGGCAGGCGCGGCCCGAGCCCACCACCAAGTGGGGCGACCGCCTCGAGCACGAATCGCCCGATGGCTACAACTTCTTCCTCGCACTCGAACCGCTCTCCAACGTGGACGCCCGTTTCTATCACAACAAGATCGCCTGGTGGGATCAGATCATTCAGCATCCCAACTACGACGCCTTCTGGAAGGCTCGCTCCACGCCGCAGTTTCTCAAGAACATAAAACCCGCCATGCTCACCGTCGGCGGCTGGTTCGATGCCGAAGATCTCTGGGGCGCGCTGCACACCTATCAGTCGGCCAGCGCGCAGAGTCCCGATGGCGACGTCAAACTTGTCATGGGCCCCTGGTTCCACGGCGGCTGGGCGCGCGCCGACGGAGACCATCTCGGCAACGTCTGGTTCAACGGCAAGCAGAGCGTCTTCTATCGCGAGAAAATCGAGTTCCCTTTTTTCGAGCATTACCTGAAGAACGCGGCCGATCCGCAACTTCCCAAGGCATACGTTTTTGAAACCGGCACCAACCAGTGGAAGCGCTACGATGCGTGGCCGCCCAAGCAGGCAACTCCTGCTGCGCTCTACTTCGGCCCGGATGGCCAACTCAGCTTCAGCAAGCCCGCGGACGGAAGTAAATTCGATGAGTACATCAGCGATCCAGCCAAGCCCGTGCCCTTCACCACCACCATCGATACCGGCATGACGCGCGAGCACATGACCGACGACCAGCGCCAGGCCGGACGCCGCACCGACGTGCTCGTCTACCAGACCGCGCCGCTGACCGATGATGTTACCCTCGCCGGTCCGCTCAAGCCCGAGCTGTTCGTCTCCACCTCCGGCACCGATGCCGATTTCGTGGTCAAGCTCATCGATGTCTACCCAGGCAATTTCCCCGACAACGAGGGCAACCCCAAGGACGTGCATCTGGGAGATTACGAGCAACTGATTCGCGGCGAGCTCTTCCGCGCCCGCTTCCGCGATGGTTACGAGACGCCAGAACCCTTTGTGCCCAATCAAATCACCCGCGTCGCCTATGACATGCCTGACGTCAATCACACCTTCCGCCGCGGCCATCGCATCATGGTGCAGGTACAGAGCACCTGGTTTCCGCTGGTCGATCTGAACCCGCAGAAGTTCGTCCCCAACATCTACAACGCCGAGGCCTCCGACTTCCAGAAGGCCATTGAGCGCGTCTATTACTCCGGCGCAAACAGTTCGCGCATCAACGTGCTCGTGCTCCCGAATTAAACTCCATCACGCAAACGCGGGCGCTTCCCATAGCGCCCGCGTTTCCTTTTGCCGAGTCATCCCAATTCCAATCGGCCGGTACTACGTTCTTAACCTGTGAAACTTTGAAACCTCCGAAACTTTGAAACCTCGCCTCTTCGCTCCCATCCCGCGCTATCCTGATCACAGAATGATCTCCGTTCTCAATCTCGGCCGCTGCGATTACCGGTCCGCTCTCGAACTCCAGGAATCTCTCGTCGAACTGCGCAAGCAGGAGCGCATCGGCAACGTGCTGCTGTTCGTCGAACACCCGCCGGTCATCACTCTCGGACGCAACGCCCGCCAGAGCAACATCGTCGCCTCACGCGAGTTGCTCGCCTCCCGCGGCGTCGAGATTCACGAGATCAATCGCGGCGGCGATGTTACGTTTCACGGTCCCGGCCAGCTCGTCGCCTATCCCATCTTCGACCTGCGCTCCTTCGATCCCAAACTCGGAGTCATCGCCTACATTCGCCTCCTCGAAGAAGTGCTCATGCGCATCTGCGCCCAGTACGCCATCGAGACCCAGCGCATCGCCGGCATGACCGGCGTCTGGACCTTTGCGACCCCGCCACCGCGCCTCAACCCGCGCCTGCTCGGCCGCGATTACGCCACCTCCGCCGAGGTAGAAGTCGAAAGTAGCGTGCGGCCCACCCACTGGCCCGAGCGCAAAATCGCCGCCATCGGCGTGCACCTCTCGCGCAGCGTCACCTCGCACGGCTTCGCCCTCAACGTCACCACGCCGCTCGATTTCTTCCAGCTCATCGTCCCTTGCGGCATCACCAAGCCGGTCACCTCCATCGAGTTTGAAACTGGCCTGCGTCCCTCCCTCGACGAGGTCTTGACTCTCGCCTCGCGCACGTTTGGCGAACTGCTGCGCTCGCAAATGCTGTGGCTGGAATCCATCCACGACCTCATCCGGGAACGCGCCGGCGAAGCCGATTCTCCAGCGCCCGCCGCCACTCCGCAGGACACGCCCGCCCGCGCCCCGGAAGACGAGCGCCGCATCGCAGGCGACGACATCCACCTCGCCTAGCGCTTCCTCTCTGCGATAATGATTCTCAGAGAATGACTCCGATGCCCACCCCGCTTCTGCACACCAGCGCCGCCCTGCTCGAGTTCGACCGCCTGCGCGAAATCGTGCGCGGCTGCTGCCAGAGCGAGCTTGGCCGCCAGGCGGTGGACTCGCTGGCGCCCACCACGGACGCTGCCTGGATTGAGCGCCAGCAGCAGCTCACCGTCGAGGTGCGCGCCTTTTTTCGCGCCGGCGGACGCTTTGATTTCGGCGGCCTCATCGATCCCCGCCAGTACGTGCTGCGCTCTCGCATCAGCGGCGCCACGCTCGAGACCACCGAACTCCGCGACGCCATCCTCGTCGTCGATCGCGCCGCCGAGTGGCGCGAAGCCGCCATTCATCCACCGCAAGCCATGCGCGAACCGTGGCCGGCCACCCAGGAACTCAGCGCGGCCATCGAGGATTTCACTCCGCTCCTGCGTTACTTCGCCAACAAGCTCGCGCCCGATGGCACGCTCGACGACAACGCCTCGTCCGCCCTGGCCGCCATTCGTCGTGAGATCGAAAAGCAGCGCCGCTCCATTCAGAACTCGCTGCGCAGCTATCTTCGCCGCCTCTCCGAAGGCGACGCGCTGCAGGAGGAACTGGTCACCATACGCGGCGACCGCTTCGTCATTCCCGTCAAGGTCGAGCAGAAGCGCCGCGTGCAGGGCGTCGTCCACGGCGCCAGTTCCAGCGGCCAGACCGTCTTCGTCGAGCCGCTGGAAACCATTGAGCAGAACAACGAACTCGTCCGCCTGCTTGAGGACGAGCAGCGCGAGATCCACCGCATCCTCGTCGAAATGACCGCGCGGCTCGGCCAGCAATCCGACGCCATACTCATCGCCGTCGATGTTCTCCGCGAACTCGAGTTGCAGTTTGCCAAGGCCCGCTTCGCCGATCAGTACCAGTGCACGCCGGTCACGCTGCTCGGCGCCGACAGCGCAAACTCACTCGTCCTCATCGATGCCCGCCATCCCATCATGGAGCGCAATCTGCGCGGGCGCGGCAAGGCCGTTGTCCCGCTTACCCTGGAGATGGATGCGGCGCACCGCCAGCTCATCATCAGCGGCCCCAACACCGGCGGCAAGACCGTCGCCCTGAAAACCGTGGGCCTGCTCGTACTCATGGCGCAGGCCGGAATTCCCGTCCCCGCCGAACGCGCCGATCTTCCCATCTGCGACGCGGTCTTTGCCGACATCGGCGACGCCCAATCCATCGAGCAAAGTCTCTCCGGCTTTTCCGCCCACGTCACCAACATCGATTTCATCGCGCACACCGCAACCGCCCGCTCGCTCGTCCTGCTCGACGAGCTTGGCTCGTCCACCGATCCCGAAGAGGGAGCCGCCCTCGCCGTCGCCATCGCCGAACACTTCCGCCAGGCCGCTGCGCTCACCATTATCTCCACTCACCACACGGCGCTCAAGATTTACGCTACCAACTCGCCCGGAGTGCTCAACGCCGCCGTCGGCTTCGATGAAAAAACACTCGCGCCGACCTACCAGTTTCGCCTCGGCGTCCCCGGAGCCTCGGCCGGAATCAACATCGCGCAGCAGATCGGCCTCAATCCGGAAATCATTGCCGACGCGCGCCGCCGCCTCAACACCCAGACCCAGGACATCGCCGCATTCCTCGATCAGCTCCACGCCGATCTCCGCCAGATTGAAGACGAGCGCCTGCACCTGCGCCAGCGCGAGCAGGAGGTGGCCCGCGAACGCAGCCGCCTCGAAGCCGAGGGCCTCAAGGAGCAGCGCGAAAAGATTCGTGATTTAGAGAAGAAGCTCGACTCGCTCATGCGCGATTTCGAGTACCACGCCCGCGAGGCCGTCGCCGCCGTGCAGGATCGCGTCGCCGCCCAGAAGCTCGGCAAGGAAGCCGAACGCCGCATCGCCAAGGCGCGCCGCGAATTCCGCGAGCAGTTCAATCAAACCGTGGTCGCCCACACCACCGGGGCCGACCGCGGCGACGAACACGCCCGGCCCCACGTCGTCGCCCGCGTCTCCGTTGGAGACACCGTCCAACTCAAGTCCCTGGGCCGCACCGGGAAAGTCGTCCGCAAACTCGAGGACGAAGCCATCGAAGTCCAGGTCGGCCCCATGAAGATGCGCGTCCCCCTCGACGACATCGCCGCCGTC
>Ga0302320_10016923_pt1 | contig 14846 bp, 12 predicted proteins | sample Bog_T0_3_FD_202130 | JGI IMG/M metagenome (GOLD analysis project Ga0302320, IMG submission 202130) | Peat permafrost microbial communities from Stordalen Mire near Abisko, Sweden - Bog_T0_3 | ecosystem: Environmental > Terrestrial > Soil > Wetlands > Peat | place: Sweden: Abisko, Stordalen Mire...
CAATGAGCACCTTCCGGAAACCGCCGACCCATCGCAAAGGCGACTCAAGGCCGAATATCGTCTCCCAAAAACCGCAATATCCTCTGCCTCGCTCCAAAAATCGACCCGTGTGAGAAATGGCGGCTAACCTGCATTTCTTACAGACGGCTCGACAACGGGTATGTCGAGGGCCGGGAGGCCCTCGAGACAGCCGGCCGGGAGGCCGGCGCTACAGTGCCCGGCGGGTGCGTGTCCTATTTTTCGCTGTCGAGGTGGCGCATTTGGTCTTCGGCGTAGCGGGTTCCGGCGATGGCGTGGGCGGGGATGGCGGCTTCGATGGCGGCGATGTCTTCGGGGGTGAGGTGCACATCCAATGCGCCGAGGGATTCGGCGAGTTGGGCTCTTGTGCGTGCGCCGATGACGGGGACGATGAAGCTTTGTTTGGCGAGGACCCAGGCGATGGCGAGTTGCGCCGGAGTGATGGCTTTGGCGGCGGCTAGCTCGCGGAGGCGGGCGACGAGTTGCTGGTTGCGGGTGAGGTTGTCGCCGGTGAAGCGGGGCAGGTGGGCGCGGTAGTCGCCAGCGGCGGCCGGCTTGGAGCCGGAGAGGAGGCCGCGGGAGAGCGCGCCGTAGGTGGTTGCGCCGATACCGAGTTCTTCGAGGACGGGGAAGATTTTGGCTTCGGGGGAGCGGCTGACGATGGCGTACTCGATTTGCAGATCGGCGATGGGATGGACGGCGGCGGCGCGGCGGATGGTTTCAGGGCCGACCTCGGAGAGGCCGATGTGGCGGACGTAGCCGGCCTGGACCATGCCGGCGATGGCGCCGATGGTGTCTTCAATGGGGACGCTGGGGTCAAGGCGGGCGGGGCGGTAGATGTCGATGTGGTCGGTTCCGAGGCGCTTGAGGGAGTAAGCGAGGGCGGTTTTGACGGCGGCGGGGCGGGCGTCAAAGCCGAGCCATGCGCCGTTGGGGGCGCGCTGGGCGCCGAACTTGACGGAGAGCAGGACTTTGTCGCGGAGGAATTTGAGGGCCAGGCCGAGGAGCATTTCGTTGTGGCCCATGCCGTAGAAGTCGCCGGTGTCGAGGAGGTTGACGCCGGCGTCAATGGCGGCGTGGATAGTGGCGAGGCTCTCGGTTTCGTCGGCTGCGCCGTAGACGTCGCTCATGCCCATGCAGCCGAGGGCGATGGGGAAGACTTGAGGGCCGGTGAGGCCGAGCTTGCGGGAGGGGGCTGCTGGGGTGGTCATGGGGAGGGTCCTTTCAGGGAGCATGGTAGGCCGGGCGGGTGGCGCGTGCAAGGGTGGGCGAGTTCCTGCGAGGGAAAGTCCGAGCAAGTCGCGGTGGCGGCTCAGCATTCTCTGAGGGGCTGAAGTTCGAGCATGAGAACCAGGGTTTCATGGCCACCGAACGAAATGGTGAGCGTTGGGTGGGAGAGGGGCTTTATTAAGAAGCAGCAAGTCAGCGCCGCTTCGCGGCCTGGCAAGTCAGCAAGTCAACGCGAAGGTCCAGTTCTGACGCGGACAGTAAAGCCAAAATTGATATTTACGGCTTTTCGGCACGCGACCCCGACACAGAGGGTACCCCGACTCGCGCCCTTTCGCACCGCACACCTCCGGACGCATTTTCTCGGCAAGCTGCGAAGGCGGAATTATTTTATAACTTCATCAAACGGGGTGAGTTAGGGGAACTTAGAGACGGGTGGGAGGGGGCTCGGGGCGATTTTCCACTTTCTTGAAATTCACATCTCTGCCATACTTGATTGTGCCCACCAGGTACGTCCAATCCCAAAACAACAATCAAGAGGTTGCACCGATGTCGGCAAAGTATGTCTTTGTGACGGGCGGAGTTGTGTCCAGTTTAGGTAAAGGCCTGGCAGCGGCCTCGATAGGATGCCTGCTGGAAAGCCGCGGTTTGCGCGTGAACATGATGAAGTTCGACCCGTATCTGAATGTTGATCCGGGGACGATGTCGCCGTTTCAGCACGGGGAAGTGTTTGTGACCGACGACGGGGCGGAGACCGACCTGGATTTGGGTCACTACGAGCGGTTTACGCACGCGCCGCTGTCGCGGGACAACAACCTGACGACGGGGCGTATCTACGAGCAGATCATCTTGAAGGAACGGCGCGGGGACTACCTGGGGAAGACGGTGCAGGTGATTCCGCACGTTACCAATGAGATTAAGAACGCGATGCGGAAGGTGAGCTCGAACGGCGCGGACGTGACGATAGTGGAGATTGGCGGGACGGTGGGCGATATTGAGTCGCTGCCGTTTTTGGAGGCGATTCGGCAGATGCGGCAGGAGCTGGGGCGCGAGAACACGGTGTTTGTTCACCTGACGCTGGTGCCGTGGATTGCGGCGGCGCAGGAGTTGAAGACCAAGCCGACGCAGCACTCGGTGAAGGAGCTGCTGAGCATCGGGATTCAGGCGGACATTCTGCTTTGCCGGTCGGATCGTCCGTTGCCGCGGGAGATGAAGCAGAAGATTGCGCTGTTCTGCAACGTGGAAGAGAAGGCGGTGATTGGCGCGACGACGGTGCCGTCGATTTATGAGGTGCCGCTGGGGTTTGCGCAGGAGGGGGTGGATGCGCTGATTTTGAAGTACCTGCACAAGGATGCGCCGGAGGCGAACCTGACGGACTGGAAGGACCTTGTGCACCGCTGCTACCACCCGAAGGACGAGGTGCACATCGCGATTGTGGGCAAGTATGTGGAGTATGAAGACAGTTACAAGTCATTGAAAGAGGCGCTGACTCATGGGGCGGTGTCACAGAATCTGAAACTGGTAGTTACCTGGATTGAGGCCGAGGGGCTGGAGTCAAAGACTCCCGAAGACCGGAGTTATGAGGCGCAGTTAGCGGGGTTTGACGGGATTCTGGTGCCGGGAGGGTTTGGCAAGCGGGGCATTGAGGGGATGCTGAACGCGATCCGGTATGCGCGCGAGAAGCAGGTGCCGTATTTCGGGATTTGCCTGGGGATGCAGACGGCGTGCATTGAGTTTGCGCGGAATGTTTGCGGGCTGAAGGACGCGAACTCGAGCGAGTTTGACCCGGCGAGCCAGCACCGGATCATCTACAAGCTGCGCGAGCTGCTGGGCGTGGAAGAGATGGGCGGGACGATGCGTCTGGGGGCGTGGACGTGCGTTTTGCAGGAGGAGTCGCTGGCGGCGAAGGCGTATGGCGGGGCGACGGAGATCAGCGAGCGGCACCGGCATCGGTACGAGTTCAATCGCGAGTATGAGGCGTTGTTGACGGGGGGCGGGTTGCGGATCAGCGGGACGACGCCGGACGCGACGTATGTGGAGATTGTGGAACTGCCGGGGCATCCGTATTTTCTGGGGTGCCAGTTTCATCCCGAGTTCAAGTCGAAGCCGCTGGAGCCGCATCCGCTGTTCCGAGAGTTTATTACGGCGAGTTATAAGAGCCGGGGGGTGCGGGTGGCGGCGGAGGCGAGCGCGGTTTCGACCTTCTAGAGCATGTTCCGAAATGGTGTAGACCGAAATTTTGCCGGTCTCCCACCCATTCCGCTGAAAAACGCGGAATGGATGGGGCACGGAAGTCTACAGTAAAAGCGAAAATGCTCTAATTGAGCAGGACTGCCCCCTTCGCCTTTCCGGCCAGGGCGCGGTCGAAGGTGACGAGCGGAATTCCGGCAGTGGCGCTGAAGGCGGACAGGTACGAGTCAGCCCACTCTTACGGTGAGGCTTGCTCGGCGTTGGTGAAGGATCGAAACTTCGATTCCATTCCCGCAGGCTCGTGGGCGAAACGCGCGCCGGCGGTTCCAAGGAGCCGGTCGTAGGCGTCCCAGGCTTGCGCTTGCGTCAGAGTTCCCAGCCCCATTACGGCTTGGGTTGTGAGCAAGCGGAGCAGGCCAAGCTGAGTGATCCGGCAGAAGAGCAGGGCAGTTCGAGGCGGCAGGCCTTTGTACCAAGTCCATGCAGATTCGAAATGCCTGTGATCACGTGAGCTGAGAGCCAGCCAGACATTGCTATCAGGGAAAACCGATGAGGTCATAGATTCTCTCGTTGTCAATGTCAATGGAGCCGGGCGCATATGAATTCAGGATAGGCTCGGAAAGCCTTGGAAGCGGGAGGGCGTCCGGCTCATCCACCTCGCGGAGGATGCCGCGCAGGGCGATATTGCGGATGGTTTTGCCCTCTGTGGCAGCTTTGATCTTCAGGCGACGATAGGCCTCGTCCGGAATGTCGAGCGAAGTGCGCATAAAAGCATATTGGCATAAATATGCTTTTATGCGCACTGGGATCCCATACCGATTACGGGGTGATGATCCGGTCGGCGAGGTCGGGGGCTACCAGGCGGAAGTGGCGCTCGTTCCAGGTGTAGATGCGCTTTGCGTCTACCTTGCGGGCGCAGGCTAGCAGGAGCGCGTCGAAGACGATGCCTCCGGCGAGGCCCATTTGGGCTGTTTCGCGAAGGATGGACATATATTCGGCGGCATCGAGCGGGACGATTGTCAACCTGGTCCCGATTTGCTCTACGAGAATGCCGGCAAATTGGGGGCGCACTTTTTTTCCGCCGGGGAAGCGGGAGAGGACTGCGTAGACTTCAGCGAGGGTGTGCGCGGCGCAGGCTGTGGTGGATGGCTTGGCGGCCGCCAGCAGGGACCGGCTGGCAGGGTGACGGGGATCGGCGGCGTCGCTGGCGGCGACGAGGACCGAGGTATCGAGGAAGGCAGCGATGGGGGTGTTCATGGCTCGTCGGAGAGGCCGGCGACGTAGCGCATGCGCCGCTCACGCTGCTCGTCAATCAGCAGATTGACATCCTCGGTGGCGGCCGAGGTTCCGGCGGACATAACCCACATTCCATCCTTCATGACCAGTTGCGGCTCAGGGAAAGACTGCTCAAACACAAGCCGATCGCCCATCCGCTCGACGCTGAGGCGCGTTCCCGGCGTCAGATGCATGGCGTCGCGGAGTTTTTTGGGGACGACGATTCGGCCGGCTTTGTCGATCTCAACGGTGGTAGACATGATGGCATTTTACCATTGAAAATGGCATTCTTGTTCGATTTGTGGCTGAAGCTGGTTCTGACTGCGCCGGGGATGCGGAAACGGGAACGGGGTGGGGGGCGATTGTGGACGTGCCCGATTGGGTATTGACAAAGGTTTTGGGGCGGGCCTATGGTTTGTTGGTTTTTCCAAATGGAGGAATCAACATCATGGCGCACTTTGAACTTCAGCCCGCGGAACGGGAACTTCAGCAGTTGGCACAGCAGTATTGGCAGAGGGCCGGCGATAAGGAACATGCGCTGGAGACGGCTGCGTTCGAAGCCGGGGCGGCGATCAGGAAGGGCGACCATTCGCTGGTGAATCTGGAGATCATCGTCCGCTGGAAGTCGGAACGGGTGGTGCATTACCTGATTGGGAACAGCGAGGAGAAGATCCGGCAGGCGCTGGCGGTGGCGGCATCGCCTGATTCCTCGACGCGCAGGGCGGTGGAGGCGCTGACAGGGTTGCGGGGGATCGACCTGTCGGTGGCGACGGCGATTCTTTCAGCGATTCATCCGGAGAAGTATGCGGTGCTGGATTTTCGGGCATTGGAGGCGCTGGGGTACGCGCGGCACGATGTTCGGTTCTATGAGGAGTATCTGGCGTTTCTCAGCCGGCTGGCGGCAGAGGGCGCGGTGAAGCCGCAGGGAGACCTGCCGGGGCCGACGCAGCTGCATACGCTGGAACGGGCGCTGTGGGAGTGGAGCACGAGCCACGCGAACCAGGGGGTGGGGGTTTAGACGCGAGCGGGGCAGGGTAGAATCGCGGATGTGAGCAACTCATTTGAAATCGGGCCGGTAGAGGTAGGCGGGGGGCGGCTTTTTTTGATTGCCGGCCCCTGCGTGATTGAGTCGGAGGCGCACGTTCGGAGGATGGCGGAGGCGATTCAGCGGATCGCGGCGGACCTGGGTGTTCCTTACATTTTCAAGGCCAGCTTTGACAAGGCGAACCGGACCAGCGTGAAGAGCTTTCGGGGGCCGGGGCTGGTGGAGGGGACGCGGATTCTGGGGCGGCTGGCCAAGGATACGGGGCTGCCGGTGCTGACCGATGTGCATGAGCCGGGGCAGTGCGAGGTGGCGGCCGAGGCGGTGGACGTGCTGCAGATTCCGGCGTTTCTGTGCCGGCAGACGGACCTGCTGGTGGCCGCGGGCAAGACCGGGCGGGCGGTGAACATCAAGAAGGGGCAGTTTGTGGCTCCGTGGGATATGACGCACCCGGTGGAGAAGGTTCGGGGGACGGGGAACGAGCGGGTGTTTTTGACCGAGCGCGGGGCGTGCTTTGGGTATAACTCGCTGGTGGTGGATTACCGCGGGCTGCCGGTGATGCGGGCGATGGCGCCGGTGGTGTTTGACGGGACGCACTCGGTGCAGCAGCCCTCGGCGGCGAATGGAGTGAGCGGGGGGCAGCCGGAGTTTATTCCGCTGCTGGCGCGGGCGGCGGTGGCGGCGGGGGTGGATGGGTTGTTTCTGGAAGTGCACGACGATCCGGCGAACGCGAAGTCAGACGGGGCGAATGCGCTGGATTTGAAGCTGCTGAAGCCGCTGCTGGAGCGGTTGCTGGCGATTCATGCGGCGGCGCGCAGCGAGTAGAGCGGGTGCGAGTCAGGCGGTGCAGACGGTTCGCTGTTACTGCGATCTTTTCAGTTCAATACTTCTTCCGTCGTCGAGGCGCAGGACCAGAACCTGTGCCGGCCCTCCATCTGAAGGCTTGAAGGAACACTCATCGGTGGAGGTTGCGGAGTAGAAGTCCGACGGGGATTCGGGGAGGATTTCCTGCTTGTCCTCGTTGTTTTCCTGGAGGAAGATGCGCCCATTCTCCAGAGTGACCGAGAGGACAAGGTCTGCTGAGAGCGCATATCTGCCGGTCAAGCGATTCAACTGGTCAGGAGTGAGATGGGCCTGCGTGTGCTGCTTGAGTTTGGGCAGCGGAGGGAGCAGGTTATAGGGCGTGTAGCCCTCCCAATCGAAAGGGAAGAGGGTGGGGCCGAGGAGGGCATCGATGAGGGGCTTGAAGATGCCCTCGCCGTTTGAGCTGTTGGTGAGGATGAGGATTCCGTCGCCGTGCTGGCGGAAGCAAAGGGCGAGATGACGCCAGCCTTCGTCGTGGCCTTCTTTGAAGAAGGCCTTGCCGTAGGGCGAGAGGTAGGTGCCCCAGCCGAGGCCGTAGCTGAGGCGGATGGGGTCGTTGGCGGTGGTGGTCTGCGGGCTGAGCGAGGGGAATTGGTGGGCTGAGTGGATGGCGATCTGGCGGTTGAAGAGTTGGCCGGTGGCCGGGATGCCGAGGGGCCTGGAGCGCAACAGGGCGCTGAGGAGGGCCGCGTAGTCCCGCAGAGTTGTCTGCATGGATCCGGCGGCAGCGGGCGAAGCGCGATGTTCAGGGCCGAGCGAGCGGCCGTACTCGTCATAGCCGTTGGCAAAGTCGGACTCAAAGCGCGGCTCCCAGATCATGCTGGTGCGGGTCATGCCGAGGGGGCGATCGGGGTTCTGGTCCATGAGGACGGTGAGGGATTTGCCGGTAACGGTCTCGACGACGAACTGGGCGAGCTGGATGCCCTCGCCGGAGTAGGCGTAGCGGGTTCCGGGATCGAAGTGGAAGCGGAGCTTGCGGTCGTCCTCGAGGCCGCGGAAGTTGGCGAAGCCGGAGGTGTGGCTGAGGAGAATGCGCAGGGTGAGTTTTTTCCAGCGGTCGTCGCCCTGGAGGTCGGCATAGGCGGGATAGCTGGGCAGGGGCTTGGGGAGGTATGCGGCGATGGGCTTGTCAAGCGAGAGGGCGCGCTGCTGGACCAACCCCATGACCAGGACGGCGAAGGCGGATTTGGAGAGCGAGGCCGAGGTCATGACGGAGTCGGGCGTGAGCGGGAGGTTCTTTTCCGCATCGCGAAAGCCGTAGGCCTTGAGGTAAGCCACATGGCCGTGATGGAAGATGGCGATGCCGGCGCCAGTGACATGGGCTGCCTGGATGAATTGATTGACGGTGGAGTCGATCTGGGCTGGCGTGATGAGGCTGCCGTCAGGCCGTGGGATGGAAGGCGGCTGAGCGGGCGCGAGAGCAACGCTAAAAGCCAGGACGGCGATTGCGCACAAGGGACTTTTCTTCATTCTGTCCTGCCGATCTGATCTTCGCAGTTGAGGGTAAGATACGGCGGATGTGCGGGCGGAGTTCCTTTGTTTCAATTTGAAGGCGGTGGATTCGGTGAGGGGGCGAATGCGCTGGATTTGAAGCTGCTGAAGCGGCTGCTGGCGGTTCATGCCGCGGCTGGGTGATTGCCGATCTTTACAATCCCGTTAAAAAGGGTGATAAATCAAGGGTTGTGGGCTGGGTTGCTCGGGCGGCCTGAGGGTCGAGGCCTGCTGATGGAGCAGAGAGACCGGGGCACGGCGGTTGCGGCCGATTGGGAGCCTGTTGGGGCGGAGGCGACTGCGCCGTATTGGTTCTGCTGCCCGGGCTGGTTTGAGGTGGGTTGGTTGACGATGAGTTTGACGCTTGAAATTCCGCTGGAAGATCGCCTGGAGAGCCCGGTTGGGGAGCCGGAGCGGGGCTTGAAGAGCGTTGGGCCGCGGCCGATGTGGATGCGGCATGTGGCGCTGATCTACAACCCCTATGCGGGGCAGCACTCGGAGCGGCGGAAGGCTTTGATTGAGAACTGCCTGGGTGTGCTGCGCGGGGCCGGGATTGAGGCCGAGGCGCTGGAGACCTATGCCCCGGGGACGGCGGGCGAGCAGGCGATGGAGGCGGTGAGGCGCGGGTGCGACACGATTCTGTCCTGCGGCGGGGATGGGACGGTGCATGAGATTTTGCAGTGCCTGGTGGGGACGCGGATTGCGCTGGGGGTGGTGCCGCTGGGCACGGCCAATGCGCTGGCGATGGACCTGGGGCTGGGCTCAAAGCCTGCGAAGGCGCTGCGGCTGCTGATGGATGCCAGGCCGGTGCAGGTTCCGGTGGGGCGGGTGTCGTTTAAAGACGCAGACGGGAGCAGGGGGTCGCGTTATTTTACGGTGGCTGCCGGGGTGGGCGTGGATGCCTTGTTCATGTCGCGGCTGGAGCCGGAGCTGAAGCGGCGATTTGGGTATGCGCTGTATCTGATCGAGGCGTTTCGGGTTTGGGCGACGCACTCGTTTCAGCTTTTCAGGGCGGCGTTTGTGACGGATCACGGGCGGCGGCGGCGGGAGGAGCATGTGTCGCAGTTGCTGGCGGTGCGGATCAGGGATTTTGGAGGGGCGCTGCGGAACCTGGCTCCCGGGGCCACGCTGCACAAGGGGCGGCTGCGGCTGGTGGCGTTCAAGACGCGGAGCCGGATGGATTACCTGCGGTTTCTGCTGGCGGTGATCTTCAGGCGGCATACGTTCAAGCGGCAGGTGGAGCTGCTGGATGCGGATGCGGTGGAGTGCAACGCGGAAACGGACGGCACGGGGCGGGTGTTTGTGGAGGCGGACGGGGAGCTGCTGGGGACGCTGCCGGCGCGGATTGAGATGACGAGCGAGCGGGTGACGCTGCTGGTTCCGGCGCACGCGCGGCCTTGAGGGGCGGGCTGGCCTCAGGGCAATCGCATAATCGATATTTTGGTGAAGATTTCGCCGTTCACACCGCCCCGACGGGGCTGACTTGCCTATTGTGGCTCGGTTCCCCACGCTGAAGCGCGGGGCTAACAAACGCTGCGCCTACGGCGCGGCGGAAATGGGCGCCGGAATGGTGGGCAAAACAGAGTCGTGCGATTGCTCTCGCTGCATTTCTCCCAGGCGGCGCGGTAAGCGCGAAAATCGAGATATTGCGAAGCCCCCGGGGGCCGGGAGGCCCCCAGAACAGCCGGCCAGGAGGCCAGCGCTACAATTCTGCGCGGCCTGTGAGAAATGCGGGCTAGGCCTATCCTCCAGGGAGCATGCCATCGTGAGCGCCGGTGTTAGAATCCGGGCGAATTGAATTCCAGTTCAATTTCGTTTTGAGGGGAGTTGTGTGCATATGAGGATCATTGGCAATTTTGATGGAAGCAAGAGCGGTGGCGTTAGCGGCGGCAGGGGCGTGCGGCGCGGGGTGCTGGGGTTGGCGCTTGTTTTGATGGCGCTGCCGGCATTTTCGGCGACAAGGAACCTGGTGTCAGGGAATGCGAGCGATTGGACGCGGATTGGGATTCCGGCGAGCCACGCGGTGAGCAACGTGGCGCAGTGGCATGTGGATGCGGCCAAGCGGGAGATTGTGTGCGACGGGAATGGCGGGCACGACTGGTTCCGCTATAACAAGGAGTTCCGGAATTTTGCGTTCCACGTGGAATGGCGGTTTACGAAGCTGGAGGGGAATCCGGGGTATAACAGCGGCGTGTTCTTCAGGAACAACGAGGATGGAACGATCTGGCACCAGGCGCAGACGACGAAAGAGGGCGGATACCTTTTTGGCGAGACGCCGGTGAACGGGAAGCTGACCGCGTTTAACGAGATGAAGAACATGACGGAGAACCGGGTGAAGCCGGCGGGCGAGTGGAACAGCTATGACATTCGCTGCGTGGGCGGGGAGTGCTCGCTGGCGGTGAACGGCGCGGTGGTGAACCGGATTCATGTGGGCGTGGAGAAGGGGTATGTGGGGCTGGAGTCGGAGGGGTTCCAGATTACGTTCAGGAATCTGAAGGTGGAGGAGCTTCGGTAGCCACCTGCGGTGGGGCCAACCGCTCGCTGATCGCTCGCGCAGGCTTGGTTGCTTTCTAGCTTTCCGCGATGAAATTGCGGTGCCCCGGCCCCAAATGGGGCTTCCGGCCTGAATTTCTCACGGAAGGTGCGGTGACCCAAAATCGAGGTATTGCGCAGCCCCTGGGGGCCGGGAGGCCCCCAGGACAGCCGGCCGGGAGGCCAGCGCTACAAGTTTCCGCGGCCTGTGAGGGATGCGGGTAGGGGCGGGCTCGGAGCGGATGGCGGGCGGGATGGGGTGAGCCCGTTTGCTTACGTATCGGTCAGCGGTCGGGGGAGATGGTGTCGATGACGCGGCGGTTTTCTTCCGGGGGGCGCTTGCGGGGGGTCTTGTCGTCCACGGGCTGGCCGAAGACTGTGAACTCGAGGATGCCGAGGGGCAGGTCTTTAGGCCAGTCGGTGAGGCTGAGCCGGACGTAGCGGCAGACGACGGGGGCGATCTCATCAAAGGGCGCGGTTTCAAGGTGCTGGTTTTGGGTGCGGTCGACGACTGTCTGAAAGTTTTCCCCGTCGCGTGAGACCTCGATCTTGTAGCGATAGACGCCGGTGGGCGCGGTTAACTCGCGGCGGCGCAGGGGCGGCAGAGAAAAGAGAATGCGCGCCGAGTTGACGGTGAACTCCTGGAGCGGGTCAAGGTCGGTGGCTGCTCCGAGGTCGAGCAGGAGCCAGGGATGCGTGTCTGTGGCGGAGGGCTCCCACCAGGTTTTGGCGCTGTCGTCGAAGGCGTAGGGGGCGCTGCGGCCGGGGGCTTCACTGCTGACTTTATAGGCCGCATCGACGGAGAGGGGAAGGGAGAGAGGGAGGGATTGGGCGGCGTGGGGCGGGGGCTTGAGGCCGGGGGCAAGTTGGGGAGTTTCGGTGGGTCCGGCGATGAAGATGTTTCCGTTTTTGTCGAAGCCGACGCGGTCCATTCCGATGCGGCGGTCGACATCGGCCATGCGGTTCCAGGCGTGGTAGACGATGGTGTAAAAGGCCCAGAGCTGGCCGCCGGGCCCTTCGACCACGCAGTGGTGGCCGGTTCCGGTGATGAGTCCCTGCTTGTGGCGGAGGATGGGGCTGCGCGGATCGTAGGTGAAGGGGCCGAGCGGCTTGCTGCCGGTGTAGACGCCGACGGCATAGGTGGGCCAATCGGTTCCGGCGGCGGAGTATTGGAGGTAATAGGTTCCGTTGTGACGCGTCATCCACGGCCCCTCGATCCAACTGACCTGGCTGTACTCGTTATAGGTCCCGTAGCGTTCCCAGGCGTGGGATTTCTCGAATTTGAAGAGGTGGCGCACGGGGCCGGCGAACCGGGTGAGGTCGGCGTGACTCAACTCGACTCCGTAGACTCCGTTGGTGGAGCGGCCGGAGTAGTAGAGATAGGCGCGGTTGTCCGCATCGACCATGACCATGGGATCGAAGGGGAGAATCTTGTTGCCGTCGCGGTCGTGGAAGTCGCCGATGTATTGCCACGGGCCGAGGGGGCTGCTGGAGCGATAGAGACCGAGATCGTTTCCGGTGAGGTAGAGGCTGCCCTGAAACTCGAAGACGTCGGGGGCGACGACGGCGGCCTGCGGGATTAGCTGCGCGGGGTGTCGCGTCCAGTGGACGAGGTCGGGCGAGGACCATGCCTGATTGCCGTCGCCGCCGGTGGCATAGAGATAGTAGGCGCCCTTGAAGCGGACTACGGTGGGATCGCCCATGCCGATGGAGTCCTGGACCGAGAGTGGGTTGACGTAGCGCAGGGCCGGGCTGCGCGCGTCGCCAGGAACCTGGGGGCCTGCGAGCTGGCTGGCGGACAGCAGCAGGACCGCGACGAGAAGTGACACCGAGATGCGGTTCATGGATACCTCTTCTTTATGAGCCCGTGATGAAAGTCTCAATCTCCGAAAAACACCCTTAGGGGCTAAAGCCCGACGTTTCTTTTCAGCTATTTGCGGCACGGCTGAAGCCGTGCCCTTTCAAAACCCGACTTTCGCCACAGGCTGCTATGCGCCACCTGCCACCTGCGGTGGGGCCAGTCGCTCGCTGATCGCTCGCGCCAGCTGCGGTGGGGCAGGCGTTGCGCGGGGCGATCATGAAGCCTGCCGAGGTGCGTCTTTGACGACGATGGTTTCGGCGATGCGGTCGTGGACGCAGCAGCGGTTGGGGTGGATGAAGTATTGAATGAAGCCGAATCCGCCTTCGAGGAAGGAAGCGCCGTAGCCGAGGGCGCGCTCGACGGCTTGCCAGAGGGTGATGCGGTCGTGGACCAGGGAGACGATGCGGATGTGGAGGAGGCGCTTTCCAGGGGTGAGGCCGTTGGTTTTCCAGGCGATGAGGCCGAAGTAGAGGATGAACCAGAGGACCTTGGCCAGTTCAACAAAGCGATCAAGCTCGAGCTTCACCTGCACGTGAGCGGAATGGTAAATGTCCTCCTGCACGTGCAGTTTTTGCGTGACGACATATTGAAAGAGGGCCATTGCCGGCAGATAGGTAGCATAGACGAGAAAGAAATCGATGGCGATGGCAGCGAGGCGTTGACGGAAGGAGGCCAGGGGCACGCCAGCCAGGGATTCGGCGCGGGCGGTTCCGTGGGGATCGAAGTAGGGGCTACGCTTGCCTTTTTGCATACACACACTATATCGGCGCCACCTTTGGTGGGGCTGGTGTTGTCCGGGTCCGTGGTATCTCCGTTGCCCAAAAGCTAGGCACCGGGGGCACCCTGCGGATTGTGGGCTGGGCTGGCGGCGGGCTGATAGCATTTCGGTATGTTTTCGACGGGATTTCGCACTTTTTTACGGACCGCGGTGGTTGGCGCGGTTGTGGCTGTTTCGGCGGGGTTGACTGTTTCTGTTGCATGGGCGCAGGGCGCAGCGGGGCCGGACAAGGCACGCATTGACGAAGCTCTGAGCGGTCTGCGGCGGGGCCGGTCAGTGGAGGCGGTGGCGGTTTCGCCGGATGGCAAGCGGCTGGCGTGGATTGAGCGGGTGAAGGGCGGCGCGGAGATTCGCGTGGCGGCGCTTGACAATTTGAAGAAGAGCGAGCGGGTGACGGCGGCGGCCAAGGCGGACGATCACTGCCATGAGAGCGAGATTCGCTGGAAACCGGATGGGAAGGGGCTGGCATTCTTCAGCGATTGCGCCAAACCGATTGCGCAGGTTGATTTGTATCTGTCGCAGCTGGACGGGAGCCCGGCGCGGCGGCTGACCGAACTGAATGGGTATGTGGAAGCGCCGGCCTTTTCGCCGGATGGGAGCCGGGTGGCGTTTCTGTATGTTGCGGGCGCGACGCGGCCGGCGGGGGCGCTGGCGGCGATGAAGCCTCCGGCTGGCGTGATTGGCGAGGAAGGGGTTGAGATTGAGCGGGTGGCGGTGGCCAAGGTGGCTGCGGCGGCCGCGGCTGGCTCAGAACCGGTGAAGCCAGAGATTGTAACGCCGGCGACCCTGCATGTGTATGAGTTTGACTGGCGGCCTGACTCGAAGGGGCTGGCGTATGTGGCGGCTGAGCCGCCGGGCGAGAACAACTGGTGGGTGGCGAAGCTGTATACGCAGGGGCTGGGCGAGGCGGCGAAGGCGATTCTTGCGCCGGCGGAGGTTGCGGGCGGGCTGCATGGGTTGCAGATAGCGGTTCCGCGGTGGCGGCCGGATGGGAAGGCGATTGCGTTTGTTGGCGGGCTGATGAGCGACCAGGGGGCGACGGGCGGGGACGCTTGGGTTGTGGCTGCGGAGGGGGGTGCGCCGCGGAACCTGACGCCGGGGCGGACGACCTCAGTGGCGTGGATTGAGTGGGACGGCAATGAGCATCTTTATTTGAGTGAACTGGCGGGCGGGGATAGCCGGCTGGTGAGGATGGGACTGGCTGGAAGCGGGGCGGAGGCGGACGGCGGTTTTGAGGCGCCGGTTTTCAGCGTTCCGGGCAACGCGGGCGACGGGCGGATGGAGATGAGCCTTTCGGCGACGGCGGATCACTCACTCTGGGTCTTCCATGCGAGCACGTTCGACCGGCCGACGGAGATGTATGCGGCGAGGGCGGGGGCGGGGAAGACGGCGGACCTGGATGGGTTGGAGCAGTTGTCGCACCTGAACGATGGCGTTGAGCGGGCGTGGGGCAAGTCAGTATCGGTGGCGTGGACGAGCGACAGCTTTCATGTGCAGGGGTGGTTGATGCTGCCGGAGCACTACGACGCGAAGAAGAAGTATCCGCTGATTGTGGAGGTGCATGGCGG
>Ga0302320_10016924_pt1 | contig 14845 bp, 12 predicted proteins | sample Bog_T0_3_FD_202130 | JGI IMG/M metagenome (GOLD analysis project Ga0302320, IMG submission 202130) | Peat permafrost microbial communities from Stordalen Mire near Abisko, Sweden - Bog_T0_3 | ecosystem: Environmental > Terrestrial > Soil > Wetlands > Peat | place: Sweden: Abisko, Stordalen Mire...
CCTGAGTTCCCCAGAGCACACCGGCAACGTTGATCCGGTACACCGTATCGAACTGTTCAGGCGTGATGGTATCGATGGGCGTGGTCGGGCCGACTCCGGCGTTGTTCACGATGACGTCAAAGCCGCCCAGCTGAGCGGCGGAGTCTTCCACCGCAGCAAACACGTCGTCGCGGTCTGCGACGTCCACCTCTACCGCGATCGCTCTGCCGCCGTCACCATTGATGGCATCGGCTACCTTGCGGGAGTTCACCTCGTTCAGGTCGGCGACAGCGACTGCGAATCCATCGTGTGCCAGTCTCTTTGAGATGGCTTCTCCGATTCCCTGGCCACCACCGGTAACCATGGCGACCTTCACGTCCTTGGGACTCACTGCGACTCTCCTTTGTGGTGTGAAGTGGGCACGAGCAACTGGGCATCGCTCGAGGTCGTGGTCGGCACCGCAAACGGACGGGTGCGTCCCGAGAAGCATGCCCACTTGGAGCCCATGGCTGTCAGACGAACATCCTTGGCGCGGTGCGATCGGTCCGGAGCCCTCGACTACCCTCCGGCCTCAGGCCACGCCACGCTCCCTTGGCGGCGACTCAGCGCGACGGCACCGGCGTCGTTCTGCGGCTCGCGATCGCGGCCAGCGCCGCGTGGTAGCCGCACATGCCGTGGACTCCGCCGCCGGGCGGCGTTGACGACGAGCACAGATAGATGCCGTCGTTGGGGGTGCGGTAGGGGTTCCAGCGCGCGACCGGTCTCGCGAACAGCTGCCTCAGGTCCGCTACGCCGCCGTTGATGTCGCCGCCGACGTAGTTGGCGTCGTAGGCCTCGAGGTCCTTGGGCGTGCTGACATGGCGGGCAAGGACCAGGTCGCAAAAGCCGGGCGCGAAGCGCTCGAGCTGGGCCTCGATGGCCTTGGTGGCGTCGCCGTGCCAGCTGTTCGGCACATGACAGTAGGCCCAGGCTGTGTGTTTACCTGGAGGGGTGCGCCCCGGGTCAAAGAGGCTCGGCTGGACGACGATGACAAAGGGTCGGTCCGACACGCGGCCGCGCCACACCGCGGCCTGTGAGGCGGCGATCTCTGCGAGGTCTCCGCCGACATGCACTGTGGCTGCGCGAGCGCACTCGGGGGCCGTCCAGGGGATCGGGCCGTCCAGAGCCCAGTCGAGCTTGAACGCCGCTGGGCCGTAACGATAACGACCAAGCGCGGCGACGTAGCGGCCGGGCAGTCGACTGCCGGCGATGCTCACAAGCTGCCGTGGCGTGACGTCAAACAGGGTGGCACGCGCCGCGGGCAGCTGATCGATGTCGTCGATGCGCCGGCCGGTCTCTACTTCGCCGCCCAGCGAGAGGAGGTAGCCGGCAAGGGCATCGGCGATATGCTGCGAGCCGCCGCGCGCCAGCGGCCAGCCGGCGGCGTGGGCGCTTGCCATCAGCACCAGCCCAAAGGCGGCACTGCCCGGGCGATCCAGCGGGAGCATGGAGTGGGCGGCCACGCCGGCAAAGAGCGCGCGGCCGCGGTGACCCGCGAAGGTGTGGTCTGCGAATCCCTCGGCTGAGTGCGACCCGCGCAGGCCGAACCGGGCAAGAACCAGAGGATGGAGCGGCGGAAACCGCAGCGGGCCGAGGAGATCGTTGCGCAGCTCACTCCAGTGCGCGACAAGCGGCGCCATGACACGACGATAGGCTGCGCCGTCGCTGTGACTTTCGCGGCTGGGTGCGCGCGCGGCAGCGCCTTCGTGGCCCAGGCCCGCCGCCGTGCTCTCGACGGTGCGCTCCAACACAACGGCCGTGCCGTCTTCGAGAGGATGCGCGCAGGCAGCCGGCGGCTGTACCCACTCCAACCCGAACTTCGCCAGAGGCATGGTCGCAAAGAAAGGAGAAGACACAGCGAGCGGATAGACGGACGAACAGACATCGTGGACGAAGCCGGGCAGGGTGAGATCGGCCGAGCGCGAGCCACCACCCACGGTCTCTGCGGCCTCGCAGACCAGCACCGACCATCCGGATCGGGCAAGGCAGATCGCGGCGGCCAGGCCGTTTGGCCCGGCGCCCACCACTACCGCATCCCACGTTCGCGTGCGGGTCTTGCTCAAAGCAGCCCTCCATCATGCGGTCGCGCAGCCGGACTCGTTCGACAGATAGGTGTGGTCTGCTCGGGGCTTTCTGCATTCAAGCGTTGGAGGTGCGTGTTTCTCGGAGGGGTCTGGCAGGGAATGCGGGCCTATCTGCTCCGGAAGGGGGACACCATGGGCTTGGGGCGACTGGTAGTGCGCACGGCGGTCGGCGGCTTCTTCATCGGTCACGGGACCCAGAAGCTCTTCGGCTGGTTTGGCGGCGGGGGTCTGAAGAAGACCGGCGAAGGATTTGAGGCGATCGGGCTGGCTCCCGGCCGCCGCAACGCCCTGGTGGCCGGCTTGGCCGAAAGCGGCGGCGGTGCGCTGCTCGCCCTGGGGCTTGCCACACCGCTGGCTGAAACGGCCCTCATCTCGGTCATGCTCACGGCGATCCGCACCGTGCACTGGAAGAACGGCCCCTGGGCCACGAACGGCGGCTATGAGTACAACGTCGTCCTGATCGCCGCCCTGCTGGGACTGGCCGAATCCGGACCAGGACGCCTGTCTCTCGACCGCGCCTTGGGCATCGAACGCTCGGGCCTGCCGTTGATGGTCGCGGTAGCCGCCCTCAGTGCCGCCGGCTCACTGGTCGCCACCGCGGCCCCGGCTTCTCCCCCAACAGGCGAAGAGACGGCGGAGCCGGTGGGCGCCTAGCCGGCGACAGCGCCGCGTGGGGCTGTCGCGCGGTGGGCGCTTCGACGCCGGACTGTCTGCGTTGCCGTGAAAGGAGAAGCCGTGGTGTCGATCGCCTCGCTTGAGGAGAGCCCCAGAGGTCTCACCTGGATAGTCGATGAGCCCGTGGCGCGCACCTCGCACGCGCTCATCGACGGCGGACGGGTGTGGCTCGTCGACCCTGTCGACGAGCCGGCCACGCTGGAGCGCGTGGCGGCGCTTGGCAAACCTGGGGCGGTGATCCAGCTCCTTGATCGTCACAACCGTGACTGCGCCGCGTTGGCCGACCGCCTGGGCGTGCCTCACCTCAAGGTGCCGGCCGCCCTGCCCGACACGCCCTTCGAGGTGATCCGCCTCGTGAGCGCCCGCTTCTGGCAGGAGGTCGCACTGTGGTGGGCTGAGCCTCGGGTCCTTGTGGTCGCCGAGGCGATCGGCACGGCACCGGGCTTTGCGCCGGGCTGCATGGGAGCCGGGGTCCACATCGGGCTGCGGTTGTGGCCACCGCATCGTCTGGGGGCCTATGAGCCTGAGCATCTGCTGGTTGGCCATGGGCCTGCCCTCGATGGACCCCGGGCAACTGCCGCCCTACACGAGGCGCTTGGTCGCTCGCGTCGCGATCTTTTGCGGGCCGCCGTTGCGCTGCCGAGGGCACTTGCCGATAGCCGTCGCTGACTCTCGTGAAGGACGGCGGAGCCAAGCGAATCTTGTTCCCCGTGGATCGGGCGGCCTGGGACGTCAGGCGCAGTGGGTGGACTGATCAATAAGCGTAGAATTTCGTGCTTCGGCGACATCTCTCGACGTCTCGCAATCGAAAGGAAGGTTCGTGGATCAGGCACCAGTGACGCCGGCGACATCGCAGCCTGCGCCGGAACTCGACCAGGGTCACCCGCACAAGTGGCTGATCCTGGCCGCCGTCTCGCTCGGTATGTTCATGACGCTGCTCGACGTCACCATCGTCAACATCGCCATTCCGGCGGTCATCAAGGACTTGAACACGACGGTCACCGCCGTCTCGTGGGTCGTCAACGCCTACAGCCTGGCGCTTGCCGTGCTCTTCCTCTCCATGGGTCGCTTCGGCGACAAGTTTGGCCTCAAGCTCGTGTTCCTGTGCGGCCTCGCCGTGTTCAGCATCGCCTCGCTCGCCTGCGGTTTGGCTCCCAACATCAATTGGCTGATCGGCTTTCGCGTCGTGCAGGGCGTCGGCGGTGCCGCCATGGCCCCGATCTCGCTGGCCATTCTCTTCAAAGTCTTCCCGCGCCGGCAGCAGGGCATGGCCGTGGGCCTCTGGGGAGCGCTCGGTGGGGTTGCGGCCGCCGTGGGCCCGACGCTCGGCGGCTTTCTCGTCGAGTACGCCAGTTGGCACTGGGTGTTCTTCATCAACGTGCCCATCGGGGCGGGAGCCTTGGTGTTGTGCTGGTGGGTCGTGCCCAAGGGCGAGGCCCGCCGTTCGAGCTTCGGCATCGACCTCGTCGGCGTCGCGATCTCGGCCGTCGGGCTCTTATGTTTTGTCCTGGCGCTGATACAGACGAGCACCTGGGGATGGACGGCGCCGAAGACCTTGGTGCTGTTCGCCGTCGGCATCGCCGCACTCCCCCTGTTTGCCTGGTGGGAGCTGCGCGTCCCGTCGCCGATGTTCGATTTCCGGCTGTTGCGCATCCGCTCCTTTACCGCCGCCAACACCACCATGATGCTGGTCGGGGCGACGATGGGCGGCGCTTTGTTCCTGCTGCCCATCTTCCTCATCTCGGTGCTCGGCTACAGCGAGCTGAAAGCCGCGATCGCGATCACGCCGATGCCCCTCATGGCCCTCGTCCTCGGACCGCTCGTCGGCAGGCTCACCGATCGCATCGGGCCACGCCTGCCGGCGGCCGTCGGCGCCGTCTTCTTCGGCGTGGGCATGTTGCTGCTCGCTCAGCTCGGTGGGCAGAGCACGGCACTCTCTGTGGGCTGGCGTGTCATCTTTCTGGGCGTGGGTATGGGTTGTGTCTTTCCCTCGGTCTCGTCGGCGGCCATGGGCTCCCTGCCGCCGCAGGTCTCGGGCGTCGGCTCGGCCGCCCTCAATACCCTGCGCCAGGTGGGATTCTCACTGGGCATTGCCGTACTGGTCGCCATCTTCTCCCACCAGGTGGTGGTCAACGTCACGGCCGCCGCCCGGCAGTCACAGCGCTTTGTGCAGACGCAGACCGTGCTCCCGGTCGCGGCTCGGCAGCAGATCGGGCTGTCCCTGGCCAAGACCGTCGAGGCCGCGAAGCAGGATGGGGGCACGAACCTTAGCGTGAGTAGTGCGTTGGCTGGCGCGCCCACCGCGGCGCCGGACACGCCCATGGCTCGGGAACAAGCCAAGCTCACCAACACCATCGGCGGCCTCTTCCGCGACGACATCGCGAAGTCGTTCAGGTGGTCGTACTACGCGGCATCGCTGGTCGCCTTCCTGGCGCTCATCCCGGCTCTGTTCACGGGGCGCCGGATCGGCGAGCACGAGGGGCACGAAGCGATGTCGCGTGCCGAGCGCGTGGCCGGGACGACGTGAGCGACGGGGTTGGCGCGCCCAAGGTCGCCAACCGCGTCGAACGGCGTCGGCGTCCCGGCGTGGCCGTTACGCGCGCGGCCATTCTGGACGCTGCTCGCGACGAGTTCGCCACGCACGACTACGATCACGCCACCGTCCGCGGCATCGCCGCCGCCGCCGGCGTTGACCAGCGCTCCGCGTCCAACCGAGAGGCGCCCGGCCATCGACCGACCCAGACGCTACAGGCCAGTTTGCTTCTTCCGTCCTACGGACATATCATGTAAATATATCTGTCTCTATTAATCACCAGATCCTTTTTGAGGAGAACAACCGTGACCGTCACCGATCAGGCGAGTCTGCTCGTCACGCAGTGCACGCAAGCGCTGAACGATCTGGCCGACCAGACCCTGCCGGTGCGTGCCTGGACCGAGCTCGACCTCACCATGGTCCAGCTGAAAGCGATCTTCGTGTTGCAGCGCGAGGGCTCCCTGTCGGTGGGGCACCTTGCCCGCATCCTGGCCATCTCTGAGCCGGCGGCCAGCATGTTGGTCGACCGCCTTCATGACGCCGAGCTTGCCGAGCGCGAGCGCGACCCCCGCGACAAGCGCAAGACGCGCGTGGTGCCCACCGCCAAGGCGGGAGAGCTCGCCGAATGTCTTGTGCGTGTCAAGGAGGAGCGCTTGGCGCAGTGGCTTGGGCACATGAGCGACACCGACCTGCGCGCCCTCCTGCAGGGTACGCGCGCCTTGGTCGCCGCGGTCTCCGCCGTTTCAACTGAGAACTAGCACCAGAGGAGCACACCCATGACTCCCCCCGTTGGCGGCTCGGCCGCCGCATCGATTACGTCCGACCGCGCTCCGGGCTCACCTGGGCCAGCGCAGGCCGCCGCGCAAGACAGGCGCAAGTGGCTGATCCTGGCCGTGATCGCCATCGCCTCGCTGATGGTCATTCTCGATGCCACGGTCGTGAACATCGCCTTACCGTCGGCGCAGAAGGCGCTGCATTTCAGTAACGCCGAGCGGCAGTGGGTCGTCACCGCCTATGCCCTTGCCTTTGGCAGCCTGCTACTGCTGGGCGGCAAACTGGCCGACCTGCTCGGGCGCAAGCTCACCTTCATCGTCGGTCTGATCGGCTTCGCCGTCGCTTCGGCTATCGGCGGAGCCTCGGGCAGCTTCGACATGCTGGTCGCGGCCCGGGCCAGCCAGGGCGCCTTTGCCGCCCTGCTTACGCCCACCGCCCTGTCGCTCCTGACCACGACCTTTCCCGACAAGAAAGATCGCGGCAAGGCGTTCGGCGTCTACGGGGCGATCGTCGCCTCGGGCGGCGCGATCGGTCTTCTGCTGGGTGGCGTGCTGACCGAGTACCTCTCCTGGCGCTGGTGCCTGTACATCAACCTCTTCTTTGCGACCGCCGGTGTCATCGGGGCGGTGCTGCTGCTGCACCAGCAACGGCCCAAGGTGCGGCCCAAGGTCGACCTGCTGGGTGCGGTCGCAGTCTCGGCCGGCCTGTTCTGCCTCGTGTACGGCTGTTCGAACGCCGACACCCACGGCTGGCACTCACCGCTGACCTGGGGCTTTCTGGTGGCCGGTGTCGCGCTGCTCGGGGTCTTTGTCTGGCTGCAGGCCCGCGTCGCCAGTCCGCTTCTGCCGCTGCGGATCGTCCTCGACCGCAACCGCGCCGGTTCCTACGTGGCGATGCTCGTCGCCATGGCCGGGATGGCCGGTGTCTTTCTGTTTCTGACGTACTACCTGCAGGCGACGCTGGGCTACTCGGCTGTCGTGACAGGCCTTGCCTTTCTGCCGATGCTCGTGGCCGCATCGGCCGCGGGTCTGACGTCGAACATCGTGTTGCTGGCGCGCACCGGCCCCAAGCCGCTGGTGGTGGCCGGCATGCTGGTAGCAGCGGTCGGTGTGGCTTGGCTTACCAGGATCGGGCTGCACTCAAGCTACGCCAACGACCTTCTTGGCCCCTTGATGGTCATGGGGCTCGGAGTCGGTCTTGTGACGTCGCCGGCGATGAACACGGCCACCTTCCGCGTGCCGGCCGCCGACGCCGGGGTGGCTTCGGCCACGGCTCAGACCCAGCAGCAGGTCGGCACTTCGATCGGCACGGCGTTGCTGAACACGCTGGCGGTGAGCGCCACAGCTCACTACCTGGCGACCGCCACCTCCCGTGCCGCGATCGGTGTGCGCCCCAGCCCGGCGCTGCTCAACTTGGCGCTCGTGCACGGTTATTCCACCGCCTTCTGGTGGGGTGCCGGCATCTTCGTGGTGGGTGCCGTCGCCTGTGGGAGCCTGTTGCGCAACGGACGTCTGGCGGGAGAGGCGTGACGGCAGCGAGGGTCGCCTAGCCGACCGACCGTAGAGGCGCCCGACCGGCAAGCGAGACCGGGGCCTTCAGCCGTCGCCGAAGAGCTCCTCGTTGGCGTTGGCGATGGCGAAGAAGCGCAGATGCTCTGTCCGCGCGGGCGACCGGGCCGCGGCGCGCGCGCCCTCGCGGAACGCCTCGTGCGCGGCGACGCCCAGCGTGGCCACGCGGATCGGCTGTTCGTAGGCGGCGCGGCTGGGAAGGCAGCCGGGGTGCTCGCGGATGAAGCGCACCGCCGCGAGCACTGCCTCGCGCAGCTCGCGGTCCTGTGCCGTCTCGTAGCTGAAGCGCCAGCGCCGCACCTGCCGGGCGATCTCGTCCCTGTCCGCCGCGACGCCGGTCGCGGCGTAGATCCGGCAGTCGTAGGTGCGGCAGACGAGCGGCCGGTCCTCGTAGATCGAGCAGCGGTCGTCGAGAAGCACAGGGCAGGCGCCGCGCTCGTCGTAGCCGAGCACGAGATAGCCGGGCGGCAAGCCGCGGGCCACGGACAGATGCTCCCGCGGCAGCCGCTTGCGGGCGGCCTTCTCCCCGGGCCGCAGGTGCAGCTGATGATGCGTGCGGCAGCAAGCGTTGCAGCTCCCGCAGGGCACCTCGGCCGGCACGTCGTGCCACAGCGTGGCGCACGTCGCGCCGAGCCAGGCAGAGAAGTCGCCGGTCGGCAGGGGCATCGTCGCCCCCGCCTGCAGCCCTTCCGCGGTGCCTGGCGCACGACCGCTGCCGCCCCCAGCGGTCTCGTGGCTCGGTCGAACACTCATGTGCAGACCTTGATCGCTTGGGCATGGCCGCGTCAACCTCTGTGCGAACCGGCGGCGACCTGCGTCCAGTGCGCGCATGTCGTCTGCCAGACCGCGACTGGATCGTGAGACGAGCTCCTCAGCCTGCGTGCGACACGACGAGCAGCGTCGTGAGCGCGAGGTCGCGCGGACCGTGGACGTAGACGCCGCGTGCCGCCGCCTCGACGAGATAGTCCACCGTCTCTGACGAGATCTCCTCTCCCGGACCCAGGACCGGGATCCCAGGTGGGTACGGCACGACCATCTCGGCGCTGACACGCCCGACGCAGGCACGCAGCGGCAGCGCTTCAGAGGGCCCAAAGAAGGCCTCACGCGGGCTGCAAGCCAGGCCCGTGAAGAGAGGCAACTTGGGCGACGCGATGGTCGTTGCGCCCTCGCCCTTTCCGGCCACGCGCGAACTGATCGTCTCAAGCGCGACGACCAGACGGTCGACGGTCGCCGCGGAGTCGCCGAAGGTGATGTTGGCGACGATGTTGTGGGGATCGGCGGCCTCGACGGCGATGGCATGATCGCTGCGCAGCAGACGCTCGAGCTCGTAGCCCGACAGGCCAAGGCCCGCGGCCGAGATCGTGAGACGGACCGGGTCGAAGTCGACAGAGCCCGGCCGCACTGCCTCGTCGCGATCGAGCACGGCGACGCCGGGGATGAGCGACAGACGCCGGCGGGCCAGGGCGGCGAGGCGCAGGGCTTCGGCCCAGAGCGCCTCGCCGTCGTCGACCATCTGTCGGCGAGCGGCGTCGATCGACAGGTACATCGACGAGAGCGGGCTGGTCGTGCACAGCATCGTGACCACGGTGCGCAGGCGTTCGGCGTCGATGCGCTCGCCCGCGGCGAGCACGACCGAGGCTTGCGAGAGGGCGGCCAGCAGCTTGTGCACGCTGATCACGGCGGCGTCGGCGCCGGCCGCCATGGCGTCGAGCGGCAGGGCAGATGAGAATCTCAAGTGGGCACCCCAAGCCTGGTCGACCACGAGTGCCATGCCGGCGGCGTGCGCCACCGTCGCCAGTCCGGCGACGTCGGCGCAGTAGCCGTTGTAACTCGGTGAGGTGACAAAGACGGCGCGCGCCCGGGGATGGGCCTCGATGGCCGCCGCGTAGGTCTCGAGCGGTACGTTCACAGCGATCTGCCAGGCCTCGTCGATGACCGGCTCGACCCAGACCGGTCGAGCCCCCGAGAGGATCAGGCCGGCCAGCAGCGCCTTGTGGGCGTTGCGCGGCACGATGACCACGTCGCCGGGTCCGGCGACCGCCATGACCAGCGCCTGCAGGCCGCTACTCGAGCCGTTGGCCGTAAAGAACGCACACCCGGCACCCCAGGCTTGGGCCGCGAGCTCTTCGGCGCGGCGCAGCAGGCCACCCGATGCCTGAGTGTCGTCGAGGCCGCCGGCGATGGCGATGTCGGTCGTGAAGAAGCGCTCGCCGAGCGCCTCGATAAGGTCGGCGGGAGCGCCGGCGCCGAGCTTGTGGCCCGGGGTGTGGAAGGCCGCGGTGTCTCGCTCGTGGTAAACTCGCATCGCCTCAACGAGCGGCGCCTCGGTCTGCATCAGCTCTGTCACGTCCAACGTCCTCTCCGGCACAGACGGGCTTCGACCGTCTTTGTCTAACTACCCTCGCGTGCGCAGTGCAACGTATCACGAGGCCCGTGGCGCCGGGCGGCGCGGATGTGGAGTTGGCCGGCCGTTTTGGACACTCGACGATCGGGGTGCTCGTCTCTGGATATTCAAGAGTCTCGGCTCGGGACTCCCCCGGGTCGCTGCTCGCCTCGTGTACGATGGCAGCGTGGCTCTCACTAACCATCCTTGCCGCCCTTGGATGTCGTCGTTCAGACGCTCTCATGGACGATCTCGACACCGTGTCGGGGCGCCCGGTGCGGTGCTGCGCGGAGTGTCGCGCCCGCGTCTCATCGCGCTGGTCGTGGCGGTCCTGCTGGGCGCCGGCCTCGTCTGGGGTTTGGCGGGAGCCCTGGCCACGAGCAGCACTCCGCCGCCCGCCGGCAAAGTCATTCTGAAGCTCGGGATCACGGGCGATGCTCCCGACGACCTGAACCCGTTCGCCGGACAAAGTCAGTCGTGCCGCGAGATCTGGTCGCTCAACTACGACCTCTTGACCGGCTTTGGCACCGACTACAGCCACCCGCAGGGCGCGGCGGCCACGGGTCTCGCCGACCGTTGGAGGGTATCCGACGCCGGCAAGGTCTGGACCTTCCACATCAGGTCGGGAGTCACCTGGCAAGACGGCGCGCCGCTCACCGCCCACGACGTCGCTTTCACCTACGACTACGTCATCAAGAACCGGCTGGCCAGCTACACGGCCTACACGACCTTCATCAAGAGCGTGGCGGCCCCCAACGACAACACCGTCGTGTTCACCTGCACGAGGCCCAAGGCCAACATGCTCGACATGCTGGTCTACATCGTGCCGCAGCACATCTGGGGCTCGATCCCCGGCCGGACGGTGGCCGACTATGGGGACTCAGCGCCTATCGTCGGCAGCGGCCCCTTCCAGCTCACCCAGTACAAGAAAGACACCTACGCTGTGCTGACGGCCAACCCGGACTACTGGGGCGGCGCGCCCAAGATCGACGAGGTCGACTTCGTCTACTACCAGAACGCCGACACGATGGCGCACGATCTCGCCACTGGTTCATTGCAAGGGGCCTGGGGCCTGACCGAGGCGCAGTACGAACAGCTCCGAGGCAGCTCCACCTACACGCCCGCCGCCTACGTCGCCCCGGCTGTCGACGATCTCGCTTTCAACTGCTACACGGGCCCGTCGCTGGGCAACCCCGTGCTCAAGGACTGGCGTTTCCGCCAGGCCCTGCAGTGGGCGATCGACCACACCAGGATCGCGCAGGTCGCCTACGGCGGCCTTGCGCAGCCGGCCACGTCGGTGCTGGTCTCTCACCTGTGGACCGACCCCGACTGGCACTGGCAGCCGCCTGCCGGCCAAGCCTACACGTTCGATCTGGCCAAGGCCGGTCGAATGCTGACCGCCGCCGGCTACCGGCTGAGACACGGGGTGCGCTTGAACAAGCGGAACAAGCCCGTCGTGTTGCGCCTGTGGACCAGATCGAGCTCCACGTCGAGTCAGCTGGCCGGCAAGCTCATCGCCGGCTGGTTCGCTGCCCTCGGGCTCAAGGTCGACCTGTCCGTCATGAGCGACGGTGCGATCGACGACGGTCTGTACAACGTAAGCGGCAACACCTTCGAACCCGACTACGACATGCTCCTCTGGGGCTGGGGCGGAGAGCCCGACCCCAACTTCATCTTGAGCCTCTTTACGACGCCGCAAATCGACAGCTGGAGCGACTGCGCCTGGTCCGATGCCCGCTACGACAAGCTCTTCCTGGAGCAGCAGACGACGATCGATCCGGTCAAGCGGGCCGTGATCGTCCACAAGATGGAGCAGATCATCTACCAGCAGTCGCCGTACATTCCGACGGCCTATCCGGAGTCGGTTGAGGCCTACAACTCCAGGGCCTGGCAGGGGTGGCAGAGCACGCCCGGGCGCGACGGCGGAGTGTTCTTCACCTCCCCGGTCGTTGCGAGCTACCTGACCATCCACCCCGTGAGCGTGGCAGCTGCAAGGCGATCAAGTTCGCGCCGACCGTCGATCGGCGTGATCATCGGCATCGCCCTGACGATGGTGATCGTGGTCATGGTCGTCACGCTGGTCCGGCCTCGGGCAAGGCCGGGGCGTCCCGGCATCAGCGACGGCGAAGATCGTGCGAACAGCGAGAGTTGAAGGGCAGACGTGCCGCCGGTCAACGGTAATCGGCGAAGCTTCCTCTGATCGCACAGGCTTGACCGCGGCCCACGAAGGCGGTCGGTGGTCGGTGGTCGGGCCCGGTCTCCCGATAGCGGTCGCGGTCGGGCTCGTTGTCGCGCTCGGCCTGTTTTTGCGCCTATGGATCCTGGGGCGTGCGCCGGTCAATTCGGACCAGGCCGTGGTCGGCCTTATGGCCCATGAGATCCTCCGCGGGCACCTCTTTACCTTCTACTGGGGGCAGAACTACGGCGGCGGTGAGCCCTACCTCGTGGCGGCGCTGTTCGCGCTGTTTGGGCAGTCACGCTTCGTCCTGGGGCTTACGCCGATCCTGCTGGATGCGATCGCCGCCCTGCTGCTCTGGCGAATCGGTCGCCGATTGTTCGAGCCACGTGCGGCGCTGCTTGGGGCGCTCATCTTCTGGGTCTGGCCCGAGGTCTACCTCTTCTCGTCCACGGTCGAGTACGGCTTCCGGTTTCTGACGCTGGTCTGCGGCCTCGCGACTCTGCTCTTTGCTGTGCGGATCGGGCAAGGCCGCCCGGCGCGCCTCTTCGACTGGGCGGCGCTTGGACTGTTCATGGGTCTCGGCTGGTGGTGCTCGCCCGAGATCGTCTACTACGCGCTTCCCGCGCTGCTTTGGTTGGGCTATCGCCTGGCTCGTCACCGTGCACGACTGCGGCTGACGGGTGTGGTGTTGATGGTGGCCGTGGCGCTGGGTGGGGCGTTGCCCTGGCTGCTTGCCAACGTCGGTCACGGCTACCCGTCTTTGCGCACCCAGGTCCTGCATTCGCGTGGCACGACGTGGGCGGGACGCCTGGGCACCTTCTTCGGGCATGTAGCACCGCTCGTTTCCGGGGTCAGGCTGCGCAGCAGTGGTGACTGGCTCGCCGGTCCCATAGCCGGCACCACCCTCTACGTGCTGCTGGTCGGCCTGGTGCTTGTCTGGGTGGTCCGTCTGGCCCTCGAGCGTCGTGCCGTTCCACTCGTGCTTTTCGTGGCACTGTTTCCCTTCATCTACGCCTACTCGCCCTCTTCTTGGTATTGGCAGGACGGGCGCTATGCGCTCTATTTGTCGCCCGTGCTTGCCCTGCTTGCAGCGTCAGCGCTGTGCGATCTCCCAAGAAGACCTTCACGACTGGCGCGCTCCGCGCCGGCCCTGGGCCTGATCGTCGCCCTTGTCTTGACCTTGTCGGCGGCGGCAAGACTCGCCCCGTATGTGCCGATCGCCGGCAGCAGCGGCGCTCGCTCCGGGTGGACGAGCTGGCGCACCGACCCTGATCAATGGCTCCAGCCCCTTGTCGCCGCGCTCGATCGCTCCCACCTGAAGCACGTCTACGCGGGGTACTGGGTGGCCTATGCCTTGGCCTTTGAGTCGGGCGGCAAGGTCGTGGCGACAGACCCGGGGGTCGATCGCTACCATCCCTACCTTGCGGCCATCGAGCGGAGCGACCGTCAGGCTTGGGTGTTCCCGAGGCCTTGTGCACTGCCGGCGCTCGATGCCGCCGTCGGCGCGCACCCTTGGCTTCCCTCTTTCACGTTGGCCCACCTCGAACGCGACCTCAAGCGTCACAAGCTCGTCTATCGAACGGCGAATGCCGGCTACTTCACCATCGTCTGGACCGACCACGCCGTGGGCTTTCCATCTATCGTCAGTGGGGCGTAAAGGGTTTCCGCGCCGGCGTCGATCACCTCTGGCTGAAGCCGACTCAGCGGACTCGACTACGACCCCGTTTGCTCCGGCCGGCAGCCAAGCTCGGCAAGGCGGGCGCGGAGCTGAAGCCGCGCTCTGCTGATGCGGGAGGCTACCGTGCCCACGGGGACGTTGAGGGCGACACCGACCTCTTCGTAGCTCAAGTCGTTCCAGGCAAAGAGGAGCAGGGCGTCGCGGTCGCGGCTGGGCATCCCATCGAGAGCCTGTGCCAGGGTGGGGCCCAGCTGAGCTGCCTCCGTACGCTCGATGATCGTGTCGGTGGGGTCATCGACTGAGCCTGCCTCTGCGAGGCGCTCGAGTGCCCGCGTACCCCGGCTGCAGCTGCGCAGATGGTTGCGGATGAGGTTGGTCGCCAGTCCGAGCAGCCAGGGCCTGGCGTCGGGCCGATCGAGCTCATAGGTGGCGCGTCGGTCGAAAGCAAGCCGGAACGTCTCGGCAGCCAGATCCTCTCCGTCGGTGCCCGCTCGCGACCGGCAGTAGCGGTAGACCGCCGGCCAGTGTCTGTCGAACAGCTCACCGAAGAGCTCCGGGTCGGCCAGGGAGCGAGCGATCACGGCGGCGTCCGAGTCGTCGGGCATGTGCCGGACCTCGAAGCTCATCGAAGGCCGTAGTCGGCCGCAGCGACGCGGGAGACGTCGTAGGTGATGGTGACGGCGACTCCCTCGCCTGCGGCGACCGCCTGCGGGCCGCCCCCATCGTCCTGGTAGACGAGCAGAGCTCCGGTCTGGTCGTTGAGGGTAAGGGTCTCGACGTCCGTATATGGTGCCTCTGGATGGGAGTCCCGCTGCTTTGCCGCCCAGAGGAGCTTCCGGCGTATGCCGGCATCCGTTGCCTTGGCCGCCTCGGCGCGCAGAGCTTCGGGACTGGAGGGCACCACGTGGGCCGTCAGCGTGAGCTCAAGCACGGGCCGACCATGGTAGGTGTCG
>Ga0302320_10016926_pt1 | contig 14843 bp, 13 predicted proteins | sample Bog_T0_3_FD_202130 | JGI IMG/M metagenome (GOLD analysis project Ga0302320, IMG submission 202130) | Peat permafrost microbial communities from Stordalen Mire near Abisko, Sweden - Bog_T0_3 | ecosystem: Environmental > Terrestrial > Soil > Wetlands > Peat | place: Sweden: Abisko, Stordalen Mire...
GCCCCGGTCCCTAGCTGTTCAGTTCCATGACATGGTTTACACATTGTCTCTGGAGATGGTTTACAGTTCCGCGCAAGGCTGAGCGAGCGCGGAGGTGCGGAGGCGATGGGGTGGAAGAAGGTGGAAGTTCGAGAGCAGCGGGTTGAGTTTGTGGTGAGAGCGCTCGGCGGGCGGGATCCGCTGAGGCGGGTGGCCCATCCTTTGCGTTTCCTCGACCAGCCAATACGCCTGGGTGCCCCATCCTTGAATCGCTCTTTGATTCAAGGGTGGGAAAGCACGAACCCCAACGAGCCGGGTGGCCCAGGTCTCGCCTTTGAGACCTGACAAATCACGTTTCCAAGATACTCTTGACATAAGTTGTCAAATATGACTACATTGAATTTGGCAGCAAGAACCGAAAGCCAATGACTAGAACGACCCGGCCGATTTCATGGATCAAGGCCGCCCGCAAGGAGTTTGAAAAGTTCCCCGTCGAGGCGCAGACCGTCTGCCTGACCGCTTTGACCATTGCGGCAGAGAACGGTAGGCCGACATTGCCAAGCCGCTCAAAGGCCTTGGCGCCGGCCTCTTTGAAATTGCGCTTCCCTACCGTGGGAACGCCTTTCGCGTCGTCTACCCCGTGCAGATTGGGGATGAAATCTGGGTTCTTCACGCCTTCCAGAAGAAGTCGACCCAGGGCATCAAGACCCCGCCGCACGAGATCGATCTGATTCGGGACCGTTTGAAGAAACTGAAGGAGGTGCTGGGATGAAAGACGAAAAGATTGAACTGGTGCGCGGCAGCGGCAATGTTTTCCGCGACCTGGGCCATGCCAGCCCCGACGTCGAGCAACTCAAGGCCATCCTGGCTGCCGAAATCATCAAAATGCTGGACCGCAAGCAGTTGACCGTACGCGCCGCACACGCCGAGACCGGCATTGCCGCGGCCGACTTCTCCCGCATCCGCAACGCCGACCTGGCCCGCTTCACCCTCGACCGGCTGGTCTCCATCATCAACCGTTTGGGTTCCCGCGTTGAGGTCCAAGTGAACGTCCGCACCCTTGAGGCGGGTGGCCCTGGAGCCGGGGTGCGGAGTGAGTTTCCCCAAAGCGAGTTCCCCACAAGGGATGGGTGCCCCCGGTGCCTCGCCTTTGGGCACCGGGGATAGCAAGCAGCCAAAAGGATCGTCCGGCGGCCGCGTTCCCCAAGCCTCGCCTTTGAGACCTGGGAGCGAGGCCGACCTATAACTCAAGCATCTCCAGAACTTGTTCGACAGTCACCCGATGGTGCGCGGCGATGTGCTTCAAGATGCTGGAGAGCGTGCCTGCTTTGATCGGAGCTTGATACGGAAAGCCTTCGTGGTTCTCGCCGTCTCGTTGGGTAGTCACGCGAATGTGCGGTCCCCTGTGCCGGCTTGCCTCATACCCCAAGACGGCCAGCGCCTTGACCAACCGCGGACCTTCAACGTCTCGTGGCAGCTTCATGCGGCCAATATTTCTTCCCGCACGAAGTGCAGCCGGATCATCTTCGGCGCTTCCATGGTCTCGTCGAAGTAACAAGCCACGGCGTCCTTGACCATCGCACGCAACTCATCCAAGGTTTCCCCCTGGGTATGGATGCCATACCCCAGCGCGGAAGCGACATAGCCCCCATCCGCCTCGTCTTCCCGCACCTCAAAGATGATCTCGCTCATCGAAGAAAGACCTTTCCCGTTCGATAAATGCTACACCGCCTCCGTGTCCGCAACAAGGCGGGGCGGGTAGCCCACCCTCAGCTTTTCCTCGACCAGCCAAAAAGCCGGGTTTCCGATCCTTGACGCAGCCTTCTCGCGTCAAGGATGGGAAACCACGAACCCCATGCGCGAAGCGCAACTGCCCCACCGCAGGTGGCGGTCAGACGAGCAACTCAAATCCCGCCAGCCGCAGTGCTTTCTTGTCGAACGTCAAAGTGCTGTCGCAGCCGGCCCACGCTCCCAAGGCCGCAATCAGCGCATCGGCAAACGCGCCCCATCCCCGCCTGAGCGCCACCAGCGCCGTGTACACCTGCTGTTCGTTTTGAACCACCAGCGTATCGGCCTGCAGCATGCGCTCCACAACATCGGCGATCTCCCCGTCCGCCAATCCGTACACGCTCCCCAGAACCCACACCGTTTCAGCCATCGTCACCAGGCTGATAAAGCCGGAGCGCTCCCGCGTAAGGCGTCCCTCGATGATTTCCGTTGCCTTTGGCGATTGGATCGGGTCGTCCTGCGTGACGTACCGGATGAGAAGATTGGTATCGAGCCCGTTCATTGCCCCCTCACCTGAGCTTGCCGCGCTTGATTCCCCTGGACGCGCGGTCCGCAACCGCCGCACGCATTTCATCCAGGGTCGCGGGCCCCTTGTGTCGCGATGAGACCATCCCCCGCAACACGGATGTGGGCAACTTCGGCAGAATCACCACGCTCCCGTCCGGATGCACGAAGAACTTGACCCGGTCTCCCGGTTTCAAACACAGATGTTCCCGAATCCTCTTCGGAATCGTTGCCTGCCCCTTGATGCTGAGTGCGGATTCCATAGGCCACCTTTACATTATGAAAAAAGTAATACCACGCGATGATTCTGAAGTCAATCTCATGGGCGGTCGTCCCGCTCCCCAATCGTCAGATCCGTCAAGAAAGCATCCCGCGGCAGTTTCATGCGGCCAGTATTTCTTCCCGCACGAAATGCAGCCGGGTAGTCTTCGGTGCTTCCATGGTCTCGTCGAAGTAAAAGCGAACAGCATCCTTCACCGTCGCGCGCAACTCATCCAGGGTTTCCCCTGGGTGTGGATGCCGTACCCCAGCGCGGAAGCGGCATAGCCTCCATCCCCCTGGTCCTCGCGCACCTCGAAGATGATCTCGCTCAGCTTCTCGTCCTCTTCAGTTTCGCTCCCGCACCCTCGAAAACCCAGAATTCCCCCGTCGCTTCATGCGGAGAATAACCCTCCACAAGCGCATAATCGAAGCATGACCAAGGACCAAAAGCGCGCGTCGCCACGCCCCGCTGACCATCTTTTAGCAGGTACCCCCCACCCCCCCTACCCGATAGAGGCCCATTTTCGACCTCAAGACCACATGTAAGTATACCCATATAAATGACTTGTAATTTCTACATATTAACTTACCGGTAACTGAAAACCTCGTATTTTGCCCACTTTTTAGCCCGAAGAGGCCCCCTTTTGACCCAAAACGCCTCGCTTTCGTCTCTTCATGAGTCACTCCGCGCGGCATGTTGGTGGGACGGCGCTCGCGACCTTCATTTCCACCATGGTTCGTCGAGCACCTATGATGTTGGCAGGAACGCGAAGGACGAATCATGGGCAATGTGGATCAAGAGCTGGACGCCGAACTCTATCGCGACCTGCGGCGGCTGGCGGCTTACCATATGAAGATGGAGCGCTGCGACCACACCTTGCAGCCGACGGCGCTGGTGCATGAGGCGCTGTTGCGCGTTTACGGCGGGGTGATGCCGAAAGAGATCAGCCAGAAGCAGATCATTGCCACGCTGGCCCGGGCCATGCGGCAGACGCTGGTGGATCATGCCCGGCGGCGGAGCGCCGCGAAGCGCTCTCCTATCGCGCTGGGGCCGGAGTCGAATCCCGAGGCCCAATGCGACCAGAGCTACCGCGCGGCGGAGGATGTTCTGACCATCGACCTGGCATTGGCCGAGTTGGCCGAAGTGAGCGAGCGGCAGGTGCGTGTGGTGGAGTTGCGCTACTTTGCCGGAATGACGGAAGAGGCGGCGGCGGAGGTGCTTGGCGTCTCGCGGGAAACGGTGAAGCGCGACTGGCGTTTCGCGCGGGCCTGGTTGAAGATGCGGTTGCAGAGCCGTTCGGCGCAGCCAACCTAACCGGCTTGCCGGCGCAGGCGCGCTTCCAGTGTCCGGATTTTCGCGGCGCGCTCTGTATCCTCGGCATAGCCGGGGCGCAAACGCGGCTGCAATCGATGCAACTCCGCCAGGGAGCTGGAGGCGGCTTGACGAGCGGTCTGCGCCGTCGCCGGCCTGGCATCGCCGAGGTCGAGGTGGTAGCCGGCCAGCCGCAGGAGTCCATCCACCACCGCCACCAGGCTCTCGGCGGAGTTGTTGTCGCGCAGATTGGCCGTGAGAAGGCGCAAGGCATCTTCCTCGCTGGCAATTGCCGCCGCGAAATCATGCTTCCTGGCTTGAACTTCCGCGCGATGTTCTTCTGAACCGGCCAAGTCGTCCCTGGCCATGGCGTCCTGCGGGTTCAGCTTCCACAAGGACCGGGCAAGAGACAATTCAAGGCGGGAAGAGTCTTCAGCTTTTGCGAGATTGCCCAGGCGGAGATGGACCCGAGTGAGATTGGAGTAGCCGACCTGGCGATCACGCGCAGCCTGCGAGTCGCGGGGATCGATTTCGGCATCGCGGGTGGCAAGCTGTTCGGCGCGGGCATAGAAATCGAGCGCCTCAGCCGCGCGATTGAGCTGTTCATCGGTAGCGGCGACGTTGTTGGCTCCCGCGATCCAGGAGTGGCGAATCTTGAGGTTGTCCGGCTGCCGGCGCAAGAGCCGGTCATAGACATCGAGGCTGCCGCGATAGGCATCGAAAGCCTTCTCCCAGTCTCCCCGGTCCCACTCCAGATTGCCGAGACGGCTGGAACAGCGGGCCAGGCTTCGCTGGCAGGTCGTGTTCTCCGGCTGTTGCTGGAGGAGCTGCCGGGCCTGGTCGAGGGCCTGGCCGTAGTTGAAGCGAGCCAGGTCGCCGCGCCCCTGGCCGGATTGCAGATCGGCCAGATCGATCAGGGTGGACTCGAGAGACTCCTTGGCGCGCGCGTCGGTCGAGCCGGCGCCGGCCAGGCCGCGAAGGGTGGCAACCGCTTCGGTGTACATTGCCTCTTCGGTCCGCTTGTCGCCCTCGACGCCGACCAGCCCCCCCTCGTGCTCCAGCGACACCGCGTAAGCGTAGCGGCCCGCGGGATCATGAAGATTGGCCAGCACCCTGCGCGCGGCTTCATAACTGGACCGGGCGCCTTTTTCATCGCCGAGGTTGGCGTTGGCCGGATTGCCCTGAATGTCTCCGAGCTTGGTATAAGCCCTGCCAATCTCCTCCATCAGCTGGGGGTCGTTGCCGGTCTCCGCCGAGAGAGTCTGAAGAAACTGCATTCCTGTTTGGACGGCCATGATGCGGGCGGGAGTGGAACCGGGCAGGTTACGCATCTCATCCTCCAACGGAAACAGCAGCGTACTCGAAAACCGATGCACCGAGTCGCGCAGCCGCTGGGCGCGCAAATGCTCCCGTTCCGCCAGGCGATGCATCTGCCACGCGCTGAGTCCGGCTGCCAAAGCCACAACGACAGCGCAGATTGCGGCCAGGTGGCGGAAATTCCGCATGCAGAAACGGCGCGCCAGATAAAGCGGTGTTTGCGGGACGGCGCAAACGGGACGCCGCGACAGGAAGTTGCGCAGATCCTGCTGAAGCTCCCCGACGGTGGCGTAGCGCGAAGCTGGATCGGGAGCCGAGGCGCGGGAGACGATTGCTTCGAGTTCATATGGCAGAGGCTCGGCGGTTGCCGGCATGATTCCTGTGCCAGCAGGCATAGAGAGCAGCTCGCGCAGAACGACCCCCAACGAATAGATGTCGCTCAACGCGGACACCTGCTCGCCATGGATCTGTTCCGGGCTGGCATACCGGGCAGAGTAGGCGCGAAGATGAGGCTCGCTGCCGCTTGCGAGCTCCAGCGTAAGCGTGCGGGCGATGCCGAAATCGACCAGCCTGACTTCGCCAGAGGCGTTGACCAGAATGTTTTCCGGTTTCAAGTCCAGGTGGGCAATCATGTTCCGGTGGGCAAATGCGACCGCGGCGCAGACAGCTAGGAAGAGGTGCAGCCTGGCCTTCAGCGCGAGGGCGCAATGCGTGCACCAGGAGGTGATGCTTTCGCCGTCGATGTAGTCGAGCACGCAGTACGGTGTGTCGCATCGATCGAGCTTCCAGTCCAGGAGGCGCGCGATGTTGGGGTGTCTGAGGCGGCTGAGCCTGGCGGCTTCATGGCGCATCTGAAGCAGGAACTCCGGAGTACAGAGTTCGGGGCGCAGTATCTTGATGGCCACGCACAGGCTGATTTCGCCCTCTTCGCGAACCGCCTCGAAGACCACCCCCACGCCGCCCGCGCCCAAGCGCCGAATCAGCCGGTACGGGCCCAGCAAATCTCCGGTGCCGAACTCCGCAGCCGGAGTTTCAACCGTCGATGGGAGCAAGTCATCGAGGGACGGCAGCGCGCGGGTATCGTCATCGCCCGCCAGCAGATTCCGTACGTTTCGGACGATTCCGGCGGGCAGTTCAGGATGGGCGACCAGGAACCTATCGCGTTCGCTAGAATGCAAGAGAGCCAGAGTTTCGAAGAGTTTCCGGGTTGCTTGCAAGTTTTTCCCCGTTCATTGGTTGTTTCGCGTCGATGCGCTCTGCGCGAGAGCCTGCAAAGCCCAAACGGACACCGCAAGCGGCATTCACGAAACAACAAAATTGTCAGGGAAGAACATCTATATTCTACAGGACTGTGCGGCGGCGGCGAGGCGAAGACGGCAGTTTCCTTTGGCCATCGAAGGCCGGGCATTCCGAACAGCGGGAGGGAACTTTGCCGGCCAACAAGTTGAAGAAAAGCCGCCTGCGGCGAGAGCAGAAAGAGAGGATTGCGGCGCATGCGTCGGCCTGGCCAGCGGAGTAGTCTTTTGGAATCAGCTATTTAGACTAGTATCTCCTTTGTTTTCAATAGCTTGGTGATCATCGTATGGTACATTAAGAGCATGTTTCGCGACCTGGCCCCGCTCTTCGGTTACATGCGCCGCTACCGCTGGGGATACGTGTGGGGCACGCTCTCGTGCATCGCCACGAACGCCATCTGGGTGCTGTTTCCCCAGGTCATCAAGAAGGCCATCGACGAGATGCAGCACGGGGTGACGCGGCAGAGGATTCTGCTATACGCCGGGCTGCTGGTGGCGATCGCCCTGGTGAAGGGCGTCTTTCTCTATTCCCAGCGCTGGATTCTGATCGGCATATCGCGGGAGATCGAGTTCGACCTGCGCAACGACCTCTTCCGGCAACTGGAGCGGCAGGATTCGGGCTTCTATCAGCGCTATCGCACGGGCGACATCATGGCCCGGCTGACGAACGATCTGAATGCCGTGCGCATGCTGCTGGGCCCGGCGCTGATGTACAGTGCGAACACCGTCTTCTTCACCGTGGGCGCGCTGTTTTTCCTGCTGCGGATCAGCCCCTGGCTGACCGTGGTGGCCTGGGCACCGATGCCCCTGGCGAGCATCCTGGTGCAGTACTTCGGGCGCAAGATTCACGACCGCTTCGAGCGCATTCAAGCCAGCTTTTCGGAAATCTCGTCGCAGGCCCAGGAGAACTACTCCGGGGCGCGTCTGGTGCGTGCCTTTGCGCGTGAGGAGTCGCAAATCGGGCTGTTCGAGCGGCTCAACCGCGAGTACATCGCCCGCTCGCTGCGGCTGGTTCAATTGATGGGCATGCTGTGGCCCTCGCTGGAATTCATCCTGGGCATTTCGATGGTGATCACGCTGCTGGCGGGCGGGCACCTGGTGATCGCCCACCGCATCAGCGTGGGCGACTTCGTGGCCTTCAACACCTACATGATCATGCTGATCTGGCCCATCATCGCGGTGGGCTGGGTGGTGAACCTGTTCCAGCGCGGGACCGCCTCGGTCAAGCGCATCGACGAGTTGCTGCGCGCCGAGCCGGCCATCGACGACTCGGCGGCGGACGCCACAATTCCCGCCGACACCGCGTTTCGCGGCGAAGTGGAGCTGCGCGGGCTGAGCTTTCAATACGGCGACACGCCGGTGCTGCGCGACATCTCGCTGCACATTCCGGCGGGCACAAGCCTGGCCATCGTGGGCCCCACGGGCGCGGGAAAATCCACGCTTGTCAACCTGCTTCCGCGGCTGTTTGAAGCGCCCCGGGGGGCGCTCTTGATTGACGGGCGGCCGGTCGGCGACTATCCCCTGGCGGTGCTGCGGCGCAACATCGGCATGGTTCCCCAGGAGACCTTCCTGTTCAGCGCGACGATCCGCGAGAACCTTGCTTTTGGCGCGCCGCAGGCCACTCCGGAAGAGCTGCTGGAAGCCTCCGAGGCGGCTCACATTCGCCGGGAGTTCGAGGAGTTTCCGCAGGGATTCGAGACCATGGTGGGGGAGCGGGGCGTGACTCTGTCGGGGGGGCAGAAGCAACGCGCGGCCATCGCCCGGGCCTTGCTGCGCCGGCCCTCCATTCTCATTCTGGACGACGCACTGGCCAGTGTGGACACCTACACGGAAGAGCGCATCCTGGGGGGCCTGGGCGCATATACTTCGGCCTCGACCACGATATTGATTTCGCATCGGGTTTCGACGGTGCGCAATGCCGACCAGATCGCCGTGCTGGCCCATGGCCGGATCGTGGAACTGGGACGGCACGAGGAGTTGCTGGCCCTGGACGGCTACTACGCCAGCCTGTACCAGAAACAGCAATTGGAAGAAGAGCTCACGGTGGCCGGATAAGCCGCTGAGGCATATTTGGCGGCAGGTTTGCAGTTCGGCAAGAGGCCTCGATGATGACGCGGCGCTTGCGGCACCATTCGGCAGGCTCAGGGCGGGCTTTGAATTCCTGCCCTTTTGAAAATATCAAGTCAAGCAGGTTTCGCTATCGGGCCGCGCAGGGTGGCGGCAGCCTGAGCTTGAGTGACTGCTTTGGCTGCCGCATTGCCCATGTGCCTTCCCTGGCGCGCATGAACCTTCTTAGATCGAAGGCTCGGGTGCGTCGCTGTTCGGAGTGTCCTGATTCGGAGTGTCCTGATTCGGAGTGTCCTGATTCGGAGTGCCCAGGTTCGGAGTACCTGGGACTTCGTCATTCTCCACTTCCGCAGGAGCGGAATCCACTGCGGGCGTGTCGGGCAGGAGTTCCTGGGGCAGGACGGGTTCCGCGACGATGACCGGGGACGCGGGAATGGGGTTGTCGAGCGCGAGGATGGTCTCCGCGCCGCGCTGCCAGAAGCGCGTGAGCAGCATGAGGAACAAGCCTAGTTGAGCCACCAGGAACATGGGCCATACGCGCGGCTGCGCCAGGGAGTGCAGGCCGAAACGGGCGGTGAGGACGACCGCGGCAAGCGCGAGGACGGCGAGCAGGATGAAGGTTGGATAGGCGCGGAAGAAGTTGCGGCGAAAGGTCCTCCATGCGGGCTTGAAGGCGCGGCGAATGCGGTGCTCGGGCCGCGTTTTCCCGTCGGCGCCTTCGGGGCGCAATTGCTGTCCAAGTTGAACGGTATAGACCTGCATGAGATCAAAGTAGAGGCGTAGAGCGGCGGCGACGAGGCCAATCAGAACCAGCCCCGCAAGCTTCAGCAACACAGCCGGGCGTTCGACGGTGTTGACGTCGACATGCGCCGCCCAGAGCTTCTGCAGCGCAAACAACCCGGCGAGAATGGGGCCGGAGATCACGAGGCTCACCAGGGTGATGCGGACAAATCTCCAGAAGTGGGCGAATCCGGATTGAAGAAGCGCAAAGAGGCTGGCGGAATTACCGGTCTGGTAGCAGAAAAGAGTGCCCGGCACAATGAGGAAATAGAGGACGAGATAAATGGGCGTGGAGAAATAGCTGGTGGAGGTCGCAGGGCCTGGGCCGTCATAGAGCTTGGCGATCACGCCGCCCATCGCGCCCAGGTCGAAGGCGCCGGTCAGCCGCTGCGAGGCCAGCGAATGGGCGGTAATGGCCCCGATCTGCTGATGGAGCGGAAGGGTGAACAGCACCGCAAGGCCCAGGTTGAAGACATAGGTCCAGACGAGCGCAGGCCAACTGCGCAGTGTGAGCGACAGGCCGCCGCCGAGAAGGTTGCGTTCGAGTGGCATGGAACAAACCTCTTGTGGAGCAAACGGTTGAAGAGCAGTCAGTCAAATGCAAGCATCGTGAAGCGCGCGGCGCAAGCGCCGGGCCGGGCGTGCGGCAGCTAGACGACCCATGAGGCAAGCTGCGCAAAGAGTTGCTGCATGGACGCCCAGATGGTGGTGAGTTTGCCCGCGGGCACCCCGTTCGCCTTGGTGGTGTAACTGTTGTTGAACAGATCCACGTCGAGCAGGACAGAGTGATCGGGGTCGATCTCCGCGGAGACCACCTTGGCATTGCGCACGTAGCTGAGCTTCTTCCAGCGGTCGACGCCGTCCCAATGTTCGCGAATCCGGTCGCCATTATCGAAGACGATCTCGACCGTAACCGGGAGCACGAAATCGCCTTTGCGATGGAGATAGACGGTGCTCAGATAGGGAATCTGTTTCCTGGCATTCTTGTCCTTGGGCTCGGGAATCCACCACTGCGCGGGACTTGAAGAAACGCCGTCGATCGAGTAGTCCAGGACCTGCGTTCCGTAGACCGCCTGATCGAAGTAGCCGCGCAGGCTGGAGTTCACCGGGGGGACGTCGGCGAAGCCGATGGGAACGGCGGAGACCGTGCCGGACGGGAGCACCGTGGCCCGGCCGCGGGCCACCGCGACCTCCTCGATGGTGCGAAGGAAGTCTTCCGTGGTGGGATGGGTGAAGCGGTACCGCATGAAGTAAGTGCGCATCGCCGCGTCCATGGTGTCGCGGCCGACGATGCTTTCCAGCGTCGCGAGCAGAGTGGCCGTCTTGCCGTAGGTGACTCCTGCGTAGGAGCCGGAGTTGCGAAACTTGAAGGCCCAGTGGGTGACCGGGTCGAAATCCGGCGCCGCTGTGTACTCCAACCGCTGCAGTTCGTAATCGCCGGCATTGGCGTAGGGGCGGTCGAACACGGATGTATTGCGGCCCAGGATGGAGTCGAGGACGTTGACTTCGGTGTACGAGTTAATGCCTTCGTCCAGCCAGGCATCTTCAAACTCGTTGGTGGCGACCATGCCGTACCAGTACTGATGGCCGAACTCGTGCTCCGCGGTGAGTTCGGTGATGTGGGTCGGCTCATACCAGGAGGTGTCGCCGGTAAACAGGGTGGGGTATTCCATGCCGCCGATCTGGGAGCCCGGCTCGGGATCGATGACGGTGACGACCTTGTAGGGGTAGGGACCGTAACGGCGGTCGAACTCCGCCAGGGTCTTGAGGATGATGTCGCGATAGCGAACGCCGGCGGCGGGATGGCCGGCCAGAGCCAGAACGTGGACCTGGACCGGCCCCATGGACGAGGCGTACGTGCCGTCGGTGACCGTGAAGTGGGGACTGGCGGCAAAGGCGAAGTCGCCGATGTCTTCCCCGTAGAAGCCCAGCGTCTTGGTGCCGTCGGGGTTGGCGCGGTTGCCGGTGGGCACGCCGCTGGCGCCGACCACATACCGTTGCGGCACGGTCAGATGGACGTTGAAGGTGCCGAAATCGGAGAAAAACTCGGTGGTGGAGTGGTACTGATGGCAATTCCACGCCCCGTGCCAGAAGACGCCGGGTTTGGGATACCATTGGCCACCCATGATGAAATCGCGCTTGTAGCCATTGCGGGCAATGGAAAGCGGAAACTGGTCATGGAAGGCGAGGCGGAAGGTGATGGTGGCGCCGGGCGCGAGGGGATGAGGAAGAACGACCTCGGCGACGGTGTGATCCTGCTGATTGCCATCGTCCGGGGCGGTGAAGCGCAGGTTCCCTGTGAGGTCGCCGAAGCCGTCGGCGGAGATCTTCGAGATCGCAATGCTGCCGAGCTTCTCGCTGGGGTAATCGTCCTCTTTTTCAGAGTCGCGAATGCCGCCGGTGAAGTGAGTCTCACTGGTGAACGTGGACTGGGGCCGGAATGCATTGAGATACAGATGGAATGGGATGAAGGCGAGCGGCTGCCCGGTCAGGTTCTTGTAGGTAAGAACCTCGGTGGCGTCGAGAGACTTCCGGGCGGTGTCGAGGTGGGCGTCGATGTCGTAGGAGACGACTCGGGTGGAGAGCGGCACGGGGGAGTTGGTCGCAATCGACTGAGCGGCCGCCGCCAGGGACGCCGCAGCCAGCGCGGCGAAAATCGCGGAAGAGAAAGCACCGGAGCGAGACATTGCAGAATTGTAGCGCCAATTCAAGAAAAATCGCCACGATTCGACAAAGTTTTCGCTCAAGGCCCGCCGAGGCTCAACCTCCGCCGCCGTCTTTCGCTATGGTCCTGGCATCCGCGGGCTCAAGCCGTGAGGGCTGTCACCGGAGGCCTGCTTCCTACGCCAGTTTCAGGTCCTCCTCCTGGTCCGGCTCGGCAAACGCAGGCAGAGTGCGGCTCGCATCCCCTGCCGCCGCGGTCTCCATGCGCAGATCGCGCAGATCGCCGAGCACGCTGGCCGCCCAACGATAGATGTTGTGTTCCATGACATGCTGGCGCATCCGCTGCATCCTCGTGCGCCGCTCGGCACGGTCCATCTCCAGGCCCTGATGGATGGCCTCGGCCACGCCTTCCGTGTCGTAGGGATTTACGATCAGCGCATCCAGCAGTTCGGTGGCCGCGCCGGTGAACTTGCTCAGCACCAGCACGCCGTCCTCGTCGTCGCGCGCGGCCACATACTCCTTGGCCACCAGATTCATTCCATCGTGCAGCGAAGTGACCAGGCAGACCGCCGCGGCGCGGTACCAGAGATCCACATCCGCATGGCTGCACTGCTTCTCGATGAGCAGGATGGGCTTCCAGGAGGCGGTCTGGAAGCGCTGGTTGATGCGCTCCACGGTCTCCTCCACCTGCTGGCGCAAATTCACATAGCTGGGAATGCGCGAGCGGCTGGGCGCGGCAATCTGCACCATGGTCAACCGCTCCAGGTAAAACGGATGCTCGTCGAGAAGCTTCTCGACCGCCATCAGCCGCTCCACGATGCCCTTGGTGTAGTCCATGCGGTCCACGCCCACGATCATGGTTTCGCACCTCAGGCCGAACTCCTTCAGCAGTTCGTCGCGTGAGGGCCTGGGCGTCTTCCGCTCCTGCTTGCTGCCGTCCAGGGCCACGCTCACCGGGTAGGGGCGGACGGTGCTGATGTGGCCGTCCCGGCGCACCGTCATGTGCTCGCGGTCGGTGCGGGCCTCCAGCACGCGGTCCACCGTCGAAAGAAAGTTGTTGCAGTGCAGCGGGATGTGGAACCCGATCAAGTCCGCGCCCAGCAGACCCTCCAGAAGCTTGGCCTGCCATGGGCAGATGCCGAAGGCCTCCGGATTGGGCCAGGGAATGTGCCAGAAGATGGCCACGCGTGCGTCCGGACGCGCCGCCTTGATGAGCCGCGGGACCAGCGTGAAGTGGTAATCCTGAACAAAGACGATGGGGTTGGCGCTGCCCTCCATCTCCTCCAAGAGCGCCGCGGCAAACTTCTCATTCACGCGCTGGTAGCACTCCCAGTCCGAAGCGCGAAAAATGGGCCGGGTGTGCGCGATGTGACAGAGCGGCCAGATGCCCTCGTTGGCAAAGCCGTCGTAGTAGCCTGCCTCTTCCTCGGCGGAGAGCCAGACCCGGCGCAAGGTGTAGCGGGGATCGTCGGGCGGCACGCGCAGCCGGTCGAACTGGTCGACGTTCAGAGCATCCTCGCTGCCGCTGCCGTGCGCCACCCACACGCCGTCACAGGCCCGCAGCACCGGCTCGATGGCCGTGACCAGGCCGCTGGGAGGGACCACGCACACCGTCTCCCGGCCCTGCAGCACATGCATATACGGCTCGCGGTTCGACAGCACGAAGATGCGACTGGCGCCGAAGCGTTCCCGAATGTTGACGGCCAGCCGCTCGGCGGTCCACTGCTGTCCGCTGGCGTCGCGCAGCCGTGCCTCGGTTTCAGCCGCGGCGCGGGCCTCGATCAGGCTCCCGGCCATCAACTCAACCTCGCGGGCCAGGGGCGTAAAGAAACTCAGTTCCGCCAGACTTGCATCCGCAAGATCGTCGGATTGCCCCATGCGCAACAGCCTGAGCCGATCGGCCACCCGCACCATGGGCCGCATCAGAAACCAGCGAACGGTAAACAGCGTCACGGTGACGATCAGCAGCACGAAGGCGGCAAACCGCCAGAGGCTTTGCCGCCATACCTCCGAGGCTTCGGCGCGAATGGTGCGAGCATCCGCCAGAATGACCAGCGCCCCGACGATGCGCCCGTTTTCATGCAGCGGAATCGCCTCCTCCAGCCACTGCCGATCATCGTCGTGCCCGAAAGCAGACACGCCGGCACCCTGCTGGATGGCCTTGTTTGAGGGTGCGTTCGGCAACTCCGCGAAGATTCCGGCAGCTCCGGCTTCGGCCACCGATGCTCCCTGCGGGTCATAAACGGCCAGGCCCAGCGCCTCGTGCTCTGCGCGCAGCCGTGCCAGTTCGGCCGCAATCTCGGGACTCTTGCCTCCGGCGAGGATCTTATCCTGGATGCTCTTGTCCAGGATGGTCTTCTCTAGGTCCGACTGCAGGCTCTTGCTCAGCCAGGTGGTCCTGCGCTCCAGTTCCTGCCGCAGGACGTGCTTGTGTGCCAACACCTCAAAATAGGTCGAGGCAACAGAAACCAGCGTGATGCCCGCGACCAGCGCAAGGATCAACCGTATGCGAAAAAATTGCATATTACCTCTCCCAGCACACTCTTAAACAAACTGTCCCTGCTTTCCTGAGCAATTTGGAACAAAGGCGCTTGGCTTAGGACAGCGTTCAGCCAGTTCACCTTGGGCGGGCAAAAGAAGCAGAAGCGCTTCAATGGAATTGGATGCGATAGGCCGTCCGAGCGGGCGCAGTTCAATTCAGTTTTTGGGAAAAATGGCTGAAAAGGGCTGGATTTGGGCTCAAAAAGCCCGATTTTTTGGCGGTATTTGTTTACCACTAAGGTAACAGAGGCATCTCCGGTTGTTTCATGTAATCTATTGATAATAAATATTATATCTATCACGCCCGGCAAAAATAGACCCCGGAAAGGGGTGTT
>Ga0302320_10016932_pt1 | contig 14841 bp, 5 predicted proteins | sample Bog_T0_3_FD_202130 | JGI IMG/M metagenome (GOLD analysis project Ga0302320, IMG submission 202130) | Peat permafrost microbial communities from Stordalen Mire near Abisko, Sweden - Bog_T0_3 | ecosystem: Environmental > Terrestrial > Soil > Wetlands > Peat | place: Sweden: Abisko, Stordalen Mire...
AATCAAGGCGATTGCCGAAGCGCAGTGGATGCAGATCGACGACGCCGGCGGCCTCGAGCGCCGCCTGGCGGCGCGCATCGCTGCGCAGCAGCACGCGCTGCTCGATGCCGGTTTCGGCCAGGGCCGGTACCAGACGCTCGAAAAACCGCTCCGCGCCGCCATGGGGGGCGCCGGCGAGAGCTTGCAGGATACGCATGCGCTGTCCGAGGTGAGGGGGGAGCGGGGACGGGTCCTTTTATAGGATAGAATGCCGCCGCCGCAAGTGTCCGCTTGCGGTTCACCCCACCGCCGCTTCATTGTAGCGGCATGTCCGATCTGTATTATTGCTGCCTCGACCACCGCGCCCTGATCGCCCTGTCGGGCGAGGATCGCGCTGCTTTTCTCCAGGGTCTGGTCACCGCCGACGTGCTGCGCGCCGATGGACGTCACGCGCTGTACGGCGCCTTCCTGACGCCGCAAGGCAAATATCTGCACGAGTTTTTCCTCGCCGCGGTGGACGGAAATTTGCTGCTGGAAACCGAGCGGGAGGACCGTGACGATTTTCTGGCGCGCTTGAAAAAATTCCGCCTGCGCTCCCGCGTCGCCCTCGCCGCCGACGATGACTGGCAGGTCTTTGCGCTGTTCGGCGGGCACGCTGCGGCGGCGCTCGGGCTGGCGGCCGAAGCCGGCGTGGCGCAGGCCTGGGGCGGCGGGCTGGTATTGTGCGACCCACGGCTGGCCGCTGCCGGTCTGCGCGCCTGGCTGCCGCCGGCAGGACGCGCCGCCCTGGCCGCGGCCGGCTTTGCGCTGGTGCCATTCGAGAGTTGGGATCGGCACCGCATCGCGCTCGGCCTGCCCGATGGCAGCCGCGATCTGGTGCCCGACAAGACCATTCTGCTCGAGGCCGGGTTCGACGAGTTGGGCGGCGTCGACTGGCAAAAAGGCTGCTTCCTGGGGCAGGAAGTGACGGCGCGCAGCAAATATCGCGGCCAGATCAAAAAACGGTTGATGCCGGTGGTGATCGATGGCGTCCCGCCGCCGCCGGGTGCCAAGCTCCATTTCGGCGGCAGCGAAGTTGGCGAAATGCGCTCGCAGGCGGGAGGGCTGGGTTTGGCGGTGATCCGGCTCGACTGCTTGGCCCGGCTGGCGCAATCCGGCGACAGCCTGACCGCAGGGGGCGCCAGCCTGACGCCGATCCGGCCGGACTGGGTTCAATTCAGCTGAAGGGCGCGCCGCGGCGCAAGATGTCATCGGCCAGCCCGGTATAGCGGCCATCCGCTTCATGCAGTACAAGTCCGGCATTCAGCGTCAGCGGTCCGTGCGATCCCTTACGCGCGCACATCAGGACTCGCTTGGCCGGCCGGCCAAGCTTGGGCCATAGCGGCGTCAGGCTGATGTCGCCGACCTTGCCGCGCACGGCGGCCAGCAGATCGTCGAGACGGTCGGCGCGATAAATCGTCACCAGACACCCCTTCGGCCGCAGCATGGCGACCGCGAAACGCATCCAGAGGACAAGATCGACCGCCCCTTCGCGGTTGGCGGCATCGCGGCCGGGATCGGGACTTGGCGGTGCATCGCCGGGATGAAACGGCGGATTGGTCATCACATGGTGAAAGCTGCCCGGCGCCAAACGCGGCGGCGGCGCGGCGAGATTGCCGATCATGATCTCGACGCGGCCGGTGCAGTGATTGAGGTCGATATTTTGCCGGGCCAACCCGACCAGCGGCGGCTGCATTTCGAGCCCGAACACCCGACAGCCGCCAACCCGGGCCGCCAGGCACAGCGCGGCTGCGCCAACTCCGGCGCCGAGATCGAACACCATCTCGCCATCGCCGGCGGTCACCGCGGCGGCCAGCAGCACCGGATCGATGGCGGCGCGATAGCCGTGCACCGGCTGCCGCACAATCACGCGGCCGTCCAGCAGCCGGTCCTCGCTCACTTCGTTCACTCTGTTCGCCCCCGATCAATCCCGTCCCACCCGTTGTAAACTTGACCATTGGCGAGTGGCAACCTTATGCTCTGGGCCGGACCGCATGGGTGGGGCAAGCTTTGGCAATTGTCGTGAATCTCGAAGACGAGAGAAACCGGAAGCCGGATGCCCTCGACGCCTTGGCGGCGCTGGTGGCCGCCGACCTGGAATTGGTCAATCGCTGCATCGTCGAGCGCATGCATTCTCCGGTGGCCCTCATCCCGCAACTGGCAGGCCACATCGTCGCCGCCGGCGGCAAGCGCTTGCGACCGATCCTCACTTTGGCGGCCGCCAAGCTGTGCGGTCACCGCGGCCGGCGCCACATCAAATTGTCGGCCTGCGTCGAGTTCATCCACACCGCCACCTTGCTGCATGACGATGTCGTCGATGACAGCACGCTGCGCCGCGGTCTGGCCAGCGCCAACGCCCTGTTCGGCAACAAGCCGTCGGTGCTGGTCGGCGATTTCCTGTTCAGCCGCTCCTTCGAACTGATGGTCGAGGACGGCTCGCTGCAGGTGCTGCAGATCCTGTCGCACGCGTCTTCGGTGATCGCCGAGGGCGAAGTGCTGCAATTGATCACCACCAACGACACCAGCACCAGCGAAGACGCCTATCTCGAGGTGATTCGGGCCAAGACCGCCGCCCTGTTCGCCGCCGCCTGCCGGATCGGCGCAGTGGTGGCCGACCGACCCAAGGTCGAGGAAGAGGCGCTCGAGAGCTATGGCCTCAATCTCGGCATCGCCTTTCAGCTGATCGATGACGTGCTCGACTATTCTGCCCGCGAGGAAAAGCTCGGCAAGACAATCGGCGATGATTTCCGCGAAGGCAAGATCACCCTGCCGGTGATACTCGCCTTCCGGCGCGGCGATGACGAGGAGCGCGTTTTTTGGCGCCGTACCCTCGAGGAGCTCGACCAGAAGGAAGACGGCAGCGATCTGCTGCGCGCCCGCAAACTCCTGGAAAAGAACCTCAGCCTGCAGGACACCGTCGCCCGCGCCCGCCATTACGGCGCCATCGCGCGCGACGCACTTGGCATCTTTCCCGACAGCACGATCAAGACGGCCCTGATCGACATCATCGATTTTTGTATCGATCGGCCGTTTTAGCCGACCTTGAGGGCTATTTCTTAATAGCTATCTTCTGCCACAGCCGGCGGTCGCGTGGAATCGGACGGAAAGCGTGATAGCGGGCCAGCTTGTCGCGCCACCAGCCACGGTAATCCTTGATCGCCGTCATATCGAGTCCGTCATAATCCTGCTCGCCGGCGATTTCGAGGACGATTTCGAGGTTGGCGAGGTCGGGGACCGGTCTGCGGCCGGCGCGGTACTCCTGCCAGATCTGCGCGTAGAGCTGTTCCAGCCCGCTTGCCAGTCTTGGCGTGTCGAACAAGCTGCAGCCGGGGCGCGCCGCCAGCAGACGCTGGCGATAGATTTGTGCCCCGGCGCGGTCGCGGCCGATTGCCACGGCGCGGTCGACATATTCCTCGGCCGTTCTGCAGTCCAGCTCGGCCACTCCCGCTGCCCGCACCAGACTGCCGCAGACGCGCGCGGCGAAACTGCGCCCACTTTGGGTCAGCACCGGCAGACCCATCCACAGCGCATCCGACGCGGTGGTGTGGGCACCATAGGGCAGCGTGTCAAGAAACAGATCGGCCAGCTGATAGCGGGCGAGATGCTGCGCATTGGTCCGCTTGTCGGCGAATATCAGCCGTTGCGGGGCGATTCCCTGCTGTTCGGCCATTTGCTTCAGCCGTGCCTCGGCCGTCAGGCTGCCGCCCAGCAGCCACAGCAGGCTGTCCGGCACCCGCGCCAGAATCGTCATCCAGCGCGCAAAAATGAACCCGGTAATCTTGTGGGCGCCGTTAAAGCAACAATAGACCATGACGTCGTCGGGCAGTCCCAGTTCGGCGCGGGTCGGCGCCGGTTCCGCCGCCGCGCGCTGCCGGTCATTGGGCTGATAGCAGGGCAGCCGAAGCACCCGCTCGGAATAGAAGATCTCGTGGTCGGGCGGGATCACCCAGGCGTCGGCGATGATATAATGGTGATAGGGGCTCGCCATGCTCCCCGGATAGCCCAGCCAATTGACGATCACCGGCGCCGGCTGCAAGGCCACCAGCTTGGTGCGGGCATCCTTGGTATAGCCGTTCAGATCGACCAGAATCTGGATGCCGTCATCGGCGATTCGCCGTGCCGCCGTCCGGTCGTCGAGCGCGCCTATGTCAACCCAGTGATCGACACCCGCCCGCATTCGCGTTTGCAAGGCGTCTTCGCCGGGCGGGCCGCAATAATAGGCGAATATTTCGACGGCGCCACGGTCATGCAGAGCGAACAGCTCGGCCACCAGAGTGCCGACGGCGTGGCCGCGCAGATCGGACGACAGATAGCCGATGCGCAAGGGTGCCGCGTCGGTCTGCGCGCAGGCCGCCCAATGCGCGCCGATCCCATCGTCTTGCGGTCGGCCGACATCGAATTTGTTGCTGCTCCAGGCCACCGCCAGCTGCATCATCGGATCGTCGGCCAGGGCGGCCGCCGACAAAGGTGACAGCGCCGCCATCTGGCGGTCGCGGCCGAGGCGGGCCGAGGGCGCCAGCACCGGCCATTTGCATTGCCGCTGGCGCAGCGCCGCCAAATGCTGCAGCGCTTCACGCTGGGTCACGTCGATCTCGGCGCTTTGCCGCAGCATCGATTCGGCGGCTTCGTCCTGGTGGCGCGACTCGAGCAGGCGGGCCATCTGATTGAGCGCGGTGGTCTTGTGCAGGATGGCGGTCTCGTTCACCGCGCCCAAATGTTGCACCACGGCCATCCACTGCTGCACCGCCTGGTCCGGCGCGCCCTGGCGTTCCAGGAGACGCCCCAAATTGATATAGGGCGGCATGAAATCCGCTTTGAGCGCGATGGCGCGTTCCAGGCTGGCGCGGGCGGCGGCGAGGTCGCCGAGATCGGTCAGCGCCACGCTGAAATTGAACAGCACCGCATAGAGCAGCGGGTCGTCATGATGGCGATCGATCCAGGCCTGGTACAAGCTCCTGACCGCGGCCAAGCCTTCGGCGTCGCGCAAGGCCTGCGCCGCCTTGGTCAGATCCAGAACGCTGAGCCTGCCCTCGGTGGCTTGGGTCAGCGCCAAAGCAAGAGCGGTTGGCGACATGGCGGTCTTTCGGCGTCGTTAACCTGGAATTCTCACCCCGGCACCGTCGGTGTGAGAAATCCAGGTTTAATCAGTGGAGCGCGGACTCGAGGGCCGCGTATTGCGGCGCGCTCAGGCTGTTCACCTGAGCGGCCGTCAGGCTTTCGATCTGATCCGCATCCAAGGACGCCAGCTGGGTGGTTGTCAAGCTGGCGACGGTGGTGGTGTCGAGTTGGCCCATGACCGTCGTCGTAATTCCCTCCAACTGGGTCGCCGTCAAGGCGTTGAGTTCGGTCTGGCCAAGGTCGCCGAGCTGGAACGGCGTCAGGCCGGCCATTTGCGTCTGGTTGAAGGCACCCAGCTGGCCGGCGCTCAGCGCGTTCAATTCGCTGGCGCTCAAATCGGCGATTTGGGCGGGGCTCAAGGCCCCCATCTGAGTCGCCGTCAGATTTGCCAATTGCGTGTTGGTCAAGGCGCGCAGTTGCACGCGCGTGAGCTCCCCCAACTGTGTCAGCGACAATAGGGCGATGTCGCTATTGGTCATCTGGCTTACCACAGCGGGGGTAAGCGCGCCGATCTGGTTTGCGGTCAGGCCACCGATCTGGGTGATGGTCAGTGCATTGATCTGGGCGACGGACAGGCCGGTGATGGCGACGCTCGACAAAGCGCCGATCTGATCCGGCGACAAGGCCGCCATCTGCGGCGCGGTCAGACCCCCCACCTGGGTGGGGGTCAGGCCGCTGATGCCGGTTGCCGACAGGGCGGCGATCTCGGTGGTGTTGAGATCGCCGATTTCGGGTCCGCTGAACGCCGACAAAGCGGTCCCCGACAAGCCGTTGAATTGGGCGAGCGAGAGCGCGCCGATTTCGGTCGATGTCAGCACCCCGATCTCGCTGGTGGTCAAATCGCCCATTTGCATCGCCGTCAGGCCGGCCAGCTGGGTGGTGCTCAGCCCGGTCATCTGGGTGGTGGTCAGTCCGGCGATCGCACTTGCCGACAGGCCGCCGATCTGGGTGGTGCCGAGGGCGGCGAATTGCGTCATGCTGAACGCCGAAAGCTGGGTGCTGGTCAGTCCGCCGACTTGCGCGCCGCTCAGCGACCCCAACTGGGTCGTCGTCAAACTGGCGATCTGAAGGGCGGTCAGGCTGCCCAATTGCCCGGCCGTCATGCCGCCCCATTGGGTTGCGGTCAAGGCCGCCAACTGGGTCGTGCTAAGACCGGCCACCGCCGTGCTCGCCAGCGCGCCGACCTGCGTCGCGCTCAGACTGCCCAACTGGTCCTGTCGCAGCGCCGCGATCTGCGAGACGCCTAAGCCGCCCAATTCGTCGCCGGTCAGTGCCGCCATTTGCGTATCATTGAGGCTGGTGAATTGGCTGACCGACAAGGCGCCGATGTTGGTCGAACCCAGGCCCGCCACTTCGGCCGTGCTCAGTTCCGACATCTGGGTGGTGGACAGGCCGCCGAGGCCGGTGGCGCTGAGCGCTGCCAGAGCGGTGGAGGTCAGGGCCTGCAGCTGGGTCGCCGTCAGGCTGCCCACTTCGGCGGCGCTCAGTCCGCTGCTGCCGGTGGAGGATAGCGCCGTCATCTCGGTGGCGCTCAGCGCCGCCAGTTGGGTCAGCGACAGCGCCGCTATCTGGGTATCGGACAGCCCACTGGCGCCGCTGGCCGACAATGAGGCCAACTGGGTGACCGTCAGATCGGCGATCTGAAGGGTGGTCAGGCCGCCGACCGCAGCGGCGCTGAGCGCCGACATCTGCATGGCCGACAGAGACGCCAATTGCGCCGCCGACAAAGAAGCCGTCTGCGTCGAGGCCAAGCCGCCGATGCCGCCGGCCGACAATGCTGCCAATTGGGTGGTGGTCAGGCTGGCGATCTGGGCGCCGGACAGGCCGCTGACCGCATTTGACGACAGCGCCGCCAGTTGCGTCTGTTGCAGCGACGCCAGTTGGGGGTTGGCGAGCGCCGCGATCTGGCTGGAAGTCAGACCGCCGATTTCATTGGTGGCGAGCGCCGCCAGCAGCGTACCGCTCATGCCGCCGATCTGGGTGGTGGAGAGAGCGCCGGCCTGGGTCGCGGTCAGCGCATGCAGCTGGATGTTGGACAAGGCGCCGAACTGGGTGATGGTCAGACCGCTGATGCCGCTGGTGGAGAGCGCCGCCATCTGGGTGACGGTGAGACTGGAGATCTGCGGGGCCGACAAGGTCGACACCTGCGCGGCGCTGAGGCCGCCGATCTGGGCCGCGGTCAGGGCGCCAATTTGCGTGGCGGTCAGGGTGGCGATCTGTCCAGTGGACAGGGCATCCAAATGGGCAGGGTCGAGCCCCTTGATTTGGGTGCTGGACAAGGCGTCGAGCTGGGCGGCGGAGAACATGCCGAGCTGCACGTCATTGAGCGCGGCCAGCGCGGTGCCGCTCAGCGCCGCCACCTGGGAGGTGCTCAAAGCGGCGATCTGGTCGTTGCCGAGCCCACTGATGCCGCTGGCCGAAAGCGCCGACAGCTGGGTCGGCGACAGACCCAACAGCTGCGTGGTGGTCAAGGCGGCGATCTGGCCGCCGGTCAGACCGCTCATCTCGGTATTGGTCAGGCCGGCCAGGTCGGTGCCGGTCAGGCCGGCGATCTGGGTCTGGGTGAGGGCGCCCATCTGCGACGAGGTCAAGGCCTGAAACTGGGTGCCGCCGAGGGCGGCGATCTGAGTCACGCTCAGCCCGGTGATCGACGTGGTGGACATTGCGGCTATCTGCGGCGTGGTCAGCGCCGCCAGCTGGGGCGTGCTCAGAGCCGCGATTTGCGCTTCATTCAAGGCGTGGATCTGAGCCACTGAGAGCGCCGCGATCTGGGCGGGCGCCAGCGCCGTGATCTCGCTCATCGTCAGCGCCGACACCTGGCTGATGCTGAATCCGGCGATCTGGGTCTTGCTCAATCCGGCCAGCTCGGTGGTGGTGAGGTCGCCGAGCTGGTAGAAACTTAGCGCCGACATCTGTGCGCCGGTCAAGGCCGACAATTGCGTGGCGGTCAGACCCTGCATCTGGCTGTCATTGATGCCTTTGATGCCGCCGACCGACAGGGCCGCCATCTGGCTTGGCGACAAGGCGGCCACTTGCGCCAGGCTTAGGGCGCCGATCTGGGTGTCGAGCAGGGTAGCGACCTGAGTCGTGGAGAGCGACCCGATCTGACTGGTGGACAGCCCCTGCAATTGGGTTGCCGACAGATCGCGCAATTGCAGCGTGGTCAGGGCGCTGATTTGAGTCTGGCTGAACGCGGCCAATTCGGTCGCGGCAAGTCCGCCGATGGCGGTCGATGACAACGCCGCCACCTGCGTCGCCGTCAAGGCGGCCAACTGGGTGACTGCCAAAGCCGCCACTTGGGTGTCGACCAGGGCGCCAATCTGAGACAGGCTGAGCGCCGTCAACTCGGTGGTGCTCAAGGAAGCGATTTCGTTCACATTGAGCTGGTTGATCACATTTGCCGACAGGGCTACGGTCTGGGTAGTGGTCAGGCCGGCCAGCTGGCTGGCGCTGAGATCGGCGATCTGGCCGGGTGCCAGCGCCGCCACCTGAAGCGCGCTGAGCGCCTGCAGCTGCGTGCTGGTCAAGGCGGCGATCTGCGTCGCGTTCAAGCCGGCGACGCCGGTGCTCGACAGCGCCGCGATCTGGCTGGTGCTGAGCGCGTCGAGCTGCGCGACCGACAGCAAGGCGACCTGCGTGCCCAGTAGCGCGCCCAGCTGCGTGGCCGGCAGGTTTGATAATTGTGTGCTGGTGAGCGCTGCCAGCTGTCCGGCCGACAACAGCCCCAACGTGCCTGCCGTCAGGCCGCCCAGCTGGCTTGAGGTCAGATTGGCCACGTCCAAAGCGGACAGACCGCTCAGCCCGCTGGCCGATAAGGCGCCCATCTGGGTCGAGGAGATTGCCGCCAGCTGGGTGGTGCTCAGCCCGGCCATCTGCGTGCTGGCCAGACCGCTGACCCCGCTCTGCGACAGCGCCGACATTTGCGAGGCAGACAGGCCGGCGAGCTGGACCAAACTCAGCGCCGCCAGGGCACTGGACGCCAAACCGCCAATTTCCGTGGTGGTCATGATGCCGATCTGGGTCGGCGTCAGTCCGGCCAGCTGGGTATTGGTCAGGGCACCCATCTGGGTGCCGGTCAAGGCGGTGAATTGCGTCGCGGTGAGGGCGGCGATCTGACTTGCGCTCAGCCCGATGATCGAGGTGCTGGACAGTGCGCCTATTTGCGTGACGCTCAGCACCGCGATCTGGCTGGTGGTGAGCGCCGCCAGACCGGCGGTGGTGAGACCGCCCAGCTGCGTCGTGGTCAGCGCGCCGACCTGCTGGGTGGACAGGGCCTGCAACTGGGTGGTGCCGAGCCCTGCGATCTGGCCTGCCGACAGTGCCGCCAGCTGAAGCGTCGACAAGGCGGCGATGTCGGCCGCCGACAAGCCACCGAGCGCATTGGTGGACAGCGCCGCAATCTGTGTCGTGGTTACGGCGGCCAGCTGACTGGCCGACAGCGCCAAGGTCTGGGTGCTCCCCAGCGCGGCGATTTGACCACTCGCCAGCGCCGCAATCTGTGCGGTGCCGAGCGCGCCGATTTCGCCGGCACTAAGCGTGCCGAGATCACCCGACGACAGGCCGCGGATCTGCGACGTGGACAGACCCGCCAATTCGCCGCTGGTCAATTCGCCCAGCTGGGTCGAGGTCAAGCCGCCGATCTGGGTCGTGGTCAATAGGGCCAGTTGCGTGCTGCCGAGTGCTACCATCTGCGTGCTGCCAAGTCCGCCGATGGCGGAGGCCGACAGGGCGGTGAATTGGCTGGAGGTCAAGGCGGCAAGTTGCGGTGCGCTCAACACGCTGACCTGCAAGCCGGCCAGGCCATTGATCTGGGTGGTGGAGAGCGCCGCGATCTGCGCCGTCGACAGGGCGGCAAGCTGGGTCGTGGTCAGCGCGGCGATCAAGCTGCCGGCAATTCCTTTCAGCTGGGTGGCGGTCAAACCGGCTATTTCGCTCACACTCAGGCCGCTGATGCCGGTGGTCGACAAGGCGGCAATCTGGGTCGAGGACAGCGCCGCCATCTGCGCTCCGCTCAAGCCGACCAGCTGGCTGGTGCTGAGACCGCCGACCGCGGCCGTCGACAAGGCGGCGATCAGCGTCGTCCCAAGCGACGCCAATTGGCTGCCGGTCAGGCCGGCAATTTGCGCCGCGCTCAGGGCTTTGACTTGACTTATGCTGAGCGACGCCAGTTGGCTGCCGAACAGGCCGGTGATACCGCTGCCGGACAGGGCCGACAATTGCGTCGAGGTCAGAGCGCCCAATTGTGTCGAGGACAGCGCCGCCACCTGGCTCGAGGTCATACTGCCGATCTCGGTGCTGGAGAGCGCCGCCACTTGCCTTGTGCTGAGATTTTGCAGCTCGGTCGCGTTCAATGCCGCCATGCCGGAGGCGGACAGGCCGCGGATCGCCGTGGTGGACAGCGCCCCGAATTGCGGGCTGGAGAGCGCCGCCAGCTGGTCGGTGGTCAGAGCACCGACTTGGGTCGCCGTCAGTCCGCTCAATTGCGTAAGCGACAGCGCCGCGATTTGCGTGTCCGACAGGCCTGCCAGTGCGCTGCTCGACAGTCCGGCAATCTGGCTGGGCGCCAGCACGGCCAATTGCGGGCTCGACAAGGCCGCCGTTTCGGTGGCGGTCAGGCCGTTGATCTGGGTGGTGGTCAAGGCGGCGAGCTGGCCGGGCGCCAGCGCGCCCAACTGGTTGTTGCCGAGCGCCGCCAAGCCGGTGGCGCTCAGCCCCTTCATCTGATAACTCGACAAGCCGGCCAATTGGCTGGTGGTGAGCCCGCTGACGGCGGCGCTCGACAAGGCCGACAATTGGGACGAGGTCAGCGTTGCCAGCTGCGTGGTCGTCACTGCCGCCATTTGGGTTTGCCCCAGACCGGCGACTTGATTGTTGCTGAGGCTGGACAGCTGCGTGTTCGACAGCAAGGCGATCTGTTGGGTGGTCAGCGCCGCAATGGCGGTGGCGGCAAGGCTATGGATCGCGCTGGTGGACAGCCCGCCCAGTTGCTGCGCGCCGAGCGCGTTGAGTTGGTCGGCGGTCAGCGCGGCGGCCTGCGTGCCCGTGAGCGCCGCCAATTGCGTGACCGCCAGCCCGGCCATCTGCGTGCTGGTCAGGCCGGCAATGGCGTTGGCCGATTGCGCCGCGATCTGGGTACTGGTGAACACCGCCAATTGCGGTGCCGAGAGCGCCGCCATGCCGACCGATGTCAGTCCTTTGATCTGGGACGATGACAGCGCCATCACCTGCGTGGTGGAAAGCGCACCCAGCTGGCCGGAGGTCAACATGCCGACGCTGGTCGAGGTCAGGCCGGCGATTTGCGTGGTGCTGAGATTGGCCATTTGCGTGGTCGACAGGCTGCCGATCGCGGTGGAAGACAGGGCCGCGATCTGTGTGCTGCTCAAGGCAGCCAGCTGACCGCTCGACAAGGCGGCCGCCTGTGTGTCGGCCAGCCCGCGTGTGGCGTTGCCCGAAATGGCCGCCACTTGACTGGTCGACAGGGTCTGCAGTTGCGGCACCGAGAGAGTGCCGATCTGTGTCGAGGTCATGGCCGCCATCATGGTGGTCGACAGCGCCGACAATTGCGGGCCGGTCAGCGTGCCGATCTGGTCGCGGGTCAGTGCCGCGATCTGTGTCGTTCCCAGCCCGGCGATCTGCGTTACGCTCAGCGCGCCGATCTCGCTGACGGTGAGGCTTGCCATCGCGGCGCTGCCCAGCGCGTTGAGCTGGGTCGGCGACAATGCGGCGATCTGTGTGGCATTGAGCGCCTGCAGGGTAGCGCTGCCCAGTCCTGCCACCTGTGTTTTGGTCAGAGCGGCGATTTGCGACATTGTCAGGGCGCCGAGCTGCTGGTAGCTGAGCACGGCGATGCCGCCGGCGGTCAGTCCGGTGATCTGCGTGGTGGACAGTGCCGCGATCTGGCTGGTGGCCAAGCCGCTGATCGCGGTGGTCGACAGGGCGGCGATCTGACTGGTGGTCAAAGCCGCCTGCTGATTGGCGCTCAGCGCGGCGACCTGGCCGCCGGCCAGGCCTGCCACGGCGGCATTGGTCAGGGCGGCGATTTGCCGGGTGGACAAAGCCGCCAGCTGCGGAGCCGACAAGCCGGCGATTTCCGCGGCGTTCAGCGTGTTGATCTGCGTGCTGCTCAATGTCGCGATCTGGGTGGTGGAAAGCATGGCGATTTGCAGGCTATTGAGGCCCCGGATCTGCGTCGATGTCAGGGCGATCAGCTGCGACGTCGCCAGGCCGCCTAATTGAGTGGCGTTGAACACGCCGATGGCAGCCGCCGACAGGCTGGCAATCTGCGTGGTCGACAAGGCAGCCAGGTCGGAAGTGCTGAGCGCGGTCGCCACCGTGCTGGTCAAGGCAGCGATCTGCCCGGTCGACAGCGCCGCCAGCTGATCGGTGCTGAGCGCGGTGATCTGGGCGGTGGTCAGGCCGCGTAGCGCATTGGTGCTGAATCCGGTGATTTGCGCCGGACTCAAGGCGGTCAACTGTGCCGCCGACAAGACCGGCATATCGCCGACCGTGAGACCGCTGATCTGGGTGGTGCCGAGTCCCGCCATTTGTGTTGGCGCCAGGGCCGCCAGCTGCGTGGTGGTCAGCGCCGCCATTTGCGCACTGGTCATGCCGGCCAATTGCGGGTTGCTCAAACTGCCGATCTGCGACGTGCTCAGCATGCGGATCTGCGATCCGCTCAGATCCCTGATGGTCGCTGGCGTCAAGGCAGCGAACTGGGTGGCGCTCAACTCGCCGAGTTCGGTGCTGGTCAGTTGGGTGACCTGCGCTGCACCGAGTCCGCCCAGTTGGGCGCCGGTGAGCGCGGTGAGCTGGGTCGAGCTGAGCGAGCGGATATTGGCGAGACTGAGCGCCGCCACCTGGGTGCTGGAAAGTCCGACCAATTGGCTGGTCGACAGCGCCGCCATCAGGCTTGCCGACAATCCGGCAATGCTGCTGGTCGACAGGCCGGCGATCTGGCTGGTGCTGAGAACGCCGATCTGCGATGAAGCCAACCCGGCCATCTGGCTCGATCGCAGACCGCCGATTTGCGAAGTGCTGAAAAGCGCCAGCGTGGTGGTGGTAAGCACGGCGATCTGACTGGTGGTCAAGGCCCCCAATTGAGTGGGGGTGAAAGCATTCAGCTGGTCCGGTGTCAATTCACCGAGTTCGGTGCTGGTCAGTCCCTTGATCTGCAACGTCGAAAAGGCGGCGATGGCGCCACTGCTGAAAGCGTCGAGCTGGGCGCCGATCAGCACCGACAATTGCTGCGGCGAGAAGCCGATCTGGTTGCTGGATAAGGCGCCGATCTGGGTCGACGAAAGGCCGGTGATCTGCGCACTCGACAGCTCCGACAGCTGCGTCCGAGTCAGCGCCTGGATTTCGGTGACTTCCAGTTCACCGATCTGGGTCAGCGAAAACGCGGCAATCTCCGTCGCCGCCAAGGAATTGATGACGGTTGTGGACAGAGTCTGAATCTGCGTTGCAGTCAGTTTTGATATTATCGAGCTCACGGACCTCATGCTCCACCGGGACTTGCGCCCCATCACGGGCTCAGTTATGCAAGATTCCGGCCATCGCCCGCTCGCTTCGGAAAGGCAGGCCATCCGCCACTTTGCCGGGGCATTGCGGCCGCCCACCGCCGCCCGCAACGCTCCACGACCGGCAGAATGTGCCGGGTCCGCCGTTTAGCCTTTGATCTGCCTATCGCTTGGCGCTATAAGGGCGCCTCTCAGGCGTCGGAGTGTAGCTCAGCCTGGTAGAGCACTGTCTTCGGGAGGCAGGGGCCGGAGGTTCGAATCCTCTCACTCCGACCAATTATTTCAATGACTTAGGTTTTTGCAGGACAGTTCGCTTTGGTTCAAGTGAACCCATGGCCCTGTTTGGCAAGCGGCACGTAGCACGCTCGGCATTCCCAATCCTGGGGCCGCTCAAATGCCACGCAAGATCAAGGACGCCACCGGGTAGCCACCGGAAGGAATTTCGTCATCTCTCGCCCCCCACGAAACCATTCTCGGCTGGCCTTGCGACGCCATACCCCCCGACATGACCGCGTCGGTGAAGTTCAGCGCGCTGCCGCGCGCCAATAGGTGGCCGCTTAGCGCACTATCCAAGCCGTTCGGGAAACCGTATCGACTTCCTGAAAGCGGCCATTCCCGGGTCTAATTGCCGCTCAACGGGAAGCGGCTCGGCTTCGCTATCGACAGTTGCCTGATGGTGGATGGGCCATGCGAACAGACAACCTTACGTGCTTGAGAGGTGCGTCCAATGCACCTATCATCCCCCTCGGCCCAATCGGATTCCGAACCTGAATGGCGGCACAGATGTCCGAGGCAAGAAGCACCCGCTTCACTAAGTATTTTCCGATACTGCTGGAGGCCCTCCGCTCGGCGGATCCGACGCCAATGCGACCGGCGGAGGCCTTCGCCTGGATCCGGGGCAGGATGGAGGTGGCGGAGGACGACCTGACACGGCAGGTCGAGAACGGCAGCCAGTCGATCTTCGAGAACGACGTCCACTGGGCGCGCTTCTACCTGGCGAAGGCGGGGCTTGTCAGCAGGGCGAAGCGGGGTTTCTGGGGCTTGACGCCGGAGGGCCGCGAGGCTCGGCTGACGCCGGAGGAGACCTGGTCGCTCTATGTCCGCATCCGGGATTCGGCGAGGCCGGGAGCCTCGAAGGACGAGGAGGACCTTCCCGCTCCGGAAGCGGAGGATGGGGAAGATGGCGTCG
>Ga0302320_10016934_pt1 | contig 14838 bp, 12 predicted proteins | sample Bog_T0_3_FD_202130 | JGI IMG/M metagenome (GOLD analysis project Ga0302320, IMG submission 202130) | Peat permafrost microbial communities from Stordalen Mire near Abisko, Sweden - Bog_T0_3 | ecosystem: Environmental > Terrestrial > Soil > Wetlands > Peat | place: Sweden: Abisko, Stordalen Mire...
ATGAATTTTATTTTTTTAGGTTTTATTTGATGTCCTTTAAATCATTGAAATGTTCAAAAATGGTGACTTTCAGAAGAAAAACAAGAGAATTCTCAGCGAAAAACTCATTGAAAATCCCTCTGAAAATAATCCTATAAGGAAGAAGCTTTTCGAGATTATTGCCAGAAATTGATAAAAATAACACGGGAAAACCAAGAGAAAAGAGTCAAATCCACTGGGAATTTCTATCCAAGGGAAAAGACTCTTTTCATTAGAAAAACTGAAGATTTTTAGTTAAACAGAAAAGATCAGTAGCGAATTGCAGAAAAACATTAGAAAGGGAAATTCTTTAAAAGGGTGAAAGCAGAAATTTTAAAGGTGAAGGTTTTAAGGGAAAAAAACGAATTTCATTAAAAAATATAAAGAATAGATGAAAAAAGGACTTGAAATATATGGATTTCACGAAGAAATTAGCCAGGAAAAAACCCAGGATTTCAAAAAATATTGAAACAGAAGGGAAAAAGCGATTTTCAATAAGGGGATTGGAGATCAATGACAATAACACTGGATATATCGATTTCACCAATCTGAGACTTTCTTCAGAAAAATTGGATCTTTCCTTCTGAATAGGAAGTGATTTATATTAAAAAGAACGAGCTTGAAACTAAGAAGTCATAGAAAAGACTATAATCTAATAGAAGGGGGTGTCAATAGAGAATGAGAATATAATATATATATCATTGGGAATAAGGAGTTTAACAGTAAAAATAAGAAAAGGAAATCATCTATGAAAGCCCCAAGAAAATCCAATTGCAAAAAGACATGAAAGTGATTGATCAATCAGAGTTGAAAAGATTTCAGGGGTGAATAGCCTTGACATATTCCAATTCGATGTATTTTTAAAATTTTTTATTTGTTTTAAAAATATCAATTTGTACCCAAATAAAAAATTTAAACAGTTTTTAAATTTCCATTTCAAAACCCAAATAATTTCTGTTTATCTTAAAATGTCCAATTTTTCCGAAATTTTCTTCCAAGCCCTCTACAAGCCTTCTGACGGTTCTTTAAAATCCCCTTCCCATCAATTTATTATTTTTTTTTTTTCTAGATATCCAAGAATTAGAAACTGTCCTCAAGGAAGTAGCCCAGAACTATTCCAAACAAAAGGATCTCCTCTTGAAGCAATTGGGTGAAATTTTGATGAAATGTTGCAAATGGTTAAAAGAGAACCCAATCTCGAAAAAAGTGCCCTCCCTTTTCCGTTTTGTCATTTATATCTATGAAATCATTGGGTTTCAAGTGGAATTCAATATCCAGGAATATTACAAAACATCGACAAAACTCGAAGAAGCGGACCCAAGCAAATTGGAGAAACAGAATTTGGAAGGATTTGAAAATGATAAGGAAAATAGACTCGAAAACCCTTTGTTGAATTTCGACATTTTCCATTTGGCCATTTCGATTTTCAACTCGATAGTCACGAAAAATCAAGTCACTGCATTTAAATCACATTTGATCGTGCTTTTGCCAATTTTTTCGTTATATGCCACTGATAGTATTGTTTTTTTTTGGGGTTTGTTTTTATAATGTGGAATTTTGAAGAAAAAATACAGGATCTCATCAGAAGACAAAAATTCATCAAGACGTTTTTGAATTTGTTCAAGGAATTATTGCAGGAGAACCAAAAGCTTCAACCAATTGATTTTGAGATGGCTAACTATATTTTCCAAATTCTTGCCAAATTGACTTTCAAGAACAGTAACTTTCCATTTTTGCAATGGAATAAAATTTGTTGGTTTTTAGAGAAAAATCAAGATTATTTTGTCAAGAAAAACGGGCATGAGTTTATTAAGAGTATTTTAGCTTCCTCAAAGGACCTAAATCTCACACAGGCTGGAATTTACATTTTGGCGAATTGTTGTGATAAAAGTACAGAAAAATTGCATATTTATTTTAAAAAAATTTACTTTTTAGATGACACGAGGCTGCTTTTATGGTGCGGTGGGTTTTTGGCCTTCACTTTGAAGAAATTGGTCGAAAAATCCGAAGCATTATTCGCATATTATAAGAACAACCCGAACATCCCAGAAAGAAAAACTGAAATAATAAATGTTTATAAGGAGATAGAAGTGTTTCAGCTATTGATATGGAAAATGTCATTGGATACAGGTCATTTCTTATGTTTTTCAGAAAATTACTTAAAAAAACTATAAATAACAAGATGAAATCATCGAGGAATGCATAAATTCCCCGCAATTGCAACAATCAATACAAATTATCGACCAATTACGATCACAAATCAACAGAAATGATAATTTCTACTCATATTACATCAGATGCACAGGCCTAGCTATTGCCATCATTAGGAGATTGGGATCTTCTTCCAAAACTCGAAGACCTTGCACTGATAAATATCTGCAATTTGTTCTGGAAACTTTGTTCAAATTCGAATGCGAAATAGAAAACAAGAATGAAGAAGTAGGGTTTTTGTTTAAAGAGCTCAATGCTACCTTTGGAGTTTTCTCATTGGACTCTGCGGTGGCCAATGAATTGATCTCGAAGGGTGTGCCACTCTTTGTGATCAAAATCTCATTGAATTATTTTGAAAACGCAAAATTAATCAAGACTAGTTTAGGCTTTTTGACAAATTTCGCTTCTGCACTTAATTATTTTTTTTTTTAATTTTTTTAAATTTTTTTTTTTTAATTATTTTTTTTTTTTTTTTTTTTTGCAAAATTTTTTTTATAATTTCCATTATCGATAAAAAAAAATGAAATAAATATTAATATAGCAAAAGCCAGAGAATTATTGTCAAAAGAGAAAGATTTCTATGTGTTGGTCTATAACATTTTGGAGAAATACGATTATTCAGGGGCGATCATCGAATATTGTTTCAAGATGATTCTGAACATGTTGCAAGATCGTAATATAAATGAAAATGATTTTATAGTTATTTCTAAAAACCAGCATTATGCTTTAAAAACTTCTCTTTCCCCAAATTCATCTTCAAGCTTTTGTTCCTCTGGTTTTTGTACAAGTCAGACGAAATCAATTCCATTCTTCTTGTCAAGATATTGAAAAACCTCTGTTCCAAATGTAAGCTGAAAAATCAAAAGATTTCTCTCATTTTCTATAAAATTTTTAGCAAAAGTCTTCGAAGCTTTCATGGTTTGCATCAAAGAATTGGAGTCATCAAATAAAGATTTCAACTTGATCAATGTTCTAATGGAAAATATGAAAAGTTGCATTGAAAGCCCACAGAGTCTGTTTGAAGTTATTATGTTCCTTTCAATTCTTACCCAAAATGGTTTTCGGCATTAATTTTTTCTTTTTCAATAATTTGGTATTTGCAGATGAAGGGATTAAAACTAAATTCAGCAACAACGAAGCCTTCGTCACTTTGATTAAGGATTTCATCGATTTAAACAAAGTAAATAAATTTTTTTGGCAAAACAACAAAAATTTAAAAATTTTTAAAAATTAGAAAGATAAAGAAATACTCCAAAAATTTTCATCATATATTGCCTATTTGCCGATTGAAGAATTTAATTTTATTTTTTAGATTGAATATTTAATTTCAATAGAAAAAACTGTTAAATTCGGAAAAATTTAAAATAATAGCATTTTTCTTCAAATATTTCCTAAATTCTCCCTTAAAAAAAAACTTAAATCATTTATCCCCTCATTTTTCTTATAATTTCGTCATTAATTAGTGACCGAGGTCCTTTGAGTAGAATTCGAGCAATTCCCATCATCTTTGAAGGTCCAGATTTTGTCCACCTTGAAATCCTGACTATAATTATTGGGAAACGTTTCAAAAATGGCATCATCAAAGTCCGGCTCGAAATCAAACGATTCACATTGGCCAATGCCGGTCTTTCTTCTAAAAGGAATCATGGATTTTTTCCTTTCCCTCTTAATAACACTATTGCTAGTTGAATTCAAACGTGAATTTCGTGATCCACTATTGTTATTACTATTATTTTCAAGTATGCTGGAATTCAATCCAAAATTCACCTTCACCATGGTTTTTTTCGGGGTTGAGCTGGGTTTTTCCTCATTTAGTGTGCCCAGCATTAAAATCGGTTTTTTGGTGATGTCCATGCAATTTTTCATGGACAATTTCAGGTTCTTGTCAATAGGAGACCGAAAAATCCTTCTTTTATCAGAACCGACCACGCTCGCCAGATGTTTTTTGGTGTTTTGTGTGCTTTCCTTCACTGGTTTGAGAACAATATCATTATATTGGATCTCATCGACATTATATTCTGATTTGAACACATTTTGGAAGTATTCATCTTTTTTAATTCGTTCCATTGGGGATTCCAGGCTGTTTTTATCATAAATCGAGTCATAATTGGTCCTTTTCCGAATATCGGTTGAGCTGCTGACAAAAAGCACTGGATTGTCATCGAGGATATCTTTGAGTTCAATAGTCTCGTATTGAGGCTCTGATTCTGTGGTTTGTTGAATAGAGATGTATTCATCAATGGAACCGATAATTCGTGAGTCCGCTTTATAAAAATCCTTGGTGGCGATTTGGAAGCCTTTAATAAATTGATGGTTGTTGATGAAACGAATGAGTTCTTCATTGAAGCGCAGAAATTTGGAGTAGATTTCCTTTGATTTCTTTGCGAGTTCCAAGCTCATTGTGAAGATTTTATCAAGGAGAAGGATCATCGCGATGTATTGGACCGAATAGAGGTTCATTAAACTTGATAACAATAATAAGAAAACATATTGATTGAGCTTGAATTTTAGGAGACCTTTTTTGTTTGTTGAAATGATCTTTTTTTTTTTTTTTTTTAGGGTAGTGAAAATAAAAAATTTGAAATTACGTCAAAGATTGCATCTTCTAAACTCATGATGGTTTCCAATTCCATTAAAAGTTGGGTATTGTTCATGTTTCTGAAGTAATGGGGCAGGTCGTTTTTATCCACATTGAAACATCCGGACTTATTAGAGAAAATTTTGGCTTTCACCAGAATATATCTAAAATATTTTTGAATGAATACGTCAATGAGCATTTGCCCTAAAAAAGTAATTTTTTCACATTGTATTTAAAAAATTGTACTGTTCATATGATTTTCATCCTTATAAGAGGAAATATGAGGCAAGTCCAAATGACCAATGTCATTCAAATAGTATTTCTCCTCGACGCAACGGTCCAAAATTATCAAATTTTTCACGACGTAATTCCATTTCCTCAATGAATCACTGCATTCAATTTTTGTCATTAATGTTAAAAATCCAATCTCAGACCTCGTCTCCTTATCTTTACCTCCTAACGTTTGCAAAATCACTAAAAGTAATTTCCTTTAAGAATTTTTTTTAGGGAAAAAAGGACGCGTTATTTGGCTGTCGGAGGGGGGGTCGTAATCTCCAGCATAAGTGCAATTGAGTCGAGCCTGGAGAATTGTAAATAGGGATTATTAATGAGCAAAGAAACTTTATTAGGACAAACTACCTACATTTTCAAAGGTTGTTGGAGCCCCAATGGAGAACATGCTCCTGAAAATTTTGTTTATCATAATTTATTTTATTTGCTTTCTGATTTGAATTTAATAACAAAATCCCATTATATAATGACCCATTTTTTAAAAGAAAATGTAATTGGAGGACTGCATCATTTTTTTTTTCTTTCAATCTCATATATGATGATTCTTGCCACCATCCAACATATAACAACAATATTGGAACTCTTCCTTAGACATTTTGTTCACTTTCTTAAGACATTCTGTTGAAAAAGTAAGTCCCTCGCAATTCAGATTGCAATCGATGTCAGAGGACCAGCAAGAAACTGGGACGTTGGAAAAGATGTTATTTTCAGTAGGTTTGGAAATAGTTGAATCAGGAATATCAAACTCATTGTTTTTTGTGAGGAAATCCTTCAGTTTATTTTCCATATCATTTTCTGCTAAAACTAAACTTGAAAGAAACAAGGTTTAACAATTTTGGGGGAAAAAGATTATAATATACCCTTTGTTTGAAATAAAGAGAAAAAATAAGCACAAATGAAAAAAAATGAAAAATGAATGAAATTTCATTTGTTTTTTTAAATATAATTACGAATTTAGTAAATATTTTCATTTATTCCAAAAAAAAATCTTTGAAAAAAGTGGGGTTTTTTATTTTGCAAAAAATAAACCCAATATGGGCCACAAACCTCTCCAAGAAGTTTGTCCCAACTAAAAAAATTTTCATAAATCAAATGAAAAATTAAAAAAAAAATTGTTTTATAAAGAAATAAATATTTTTTATCGAAATTATAGATAAAAGCAATTTTTTCAGAGCATTGTTAATGCAAAATTTGAAGAAAAAAATCTCAAAACGAAAATCTTTTTCCAAATCTATTTTCGAAAATGATTTCAAATCATCTTCCCTTCATTTCCTATGTAAAAAACTCGAGTCAGACAATTTTGAAGAAGCTAAAATCTTGGAAAAGGATTCGATCGTGACCCAAAATCTCTCCCTCTATTTGAAAGAATTAGATTTTTCAAAAGCGGATCTTAATTTCACCCTTCCAAAATCCTTGCAAATTTCTTTTGCTTCTCATTTCATCTCAAAGGATTTCATAAACAGTTTATTTGAACTCATTCAAAACAATTCTAACCTTTCTCAACTCACGGAAATTTTGATATTTTTTCGAAAATTAATAAATATTGATGAAGAATTAGAAAAAAATGAGATTTCTAAGGGGTTGATGAATATGGGGTTGCTTTTAGTTTTCAACTCGTTTTTTAATCAGAATCTGATCTATTTTTCTCATAATTCATCAAGCCAAATTAAAAATCAAGCGAAACATACGGTTTTCAAATTGATGGAGCTTTCGATTGAAATTTTGATAGTGATGTTTGAAATAATAGATGTGAAGTTTATGATGGAAAGTCCTTTGAATGACACTTTGATGATGTATTTGGAAAATTGCAATGAATTCGAAATGCAAATGTTGGCTTTGAATTATTTCGATGCAATGACAAAAAAAATCAATCCAAAGGCGAAATTTTTTGAAGAAAAAAATTTACAAAGATTTCTGACTTTGATTTTCTGCAAAATGACAAAAAATAACTTAAAATCAATGGAAATCAACATTTTATATATTAAAATCATATATAATTTGGCTTTAAAAAGTCATGAAATACCAATGCTTTGCAATGAAATGAGAGAATTCTTTTTCAAACAAAATGAAACCCTACTCGAAAACATTTTCTCAATTGTTGGAGTCAAAATTTTCGAAGAATTCAACATTTTAATGAACTCTTTTGATGAACGAAGCTTCCATCCACCAAAAAAAAACAAGCAAAAATTCATCAAGGATTTTGTTCTGAACCATCATTTTAAAGAAGGATTGAACATTTGGATCTCTTCAGAAAATTCATTGGAGAAAGCTTTGGATTTATTAATTGATATTTATAAAGATGAGAAAGAAAGCTCTGAACGAACTGATTCTGTATCCTCATTTGACGAAAATGATCAAATGGAATTAGAAAGTGAAGGGGAAGTTAAAATTGAAGGTGATAATGAAAATAAACATAAAAATGATTATGAAAATCAAAATAAACATAAACATAAAAATGAAGGTGAATGGGAAAATATAAAGATTGAAGAAGAAATGAAAATGGAAAGTGAAAAAGAGCTGAATTTGAAGAAAAATTTTGAATTTGTTGATAAGCAGAGTTTATTAGATTATGGCTTGGAAAGGATGTTATTTGATAAACTGAGATTCCCTGTGAGAAATCAAATTGAATTCGTGATCCTTTACGAGTCGAAAATAGGGTATTTATTCAAAAAAATTAAAAAAATTGTTTTTTTGACCGTGAGTTGTTTTATTTCCATTTATTCTTCAAATGACATGAAATTTTCTGAAGACCCTGGTAATCTTTGTGAAATCCTTTTAGTTTGCATCAATGAAACATTGACTCTCGAAAAAGAATTAATCAAAAATCAAGATAATTTCGAAGAAGTGGATCTCAAAGACATTTTGGTGTGCTATTTAAAATTGCTATGTCTTTTAATTGATAAAAATCAACATATTTGCGAAAAAATTCCATATTTGGAGGTTATTAGCCTCAATGAGAAAATTAAAAATTGTGATGAAGAAGCTTTTTTAATTTTCATTGATATTGTTGCACTTAGGTTCGGTCCGAAATTTTCAATAATTAAAGAAAATGAAGAAGTTTGCAAAATGCTGGGGGAATTGTTGGAACATAAAGGGAATGTTCTGGTTAAAGGACAACTTTTCAATTGCATTTTTGACATTTTTCAAGACGAAAAATTTGATGAAAATTTTTGGAAATTGAGAATTTTGGAGAAAATGCAAAAGGAGAATTTTAATGTGAAAAAGTTGAAGAAAAAGGAGGGAAGGTTGAAAAAAGCTGATAAGGCGTTTTTAATGGAAGTTTCTATAAATTTAAGGAATTTCATAACTTATAAAGAGAAAATGATGGGATATTAATTATTTTCCAATTTTTTTATGAATTGTTTTTTTTTATGAAAAAATTTCCATATTATTTCATTTTATTTTTTAAAAGAACTTTGATGAGAAAATTTAGAAGGCAAAATCTATACAGATTTCATTAATTAAAGTATGTACAAAAACAAATTTTTTTGCTGCATTAAAAAAAAATAAATGAGAGGGTAGTTTTTCAGCACTACATGTAATTCAAGATCCAACATATTTTTGAAGACGTTTTTTAACGGCTTCATCATCATAATGCTTTCAAAAATTTATAAAATGTTGAAGAAAGGGGAGCTTTTAAAAACTATAATGATCTAAAATTATTTCAAGTTTTTTTGATTTTTCTTGATAAAAACATAAAAAATTAAAGATGTTTGGGATTATTTTTTTTTTCATTAATTATTGATTAATTCTTCCAAAAAATCATGTTTTCCTATTATTTTCTTAAAAAACACCAACGCTTAAATTAAAAAAATATGAGAAAATGTCTTTGGCAAATCAAAAAACATAGGCCCAAAAAAGACTTAAATCTTAAATTTAGTCAAGTCAATTCATTAATTTCTTTACTAAAATGAATAACCATGAATTTAAAGGAGATTCATTTTTATTGAAAAGTTCCAACAGTTGATTAAACCATTTAATAGGAACATTCCTCCTTCAAATACTTTAGTAAAAAAGAAAAATTTTATATATTTAAGGTTTATTTGAAGTATATTTTTCATATATTTTTCCTCATTTTTCACTTTTTTTAGTATTTTATTCAAAAATGAAAAATTTTAGATTTTTGACCATAATTTGGAAGGGTAAATATATCCATTTTCTCTGTTTAGTCTTAAAAACTGAATTAGGTGTTTTTTTTAGACTTTCTAAAGTTCAAAATTTTAGAAATATGCATTTTTTCAGTTATGATCAAAATTTTTTTTAAAAAAAAGACAAGAAATAAAATTTAAATTTTTTGCTGAATCTTAAATTAAAATAAAATTTAATAAGCGAAAAGGCCTTTATAAGGCAAAAGCAAAATCATCATTTTCCAAAAAAATAAATAAAATGAAGTCCATTTATTATCTCTTACTTTCTTTGCCAATCCTTTTTGCCTTGAATTCTGTTGATAGTTCTCAAAGGAGCCTACTCCAAAAAAGCAAAAATGATTATTTCGCTGCGAGCCTTAACGATTTTGAAACAAAATGCCAAAAAATGATGGCCATTTTAAAGGGAACGTATACCAAAGAACAAGACGCTGAATACCATAAGGATTTGGATGAATTCGGGGCTGCTCTGGAAACTGCTTTAAATGCAAATCCCACTTTTGAACAGCTCGGAAAGCTTAATATTGGAAAAACGACTTTTACAATGGCTCAAAGAAATGCGGAGAAGACCTTTTATGCTAATGCAGCAAAAGCACAACAGGACGAGGAGGCCTTCCAAAAAACTCTTTCCGAATACCAAGAAGAAGCTGATCATATATCTTCTATGTTGAAGGATTTCAAAGACAGTGAAGACAAGGCACCGAAATTCACAGCAGCTTGTAACGATTTTAAGGGGCGAATCAATACAGCGAAGACTTCTCTTACTTTAACCAACAAAAATCGTGTTGAGAAATTCGTAGCAGAGATAGATCAAACCTTTACGGAATTATTGGCGGAATATCAAACAAAAAAAGCCGAAGTTAACAGTCAAACTGGTTCTGCAACTGATGAACAAAAGAAAACTGAAAAACTCAATGCTGCCAGTGAGGGGTTGCAAGCAAAAACAGGCAAGGATCGCATAAATGCTGAATTGGCTCGGGATGCAGCCTTAAAGAAAGCCGTTGAAACTGCACTCGTTTCCAGCATGCCTCCAGAGTTTTGTTGGAGAGGCAATAATCCAGATTGTCCGACCGCCTACCCTGGAAGATCAGGTCTCCTTTGCTATAAAGATTGCGAAGAAGCCAAACAAACAAAAATTGCTGAGTTTAAAACCCAAGGAAAGGAAGGAAAAGCTCAGAAGTTGGGTAGAAAAAAATTTAACCTTTGGGGTGGAGTTTGTTGGGAACAATGCAATGAGTATAAAAGCGATCTAAATCCTCCAGAAAAATATAAAAACATTGGGTTGGTTTGCAGATCCACAGAACATTGGTATCATTGGCATACGAAAAGAAGTTTTGTGACATCCAGTGTTACAAATTACAATGAAGGAGCTGTGTGTCCTCCTGATGCCAAAGGTGTTGTCCATCCCAAATCTTGGTTCATGGGTTTATGTTATCGAAGCTGTGAGGAGTTTGGGTTCATCAATTGCGGAGCAGGAGCCTGTGCGATTGATAAGGCTTCTTGTGTCAAAGAAATCGCCAATATTGTGGTTGGAACTCTGATTGGCATTACAGAAGTTGTGTTCTTCGGCTTGTCATTGGGAACTTCTGGAGCCCTCAAGGAAGCTGTGCATGCTGCAGATATAATCGCCAAGCAGGTCATCAACACTGCTGAAACTTTGACGGAAATCATTCCAAAATTGGCTGATAGATACGAAGTCATTGAAAAGGTATTTAAGAATGAGGCACTCAAAGCAAATGTACTCAAGGACTGCAAATCAAAAGCTAGAATATTATTAGAACATTTCTCAGATATCACTCAAGATCAAATTAATACCGCATGCACGAATAGGGCCAATGAACAAGCTGAGGAAGCCAAAAAAAAGAGAGAAGATATTAATAATTTGAAGATTGAAGTTTCAGCTGCTACATTTTTACAGCTCACTGAAGCTGTCGTCATTGAGAAGCTTGCTGCTTTCGAATACATTCCTGATGTCAAAGCTCTGAAAAGCGTTTATGGAATGTTCAAAGATTGCAAACATCTTTACGAAGCAGGAAAAACAGCTAGCGAAAACGACAAAATTAAATGTGCTAAGAATGGATTGGAAGTTATTTCTGGATTCGATCCCACTGGCATTGTTGGTTTGGCAAAAACCTTCGTCTATCCCTCTTGCAGAAGTGGACTTTTGGATGCTGCCAATTCAGTCACTTATCAAAAAACATTAGTCACTTATTAAAAATGAAAATTTCAACAAAAATAATTAAACCCAATATAAAAAAAAAAAAAATTTTTAAGTCTTTTGATTATTCTCGAGTTTTGAGGCTCTTCTTTTTAAAACAATTTTTTTTATTTATTGACTAGATTTTTAAAAAAAGAACAGAAATTTTTCGAAATTTTATTTAATTAAAATAATGCGAATTTCATTCATTCATGAAAAACTTAAAATACCTCTTAAAAATAATAAAAATCTCGTTTAGCGTAAATATTGATCTCTTCTATCTCCTGCAAGAACCTTCTCAATTTAAACTCATCCTCCCCCTTCTGAAAAAAAGGGTTGCTTCTTTTCAAACTTTCCAGCGTGTTCTTTTTCCTTTCTTCTTCCGCTTCATTTTCTTTTGAAGGGTCCTTTTTCTTCTCCAATCCATTTTCTTCCTTCGTCTTTTCTTTCTCTGCTGCTTCCTCCTTTCTTGTTTCTTCTTCCTTTTTTTCTTCCATCTTCTCAATCTTTGCATCTTTTTTTTCATCTCCACTCGACTCATTAGCCTCAACTTTGAAATTTTCCTTCGCATGATAGAAGATCTTCTTCAACTTTTCAAAAGTTTCCTCATCGAACCCCTTGTCATAGATTGACTTCTTGAGTTTTTCCAATTTGATCATTTTGTTGAAACGGTTCTTGATGGAGTTATCAGTTCTTCCCTTGAGCACTTTTGAAATTTTCGACCATTTCTGAGGGTATTCCATATATTTCTCAAACAGGCTCAGGTCTTCATGGACCGTCCATTTGTCCCGTTTCATCTCAGGATTCAAATGGTTCACCCATCGTTCTCTACAATGTTTTGATAATCGAATGAAGGAGTCAGAAAGATGCAGATCCTTATTAAGCTCTTTCGCTATGAGCTCCCATTGGATACGCCCATAATTGGTATATTTGGAGGAATTTACTAGAGTTAACAACATTTCATCCTCACGTTGGGACCAATTAAACTTCTGCTTTTTGGATAATTGCAAGGAAAACCAGATGTATTTGCAATCTTCAGTCGTATGGTTGAAAAGTTTCGCAATGAATTGCCATTGTTCGAGTGTCTAAAAATAAAGTGAGACATTAGGAATAATTTGCAAAATTTGCAAAATTAGCAAAACGAAAAAATTTTAAATTAATTTTCGTAAATAATACTAAATTAGAGAGATCAACAGTGAAAAGTTCACGGTAAAAGAACAGAATCAACAAAAAGGTAATTTCTTCCGACCTTTTCGAGACTAGTTTCATCACTTTCGATGAATTTACTTTTTTAGTGCTTTTTTAATTAATTTGAATAAATTCGTTCTTTTTTTAAGAATACCTTGAGCAAAATTCTTCCAAATGAAGATCAATGTTTGTGAGATGAGGGAAATCTGAGGGTATAAAGGTCAAGGGCTCGATGAACTCTCGGAACCGGAGCTCTAATTCGAGACAATCATGAGTTGACATATAGGTTTTGATCTGTGCAATGAAGGAAATCATGAACTCCATAATTAAATAAATAAACTCTCCGATGTTTAGAGGAAAAATGAATAATTTTTTGAAATTTTCCTTGAAATTTAAAATTATTGTAATCTCACTGATTTTTTAAACTGTGGAACTAGATGATTTCCCTTTATAGTTGAGTATAATATTTGAAAGTACTGCACTGCAGATTTATCTATTTAAATTTCGAATTTCAAAAATTTCTCTGAAATCGCTTTGAGAAAACAGACATCAAGGATTGACCTTTAGTTTTAACATTCATTTTTTCAAATAAATTTAATTAAGATGCAAGGACACTGCTTTTTCTTAATTTTAAATTTTTTATCTTTTTTTATTTTTTTTATTTAGGCGTGGTTTCCTTTTTCAAAACCTCGATTAAAAAACCACCTAATATTGATGCCGCTAAGGTTATTAAAGCTAAAATTAAGAGAAATATAAAACAGCCACGTCCAAACCTCCACTTTTTGACGTTTTGACCTCCATGTTCCTGATTTTTATTGGTTTTCTCTGTTTTATGGTAAATTATGCCTTTCTGTAATTTTGCAGATTTTTTCCATATTTTAGAGAAAAATAAAAATTACATTTGTTTGGGCGGCTTTTTCCTTCTCAAGACCTTGTTGAGAGTTTTCTCTTTGAAACATGACTTCTCCGTCTTCAAATGTCTTGACATAATCCTGATTAGAAAAGGATAATCTTTCCTCTTCCTTTTCACTTTCTTCAGAATGGCCAGATTTCGGAGAAAACTTAAATTTTTTAAAAGATTCTATAAAACTCACTCATAGAAGAATATTTAAAAATACGAATTTATCTGTTTGGATCTGAATTTCCATCTCTTCTTTTACTTTGCTTTTATTCAATGGTCTTTTGAGATCATCATTAAAGGAAACATTATGATTTTTCTGAGATCGAAATTGATTTTCCATGTTTTTTTCAGGAGGAAGTCTTTTTTTTGGAGTCTCCATGCTCCTTTTTTGGGGTTCTGGGTCCTTTTGAACTGAAGTCAGATGCCTTATAGTGCCTAATGGCAAAGAATCTTTACTAGAAGTCTCAATTTTCTGGTCGTTAGTGTTGAATTTCTAATTTATAGAAGAAAAAACTACTATAAATCAAAATGGTTAAGCTCTCAACCTTCCAGAAATTGCAAATGGCCATATCGCTTTCATATTTCGCTTTGATAAGATCTTGGTTTTCATATTTCGAGTTTTTGAGATCTGAAAAAATTCAAACAATATTTTAAAAAACTTAGATTTTTTTTGCTACCAGAATAAGAAATCCCAGCTGTCATTTGGCTTTCTAAATGTGGACTTGAATCATAGCTTGGAAAGTTGTTTGAACCTTTGAACCTTATTCGATTTCTCGTATAGAAAAATTTAAACAATTACTATAAATTGAATTATCTTTGAATATTTTTTGAGCAGATTGGAGTTTTTCATCCAAAGGCTGGTCAACTCGATCATTTCGATGAAATGATGAGTAGTTTGTTAAATTTATAAGAGGAATGCTGGAAGATTCTCTTGTGATTTTGGAATCCTTGGATGTTGTTGAAACAATGGAGGGTTTTAAGTATTTGTTTATGACATTTTCAAGCTCTCTCTCACTGAATGCCAAAAAAGAAGAAGGGTCTTCTGAAAGCTTAAAAGAGTTTTCCATTAAAAGTTGGGAGATGGGTTTTTTTTGTTTTTTTCACTAAATTCGGAATGAACTTAAATTTAAATTATTTTTAAAACAAAACATTAGTTTGTTTTTTTTTGGAATAGATTATATAAAAATAGAAGAAAAAAAAAAAATGAAAATAACATTTTTTTATTCAAATAATACAACAAAGGCATTTTGCAAAATCCGATTTTTTAATACTTTTTTTTATAAATAAAAAAAAAATCTAAAAAAAGATA
>Ga0302320_10016936_pt1 | contig 14837 bp, 11 predicted proteins | sample Bog_T0_3_FD_202130 | JGI IMG/M metagenome (GOLD analysis project Ga0302320, IMG submission 202130) | Peat permafrost microbial communities from Stordalen Mire near Abisko, Sweden - Bog_T0_3 | ecosystem: Environmental > Terrestrial > Soil > Wetlands > Peat | place: Sweden: Abisko, Stordalen Mire...
GGACTCCTGCCCTGGCACTGGCGCTGGCTTCATGCGCTTCCTGTCGAGGGAGTCCTGGGCCGCATCGTTTCAGAGATGCTCGTCAGGTACATGAACATCCAGGGCGCTTGGCTCATTGCCGGCATCCTTGCTTCCGCCGGCCTTTACTTCGCCTCCGCAGTCAGCCTCTGGGCCGTCAAAGAGAGCCTCGAGGAGCGCTGGATTCATGTCATCTCCTGGTACGATCGCTGGCGCAACTGGCGTGAAGAGCGCGCCGAGCGCAAAGCTGAATCCGAGGCCCTGCGCGCCGAACAGCCCCCCGAAGTCCAGGAGGCCGACGCAACCGCGCGCCCTGGCCTCCTCGCCAGCCTCTTCCGCCGCAACCGCGTCCAGCAACAGTACCCGGACCCAAACTCCATTCAAGACATTCCAGCGTTCCAGCGCGCCCCCATGCCCTCCGGTGAAGACGAAACCGCGCCCGAAACCGCTACGCGCAAGCCCAGCATCTGGGAGCGCTCCGCCGGCGAGCAGTCGATTCCGCAAGCCGGCGTACCCATCCAAAGGCCCCGGTCTGCAGGCCTGGAGGCCGTCGCTGCTCCAACTCCAACCCCGATCCAGCCGCAAGCCACTCGCCAAGAGCCCGTCCCAGTAAAGCCGGGTGCCCAAATTCAGCCGGGTGCCCCAGGTCTCGCTTCTGAGACCTGGGAGACCTCAAAGCCCACAAGCCGAGCCCCCGAGCCCATCGCCATCCACGGCCGCGCCGATGCCGAAGTCCGAACCGCCACCGTCGCCCCCAAATCCGTAAGCGGTTTCAAGCTCCCCCCCAGCACCCTGCTCAACACCGGGGACGCCCCGCACGCCGTCCGCGAAGACGTGCTGCGCGAAGAAGCCCGAGTCCTGGTCGAGAAATGCGCCGAATTCGATGTCCGCGGCCAAGTAGTCCAAATCAACACCGGCCCCATGGTCACCACCTACGAATTCAAGCCTGAAGCCGGCGTCAAATACTCCCGTGTCACCGGCCTCGCCGACGACCTTTGCCTCGCCATGCGCGCCGAAAGCATCCTCATCGAGCGCATGCCCGGCAAGTCCACCGTCGGCATCCAGGTCCCCAATCACGACCGCGAAACCATCCACCTCCGCGACGTCCTGGAATCTGAAATCTTCGCGCGCGCCAAAGGCCGCCTCACCATCGCCATGGGCAAGGACATCAACGGCCGCATCGTCCCCGCCGATCTCGCCACCATGCCTCACCTGCTCATCGCCGGCTCCACGGGCTCCGGCAAATCCGTGGCCATCAACGCCATGATCATGAGCCTGCTCTTCCGGACGACACCCTCGCAGGTGCGCCTCATCCTCGTCGACCCCAAGCGCGTTGAACTCGGCATGTACGAAGGCATTCCCCACCTGCTCACGCCCATCATCACCGAGCCCAAGCTGGCCGCCAACGCCTTGCGCAACGCCGTCCGCGAAATGGAGCGCCGCCTCAAGCTGCTCGCCAGTCGCGCCGTCCGCAACATCGACCAGTACAACAAGCTTTTTGACGGCGCCATGCCCTCGCTTTTCGAAGAGGAGCAGGACAACGAGCCCCTCCCCTTCATCGTGATCATCATCGACGAGCTCGCCGACCTCATGATGCTCGACCGCGCCAATGTTGAAGAGTCCATTACGCGCCTGGCGCAGATGGCCCGCGCCGTCGGCATCCATCTGATCCTCGCCACACAGCGGCCCTCGGTAGACGTGATTACCGGCCTCATCAAGGCCAACGTTCCTACGCGCATGAGCTTCCGCCTCGCTACCAAAGTCGACTCACGCACCATCCTCGACACCAACGGCGCAGAGGCTCTGTTAGGCCGCGGCGACATGCTCTTTCTGCCGCCGGGAACCAGCCGCCTGATGCGCCTCCACGCCGCCTATGTGAGCGAAAAGGAAACCGCCGCCGTGGTCGATTTCTGGAAGGCCCAGGCCCATGCCGAATACGTCGAAGGCTTCCTCGAGTCGCCCAAAGACGAACGCGTTTCACCCGATGGATCCAATGCCGACCCCGACGAGAACGACCCCCTGTTCAACGATGCCGTGCAGTTGGTTTTTGAGTTCGGCAAGGCCTCCACATCGCTCTTGCAACGCCGCCTGCGCATAGGCTACGGCCGAGCCGCGCACCTAATCGACCTGATGGAGCGCGACGGATTGGTCGGCCCCGCCGACGGCTCCCGCCCGCGAGAATTGTTGAAAGCCCCAGGCTGGCTCCACGAAATCCCCGCCGCCATCGACTAGCCGCACCTCATCTGCCATCAATGCTGGGTGGCCCATCCTTGGCGCAGTTCTATCGCGTCAAGGGTGGGAGACTACGAACCTATACCGACCCCGTTGCCTCACGAGCACCTTCGAAGTAAGCCTCCATTTGCTTTTCGTCTCCATCCCAGTTACAAAAGCCGTGCCCCACCCTCGCGACGTTCTTGTTTTTGTCGCTAGTGCCTGCCCTGAGCGTAGTCGAAGAGGTGGGAGACCACGAACATCCAGTCGGGATATTGTTCATGAAAAATATGGAAATTATCGCGAAAGGCTTTTTATTCCCAGGAAAGTCTGCACTTTCATGACGCAATCTACCGCGTTAAACCGCCTGCCTATTCCAAGCCACGGTTCCCAGCTTCATCTGGATCGAGCACTGCTAGCTCATTCTGAGCAGTGGCGCAACTTATCCAGTTGGATATCGCCGCAAAGAAATGTCGATGGAGAAGCGAAGTCAGAGGCCAGCGGACGCAATTGTTCCGAGGAGCGGGCGCAATTGTCAAAGCGCCCAAATTGCCAGTGCGATCCGGAACATTGATCGCAGGGTTAACGAGCCGTCGGCCTCTGCTCTACCCCTTGCATGGTTGTGGCAAGCTCGCCCGCCAAGCTACGGATCGCCGGCCAGTCTCGAACGTCACTGGCCGGCATCTTTCTAAGTGCCGGAATCAAATTGAAGGGAAAGCTCAGCTTTGCGGGATCGAACTTTCCACCGACAATGTGCCGAGCGATTGGAGAGAGCCAGGGAAACTTCGCGAGTTCCTTGTCCAACTGCTGTCGCGCTCCAATCCAATCCTTCTCATCCTTCTGTACCGGCCCAGGCACGAACAGGGCGACTGGAACCTTCATCAGTGGGCCCCGATGCGCCGACAAGAATCGACGCGCGTCCTTGTGCAGCCGAAACATATACAGTGGCGCCGCCAGAACGACAGCAAAATACTGCTCAACGTCATGCACACTCCCTACCGGCTGAGTCTCCACCGCAAGCTGGCGTTCCCGCAGCACTTCCGCAACCACAAGAGCCAGTTCTTCTGTCGAACCGCTCCGCGTGGCATAGGTTACAAGTACAACCGGTTCCATAGTCGCCTCCGCTCCTTCGAGTCCGCGCCCAGGATCGCACTGCGACAGGATCAACCTCGTCGGCTTCATGTGCATGAAGATCGAACGGTACGTGATCGTGTTTGCAGATCGTCTTCAGTGCAGTCCGCGCGGTCATCAGTCCCGAGGGCAACCCGCCGCCCGGCAGCACCCACTGGCCAACCATCACGAAGCGGTGCAGGCCGGGAAGCGTATTCGGCAGCGGCTTGAAGCTAGCCCCCGGCTCAACCAACCAGCCCTCCATGCTTCCCTTCCAGTTGCCCGTATACCGAATGACAGAGGCCGGCGTGGATACATCCACAACCTCAATCGCCGTTCGCACTCCAGGTATCTGTTTTTCGAGAACGTCAATGACCGCCTCGGCGATGCGGTGTTTCTCAGCCTGGTATCCAGCGGCATCATCGCGGCGCAGATTCAGCCAGTACTCAAAGTTGCGCGTGGGAAGAAAGCAGGTGACCGCGGTCTTTCCGGGAGGAGCAAACGTCGGGTCGAAATTAAAGAAGCGGAAACCGAGATAATCGAGATCTGTGCCGGGGTCGACCATAATCGGAGACCCGAGTAAGTACGATGCCATCGGAGGGCGACTACTCAAATCCAGCGCGATGCCCAGAGACACCTGCAGATAGGAGGGGAAAAGTCCCCGTTCGTCATAAGCCTTTCCGATGGCCGGGTCCAAGTATTTTCCGCTAAGCAAGTCGAAGATGGTGGAATGGCCGTCCGCTGCAGAAACTACCCAGTTGGCCAGAATGGTCTTGCCGTCGGCCAGTTCAACGCCAACAGCCTTATTGTGCTCCACAAGGATGCGTGCTACCCTCGCTCCGAAAGTGATCCTCCCGCCCAGGCTGGTTATCTTGTCTTCAATCAGGCGGATCAGAGCCTGCGAGCCCCCGATTGCATAGCCGGCATTTCCCTCATTCATCCATGCCAGTGAAAGAATGAGCGCAATCACCGACATCTGCCCCATTTCGCCGCGACTGAAGAACGCGCGCAACAGCGGGTCAGAAAAGCGACTGCCATATTCCTTTCCGCTTGTTTTTGATAGCTTGCCAAGCAATGGAAAGATGGGCGCATCCCGCAACATGTTCAGCCAGTTATCTGCCAATCCTCCGGAAGGATCGAGAAGCTTGAATTTGCCCAGCTTGCGTACGGCGTGCGTGAATTCCCGAATCGCCGCTTCATCCTGCGGAGCACGCTTGAGCAGCTCTTCCTCGAAGCGGTCTATGTTCGTCAAGATCCTGAGGTTGTCGCCGCTCTCATCTTCGATCCGAACAAACTCCTCCGCGTTCACGAAGCTCAGCTTTTCGATGTCGGCGACTTCCTGCCACTGTGCATGCATCTCCCCGCCGGGCTTTGAGCCGAGTAGCCAGTGAAGACAGGTCTCAAATGTGTAACGGCCGCGGCGCCAGCTTGTGGCCAGGCCGCCAGCCATATCGTGCATCTCCAGAATCTCGGCCTTGTAGCCGCACTTCAAGGCATAAACGGCGGTACAGAGCCCGGCAATTCCGTCCCCGATAATCACGATCTTGCGCTCATCGTTCATCATTTTTCCAAGCTCCTTTCGCGCGTCCGGCAGCACGCGCCGCATCGGATTGCGATGCTCGGGGCACGCGTTCGCAAGACGAACTCGAAGGAAGAAAAGACTGCTGTAGAAACCACGAGTCCGGCTGGGCGGCGGCCCGCATTTCAGCCGCTGATAATACTCTCAGCAGGCTGCTTTTGCAGTGATAAGAGGCGCAAAATCGCGATTCGTTCAATTCAGCAGCCTTTGCCGCGTCCGGTATAGTGAGATTCAGGCATGCCTTCTGAATCATTCACCAAGTCTGTACTTATTCATTTTTCCGGGCACGACGCGCCGGGGCTCACTGCTGAATTTACCGGCATTCTCGCCCAATATAATGTGACCGTTCTCGATATCGGCCAGGCCGTGGTCCATGAGAATCTGGTTCTCGGCATGTTGATTGAGGCACACGCAGGAAGCGGCCTCGCATCGCTCAAGGCCGCGCTCACAGACCGCGCCCACGAACTTGGCCTGCGGGCGCATTTCAAGGTGATCGCGAAAGACGCCGTCAAACACTGGGTGCATGGCCTTCGTCATCATCACTTCATCATTACCGTGCTTGGGCGTTCCATCACTGCCGAACACCTCGCTCGAGTCAGCGCCATCATTTCCGCCCACGGAATGAACGTCGACCGCATCGATCGCCTCTCTGGTCAGCTCGCACCCGAGGACGAGCCTGCGAACGCGTGTGTGGAGTTGGCGGTCAGCGGCGACGCCTCCCGCGAACTGCCCATGCGCGCCGAATTTCTGGCGGCCGCGCAGAAACTCTCCATCGATATTGCGTTCCAGCGCGAAAGTATCTTCCGCCGCAATCGTCGCCTCTTCGCCTTCGACATGGATTCCACGCTAATCCAGGGTGAAGTCATCGACGAGCTTGCCAAGATGGCCGGTGTTGGCGAGGACGTTGTCCGAATCACCGAAGCCGCCATGCGCGGAGAGTTAGGCTTCGATGAAAGTTTCACGCGCCGTATCGCGCTTCTCAAGGGACTCGCGGCTGAGCGCGTTCACAGCCTGACTGAAGCTATTCCGCTTGCCGAAGGCGCAGAGCGTCTTGTCCAGACGCTGCGGCTGCTTGGTTACAAGACGGCCATCCTTTCCGGAGGCTTCACGTTTTTTGCCCGCTCCCTTCAGCAACGTTTGGGCATCGACACCGTTCACGCCAACGAACTCGAAATTGTCGATGGAAAAGTAACCGGCCGGGTTATTCCGCCCATCATCAATGGAACCCGCAAAGCCGATCTCCTCTCCGAAATCGCGCGCAGCGAGGGAATCTCGCTTGAGCAGGTTGTCGCGGTTGGCGATGGCGCGAACGACATTCCGATGCTCAACCTCGCTGGCATGGGCATTGCTTATCGCGCCAAGCCTCTCGTTCGTCAGAATGCCGATCAGTCCATTTCAGCACTCGGTCTCGACGGCCTGCTTTATCTGGTCGGCGTTCGGGACCGCGACCTTCAGCCGCATGAGCCTCTGATGTAAATTGCTTCTTCCCGAATGCCGCCTTCAGAAGCGCAAATAGTAACGGCCCGGGTATGTCGCCCGGGCCGTTCTAGTTAACTAAAGTTTAGAGAACCAAGGCCGTCGCGCTGCCGCGAGTGCCCAAGCATTTTCACATATGCTGCCAAGTCGCGATTGTTGAACGGCGCCACCCGGTAGACCGGGCTTCTTGGGCGATAGACACATCGCTCCATGAGAAGAATCGCCGCCCTGCAAAATCGGATCGAGGAATGCACGCTTGCGTGAAAGGATGCGGTTGCGTCTCATACGGCAAGTCTCACCGCAGAGGCAACCCAGGCGTCTGGGGCGCGATGCCCTAGGCTTCAGCCACCTCACGTATTGTGCTACTGGAAGAGTATGTCTGCATCTTTTGGACCGGCCTCCTTCCCCGTATGACCTCAATCTATTCCCAGATTCACACGGCGTCAATATTTGTCTGGAGACAAAATCCGGCGATTCCCGCTTTGGGCTCGCCAGCCACCATTGTCCCCGCTCTATTGCGCGTCTGGATAGGTCATCTTTTCGGGACGCAAATACTTGTCGAACTCTTCTTCCGTCAGGTATCCGAGCTCGCGGTTCGCCTCGCGCAGCGAGAGTCCCTTATGGTGAGCGGTCTTGGCCAGATGCGCAGCCTTGTCGTAACCGATGTGCTGATTGAGCGCGGTCACGAGCATCAGGCATTTTTCCACGTACTCATTGATCCGCTGCAGATTGGCTTCGATGCCTTCCACGCAATACTTCTGGAACATGTGACAGGTATCAGTCAGCAGCCGCGCCGAATGCATGAAGTTATAGATCATCACCGGCTTGAAGACGTTGAGCTCGAAGTTGCCCTGGCTGCCTGCGAATGCAATCGCCGCGTTGTTTCCATGCACTTGCACAGCAACCATCGTCATCGCCTCGCTCTGCGTGGGGTTCACCTTGCCCGGCATAATCGAGCTGCCCGGTTCGTTTTCCGGCAGGTTGAATTCACCCAATCCGCAACGCGGACCTGAACCAAGCCAGCGAACATCGTTGGCGATTTTCATCAGCGACGCCGAGAGCGTAACCAGGGCGCCACTCGCAAACACGAGTTCATCGTGGGCGGACAGCGCCGCAAATTTGTTGGGGTGCGAGCGGAACGGCAACCCGGTCAACTCCGCGATCTTCGCCGACGCGCGCTCCGCGAATTCCGGGTGTGTATTCAGCCCAGTGCCGACCGCGGTGCCACCGATTGCCAATTCATAGAGGCCGTCCAGCGTCGCTTCCATGCGGGCGATATCGCGTTCAAGCAGGTTTGCCCAGCCGCCGATCTCCTGTCCCAGCGTGAGCGGCGTCGCATCCTGCAAATGCGTTCGACCGATTTTGACGACCTCTTCGAATTGCTTGGCCTTCGCCGCAATCGCATTGTGGAGGCGCTGCACTGCCGGAATCAGCTGCTCCTTCACCGCGGTTGCCGCTGCAATGTACATCGCCGTCGGAAACGTGTCGTTCGACGACTGAGACATGTTCACGTGATCGTTTGGGTGAATCGGCTTTTTACTTCCCATTGCTCCGCCGGCCAATTCGATGGCGCGATTCGAGATTACTTCGTTGACATTCATGTTGGTCTGCGTGCCCGAACCGGTCTGCCAGATGCGCAACGGAAACTCGTCTTTGTGCTTGCCTGCAATCACTTCGTCGGCGGCGCGGACGATCAATTCCATCTTGTCTTGCGCGAGCTTCCCCAGATCACGATTGACCAGCGCGGCTGCCTTTTTGAGAAGGCCGAATGCACGGATCAACTCCGGCGGCATACGATCTTCGCCAATGTCAAAGTGGTGCAGCGAGCGCTCCGTCTGCGCTCCCCAGTAATGGTTGGCTGGCACTTCAATCTGGCCCATGCTATCGGACTCGCTGCGCGTTCCCGGACTGCCTTCTTCAATTGTCTGCATTGTTGTCCTGTTCCTGTCGATATGCACGATCGGCCAGATTCTTCATCCGGCTATCCGCTCCGCGTAAGTATAAATTCAAGCGCCCCTGCCTGGCAGATCACCAATTGGCGAGCGTCGGCCGGATCTTGACTTCAACACGGAAAGGGTGTCTACTGAATCGTTGTTGTGGTGAGGGAGTTCACCCTTAACCGCTGTCCACCCGATAGGCCGGACAGATGATGACTCCTGACAGGGTATCCTGTTGCGGAATCATGTCCCGGCACGATCCCTGATCTGAAATCTAGGAGTTCGCTTTGATGACGAACACTTGGGCTCTTTGTGCGCTCTGGGTGGGGCTTGCTTTAGCCGCGACGCTGTTGGCGATCTGGTTCAAGATCTCGACGGCGCTTTCCGAAATTGTGGTGGGCACGGTAGCCCAACTGGTGATCGGCGTATTCCTTACCGGGCTCTTCGGTTTTGCGCAGGGCGGCCTGGCGGGGAATACGCAGTGGATCACTTTTCTGGCGGGGACTGGTGCAATCGTACTCACATTCCTGGCCGGCGCGGAACTCGATCCGGCGATCTTCAAGACCAAGTGGCGTGAAGCATCGATCATCGGGTTGGCCGGATTCTTCGGACCATTTCTCGGCTGCACGGCGGTCGCGCATTACGTGCTCCGCTGGCCCATCATGCCCAGCTGGCTATGCGGCGTCGCACTTTCCACGACTTCGGTTGCGGTGGTCTACGCGGTCATGCTTGAACTTGGTTTCAACGTGACGGAGTACGGCAAAGCGATTCTCGCCGCCTGCTTTATCAATGATCTTGGAACCGTGATTGCACTGGGATTGATCTTTTCCCCATTCACCATCAAGACGCTGATCTTTGTAGTCGTTTCAATCGTGGTCTTCATCGTGCTGCCGTTTCTTACACCGCGTTTTTTCAAGAAGTACGGTGGGCGCGTCTCCGAACTCGAGGCCAAGTACCTTCTCTTTTTTCTCTTCGCCATGGGCGGGCTGGCCGTCTGGGCGGGAAGCGAAGCGGTGCTGCCGGCTTACATGATCGGCATGGTGCTGGCGGGAACGGTCGGCAAAGATCATTCACTTATTCGGCGCCTGCGTACACTTACGTTCGGACTTCTTACGCCGTTCTACTTTATACGCGCCGGGTCGTTTGTATCGGTGCCGGCTCTGATGGCCGCGCCCGTCACGCTGCTTGTCCTGTTTGGGGCGAAGTCGCTGTTCAAGGCGCTCGCCGTGTATCCGGCAGTCAGAATTCACAAGTACGACGGCAAGGCTGGAGCCTACTACACGCTGATGATGTCAACCGGCCTCACCTTCGGCACCATCTCTGCACTCTTTGGACTTAATCATCAGATCATCACACAGGCGCAGTACTCGTATATCGTAGGCGCGGTGATTGCCAGCGCGGTCATTCCAACCATGATTGCGAACTCGTTCTTTCTTCCCCGCCATCTTCTTCCCCACAAACCGAAAAGCACGAAAGCAGAGCAACCAATTCAGCGGCCAGTCCCCGCAGAAGAAGGGTAGGTAAAGCGCATGGGAAGCCCGGTCTTTGTTGGAATTCAAAGGATTCTTGTTGCATACGATGCATCTCCGCACGCGGAGCACGCTTTGGATGTTGCCCTGTCGATGGCAGGCGATATGAAAGCCAAACTCTTCATCGTCTCTGTCATCAGGCCGCCGGAACCCGCCGAGAGCGCAGAGTTCAACGCAGTACTCGAGGAAGGCCGCGAGCGCTTTGAGCGCAGCTTCGCACCACTCCGCGAGCGCGCCAGGCAGAAGGAAGTTGAACTCGAAACGGATATCGTTCTGGGCCATCCGGCGGAACAGATTATCCACAAGGCGGACACAATCCAGGCCAGTCTCATTGTCATGGGCAAGCGAAGCCATACAATTCTTCATCGCTGGATGCTGGGCTCGAACTCCGAGCGCGTGCTGCGGTACTCGCAATGTCCGGTGATGATCGTCCATTGATTGCAATTGGAGGAGTCATGCCCGAACCGATCTCCGAAGCCGCAAATCCCCGAATTCCTGGCGAACTGAATGCCGTACAAAAGCGTCGTCTCGGAGCTACCTGCAAATACATCGACGGCTTGCTCACCGACATCGAGCATGCACTCCATGCGGCGGAATCGGAATCTCCCTTCCCCCACTACGTGGTCGATGTCACGCCCGCGCAGGTGCGATTGATTGAAGAACACATTCGCCACCTGCGTGCTCAACTCCTGCGGGCTCTCGATTGGCAGCATATGAAACCGGAACCACCTGATATTCCCGTTTCCCGATCGGTACTGACGGACCTCAGCTTTGTGGATATTGCTGTTGAGGAATTGAGACCCCGTCACATGCGGGGCTGTGGTCCCGTTCCTGAAGATGCGGTCGATGGCCTTAACGGCATCGTAAACGAGCTTCGTTCCATGCTCCACAACATTACCCACAGCATCCGCGAAGAATTGGGTTTGAAAACAGATGCACGAATATAACTCCAATTCGTCAGTGCAGGATTACGACGGCCCTGCATCCGCAATATCCTCATCGACGAATGGCGCCTCGCGCCTGTTGCAGCTTGCCGAACTGGCAGAGGAAGTCGGCGCTGAACATATCGTCGAAGAAGCGCGCGAACTCGCAGCACGGGTTTCCGAGGGACGCTTCTATGTAGCGTGTGTGGGCCAGTTCAAGCGCGGCAAATCTACGCTGCTCAACGCTCTTGTTGGCTGCGCGGTTCTTCCGGCCGGGTATGTTCCGGTCACAGCGGTGCCTACAGTGATTCGGTTTGGCGACCAACCACACGCGCGCGTTCGCATGCGCGATGGTTCGTGGCGAGACATCGCAGTGTCCGATTTGAGCGAATACGTGACCGAAGAACGAAACCCCGAAAACATAAAGGCCGTTGAAGGTGCGGAAGTATTCGTGCCCAGCCCTTTGTTGTCCTCCGGCATGTGTTTTGTGGATACGCCGGGCTTGGGCTCGGTCTTCACCGGAAATACAGCAACCACGCAGGCGTTCATTCCTCACATCGATGCGGCATTGGTCGTGGTCGGCGCCGATCCGCCCATTGCGGGCGAGGAGTTGGCGCTGGTGGAAGCAATGGGCCGGCAAGTTGAGGACCTAATCCTGGTGATCAACAAGGCCGACCGCACCAGCGATCCGGAACGCGCCGCAGCGGCTCAGTTCACGCGCGAGATTTTAGGAAAGCGGCTGCATCGCCCCATGGGCGAAGTGTTTGAGGTGAGTGCCGTCGAGCGAATGGATAATCGTGGTCCCCTGCGGGATTGGGAAAAACTGCTGGCGAGTTTGCACTGCCTCGTGGAAGACTCGGGCAGAAACCTCGTGCGCGCCGCTTGCGACCGAGGCCTTCATCGCTTAAGCGAACAGGTGCTGGCTATCATCGCCGAGGACCGTGACGCCCTTCAGCGGCCAATCGAACAATCCGAACGCCGCATCGAGCTCATGAAGGAAACCATCCGCGAGGCCGAACGCTCCATGCACGAGCTGAATTTCCTTTTGATGGCGGAGCAGCAGCGAATCTCCGACCACTTCGTCGAAAGGCACCAGCGGTTTTTCCAATTCGCGTGGACTGAAGCTGAATCGGAATTCTGTGCGGGGCTACAATCCGTGCCCCTCGGCTTTGGCCCACACTATCGGCGTCGGGTGATGCGTCTCGCCCAGCAGATCGCGCGCGGCAAGGTTATCCCCTGGCTCAAACCTGAGCAGGAAGAGGGCGAGCGCCAATATCGTGCCGTGGCCCTTCGATTCGTGGAGATGGGCAACAGCTTTCTCAAAAAGCTTGCCGCTGCCGGCCTGAGCGAGCTCACGCGGATGCCCCATGCGCTCGACCCTGAGAAAGGCCTCCGCGTACGTTCCAGGTTTACTTTCGAGGACTTCATTGGAACGGCGCAACCCCCATCGCCGCTGCGCTGGCTCGCCGACATTTTTTTGCCGCTTGTGGGTGCACGCAAACTCATCACCAACGATGCCTGGGAATTTCTGCGCCATCTTCTGGAAGTAAACAGCGCGCGCGTACAAAACGATGTTCTCAATCGCATTTTGGAAAGCCGGGGGCGCCTGGAAGTGGAGATCCGTAAATTGCTGCATGAAGTCAACCGCATTGCAGAACGGGCGCTTGACCGGGCGCGGAAAGTAAAAGAGGAAGGAACTCCCGCCGTCGAGTCGGCGATGGAAAAGATCAACCGATTGGAACGGGATGTTTCGGCACTCATCTGATCCTGTTCAGCAGCGAAACAGAAAAAACGAAGGAGACTGCTTAAGCAGAAAATGAGCACCTCTGCCCATTACGAGCCGACTCTTGAATATTTGAGTTGCGTCGAACGCGAAGAGGAACTGGACCGCCTTCGAAACCACGCCAAGCTGCGGAAATCCATGCTGGTCTTCGGACCTGAGGGAGTGGGCAAGACGCGCTTGTTGCGGACATTCATCGAGAGCCAGCCGCTTGCGCTTTACGTGGAGCAGATGCGATCGCCGCGCGAATTCCTTCTTGCATTGCTCCATGCGATGCATGCAACAGACGATAAAATCGCAACTCCCGGAAATCTCGCTTCCCTGTCATCGTCTTCCTTGAAGGGTATTGTCAACCGCGCTCTTGATACCCGGCCCTTTCTGATGGTGCTTGACCATCTCGATGCTCCGTCTCGCGTCGTCACCGGCATGATCAAGGACCTGCATTATTACGGCCGGACTCCCGTCCTATTTGCATCCCGGTCTCCGCATATGGAGGATATTGGCGCATTGCGCCCGCTGTGCGCCGGCAAGTCGGAGCGAATGGAACTGAGGAATCTGCCGCCGCAGATCGCGTTGGAATTTGCGCAGCGAGAGGCAGACAGAATTGAACTCCAGGCTTCGAATCTGGGATCTACCCTGTCCTCGCTTGTCGAGTGGAGTAGCGGGAACCCCGGCGACCTCCTGCACATGTTGAAGATGGCACAGCTCGCAAAGTACAGGGTGGGCGATCAGATCAAATCGCACATCCTGTACATCGATTATCGAATGGGCCGGCGCTAGTTTCCGAGATGGCTCCATAAACGACAGCGAGCCGGCCGCAGTGGGCCGGCTCGCTGGGTTGGCTTGAGAGCGCCCCAGAAAAGGATCTTCAGGGCGAGTTGCGTGTTATACGGTTCGCCGGAACCGATGCCGGGCGCGCCGACAGAGACTCCGATGGTGGAGGTGCTCGCGCCAAACGCGGGACCAGCGCCAAGGTTGTTGACCGGCGGCGCCAGGTTGATGCGGTTGAAGACGTTGAACATTTCTGCGCGGAACTGCGCGCGGACGCGTTCCTTGTAGATGGGGAAGTTTTTGATCGGCGACAGATCCACGTCTCCGAAGCCGGGTCCGACGACCTGATTGCGACCCAGGTTGCCGTAGGTTGCAGGCGCCGGCACGGCAAAGCTGTTCGGGCTGAGGTACTGTGCGTGGGAGTTCTGCTGTCCCGACTCGTTGCCGGTGAGGGGTGAGCCTGTGATGTTGGCGCGATCCTCGCCCTCGGCCGTGCCGCTGTTGTCCTGGCCGGCGATGACGTTGACCGGCTGGCCGTTCTGGTTTCTTTCGAGCCCGGCCTGCGTGGCTTTATTGATCGATATGATTTTCGCCGCCGGGACCACAGCGCTTTCCACCAAGCGTACATCCGTCAGCATTTAAATCCGCATCCCATCCGGGCCGCGCGTTAACCGTACGTGAGGTCGGTGCTCTGTCCAACTTCGATGATATAGCCGTCAGGATCGCGGATGTAGCAGCGAATCTCGCCGTACTTGGGAATCGGCTCCGTGAGGAACTCGGCCCCTCGACTCTTCCATAGTTCATAGCACGCTTGAATATCCGCAACGCGGATATTCATAAAGCTGCTGATGTTATCCGCGTCGGCGAGGACGCTGAGCGTTACCGTCGGCTTGTCCGGGGTGGGCCCGCCCCCGACGTTGACAATGAGCCACGTATTCGCGATCTGAATGTGCCCAGACGCACCCTTGCTGTCGCCCAGGCTCAGAATGCGGCCGCCAAAGACCTTTTCGTAGTAGCGAGCCGATCGCTCGATGTCGGCGACAGTGAGAAAATGCGTGACGGTGAAACCTTCCCCCGGGGGCATCTCATAGCTCTTCTGTTCGACTTGTACGCTCATTGACGACTCCCATTCCGACAAACAGTGCTCACTCGCTTATTCCGACTCTTTCGTATTCATGCTGCCGATTAGGCCTGACGAGGAATGGCAAAACAACTGGACCAAGGTATCGAGCGATACTTTGGTATCGTTTGCAACTAGCTGTCCGATAAGGCCGTTAGCCGTCAACTCGTCGGCAGGAGGAACCATGGAACCTAGCCGACTATCGTGTGGACTTTAAGTTCATGCGATTTCCGGCGCCTTTTCAACCAGGGACGACCCATTCGCATCAGCGGTTGATGCAGGTTATGGCATCGGGAATCCGAACATCAACCACGACTGATTGGCTACCCAATGCGGGTACAATTCCGTCATCTGATCGAACAGTTCCTGGTCGGACGTCGCGG
>Ga0302320_10016937_pt1 | contig 14836 bp, 13 predicted proteins | sample Bog_T0_3_FD_202130 | JGI IMG/M metagenome (GOLD analysis project Ga0302320, IMG submission 202130) | Peat permafrost microbial communities from Stordalen Mire near Abisko, Sweden - Bog_T0_3 | ecosystem: Environmental > Terrestrial > Soil > Wetlands > Peat | place: Sweden: Abisko, Stordalen Mire...
CCGCCTCACTCCAAACCCATTCTCAAGCAGCTTAGACCCACTCAACAGGTGTCCGCTTAAAAACAAGCGGACACCTGTTGCACACTCTCATCCAGTCAAGATGGGAACTCCGAACGCTTACCGAAAACCTAAGAATTGATCCCCATTTCTCGCAGTCGATTGGATCGCTCGAAAGGAAGTGAAGCCCATACGCGTTTCCCGGCAACGTGCGATCATTTTGGTGTCAACATCAGAGAATATTCGAATGGAGCCCAGCATGAACTCAGTCGATCAAGAAATATCGAGTTCAGCTGCTTCCGCCGTGGAAGTTCGTCGGCTGCTGGAAGAGAACGCTCGTTTGCGAAGCCTCTTGATTGCGCATGGCATACCGATTCCAGAGGCAGCGGAACCAACTTTGCATCCTTCTCGAGCCGCGAATTCTGCGCCCGAGACCTGGAGACCTGGAATAGCCACCGCGGAACAGCGAATCGCTTTGTTTCGCAGTCTCTTTCGTGGCCGTGAAGACATCTATGCCATTGGTTGGGAGAATAATGACGGCCGATCTGGATACATGCCCAAAGCGGATCGGGACTGGAAATCTTATCTGAGTGCGAAAGATGAAGACCGCAAGAAGGTCGATTGCCTGGTATCACTCAGAAGCGCACCGGAGGATACTCGACATCCATTCCACCGCTTCTGGGTAGTCCTCGCAGTCTAGAACAAACTCTTGGCCGCGAGATACGGAAGAGAGCGTAACTCCTCCTTGGCACCTTTGCCAGCGGGATAAATCGCGATGATAGCTCAGCACGGAGGCACGATTATCAGGATGAAACCAGTCTGGAAGTAGCCACAAACCTGGGCGGCTAGAGTCGGGAGCTGTTAATTTTTGGCGCTCCGAAAGAGAGTGAAACGCTCCCGCGCCGGCGCGGTCGATGCCATTCTCCCGGTGCAGTTTCAGGCGATTATTTGCAACGTATAGTACATTGTTCGAGTTTCTCCCACCTGTGAAATGAGGATGATATTGAGCCCATGCGTCAGTGGTAGGCCAATCAGACACCGCGACTCGATCAGCAATTTGCAGCCACCCGAATATGGCATGTATTGATTTGCTGCCTCGTATGTATCGCCACTCAGAACGTAGCTTTTCTACGGGGCGAAATAATCCGAAGAAAAGGAAGACATCACCCGGACCAACCATTTGGTTCTTTAGGTGGCTCTCCGCTGAATCCACTTGCCCGAAGATAGGACGCCACCCTTCGGCCCTCGGAAAACTTTGTGCTGCTAGGTCTGGATCAAGATGAGCACGATGGGTCTTTGAGATTCCCGCCAACTGCTGCACAAGTTCCCCAACGGTTGCCCAGCCATTGCCTGCAATTTCGTCGTATGCGATGGCTGACGATCTGTCAGGGATTGGCAACGACAGTATTTTGCCATCGGGGAAGATAGGGCTGGGAACTCCCCCCGAAGACGAATCAAACCCTTTTCGGCTAAGAATAATCTTCATCTGTCTATCCCCGCGCAACCGCCGCAAACTCTCATCCATGAATCATCTCCGTTTCGCCACTGTCGAGGAACCGCACGCACTCCACCTAGCCCGACGCTTTTGACGAAACGGAGGAATTCGACTTTGACCTCGTCCGAAAAACGACACTTGTGTCCTCGCCCAACAATGAGAGAATCGAGCGATGGCGGCAGTTCCGGCATTTGCGCGCCGAAATAGGCGTATGTCTCGGAAATCAGGATTCGTTTTCCTCTGAGATCCATCGCTTTCCGCTCAAGGTCCTCGACATCAGTTTGGCGATGTGAATGTGTGGATCGAAGTTGTCGATATTCCCCACTGCTTTGCGGTTCATAGATATTGTCGCCACATTTCGACACGACCGAGGCATCATACCGCGGTTTCTTTTTTGCGAACTTACGGTCGCGCCAGTACAAATCAAATGATGGGAGGATTTCGTCCACTTTCATGAAATATTTGACGCGATTCCCTTCTGCTTTCGGCGACAAGCCAACTACCCAGTCTTCGAGATGTGCTGTTCGGCGGATGACGGGCTTGCAGCACGCTAATGTGCAATAGCCGAAGAACGGGTTTGGAGCAAAACCAGTATCATGCGTGACGACGTATGAGTAGAGCGTCCATCGAAACGGTGGGGCTGTTTGTGCTGGCGATTCATCCATGTGCACCATCCCAAAGAGGTCACAATTTGCACCATTTTCATTTACATTGTATAAGCGCATTGGGTTTAACGGAGGAATATGACGCAGAAGCAAAGCAAACCCGTCGTTGTCCATATGGATATTCGGAAGTTGAAACCTGAACCGGAAACCAATCTTCCGTCCCTCACCAAGGCAAAGCTGGAGGCGCTGATCGAGGAAGCTGTTGTGGATGCTTACGGCGACGACGAGCAGAAAGTCGGTCTACTCACCATGATGCAGGAGCATCTGGCATTGCCATTTTCTGTGAGTATCCTCGGTATTGAAGCCACCGTGGAGAAGGTGGATATGACGCGCGACGGTCGAATTGTAGCGGTCTGCCAGCGAAACGGCATAAGGCAGAGGATTGAAATCCTCGATCTTCCGTTGCCCAAGCCAGCTCCGGCAGGCGCGGAGTGGATTGCGGCATACAGCCATTGGCGCAGAGGGTTTTAGGTGAGCGAATACCAGTACTACGACTTCAAAGCAATTGACCACGCGCTGACTAAGACCGAGATGGCTGCCCTTCGCGCCATCTCCACGCGCGCCGTAATAACCACGACGAGTTTTACGAATCATTACGAGTGGGGCGACTTGAAAGCCGACCCGCTCAAACTCTTGGAACGGTAATTCGACGCGTTTGTCTATGTGGCAAATTGGGGCACGCGAGAATTCCATCTTCGCCTGCCGCAGGAACTGGCCGAATTCAAGCATCTCAAGTCGATTCTGCCCGGCAAGTCCACGCGTGTGCGACGTGCGGGACAGTTTGTGATTGTCACATTTGAAAGTGAAGTTGAATCCGACGACGACTGGGATGATGGTGCTGGCTGGATGGGTTCGTTGGTGTCCCTGCGCTCCGATCTGCTTCGGGGTGATCTTTGCTGCTTGTATCTCGGATGGCTTATGTGTGCACAAGATGAGGAATTCCCTGGGGAGGCCTTGGAACCTCCTGTGCCTGCTGGCCTGCGAGAACGGACTGCCTCCCTTGATTCGTTGATCGAATTTCTTGGCATCGATGAGGATCTCGTCGAAGTTGCAGCCTCCGCTTCTGCGCCGTTGAAAGAAGGGCCGTCGCGGAAGGAACTTGCAACCTGGGCTCGGGGCTTGCCTGCGAATGAAAAGGATAACCTGCTCATCGACTTTCTGTCAGCGTCCAGCGAGAGGGGCAGGCTCGAACTTCTGCAACGATTTCAACGGGAGAACGCCGTCGCAGCGAACCACGGCGTAATCGAACGGCGCACAGTGAAAGATCTCTTGACAGCATCACGCGTCCGCGCGGATGAGCGGGCAAGACAATTAAGTGCGAAGCGAGCCGCGGATGCAGCACGGAAGAAAGCGAAGGACGAGGCGGATCGCGCGGTATACCTGGAAGGTCTGGCCAAGCGTGAGAAGGCAGTCTGGAAGCAGGTGGAGGCGCATATCCAGCAGCGGCAGCCGAAGGATTACGAGCGCGCAGTGATTCTGCTTATGGATCTGCATGATTTAGCTGTTCGCCAAGAAGATGAATTCGGCTTCCAGTTCACAATGGAGGAGCTTCGTAAAACACATGCCGCCAAGGGCGCCTTCCTGCGACGGTTGGCAAAGGCGAATCTATAGGGGAATTCAGCAAATCATTGTTCTCCGCCAAGAAGCACTTGCGTCAAACCCTAAATTAGGGGACTTACTCTCGGCCCCCCAGTTTGGCGCCCAATAACTTACTCAAAATAGTCTATGCAAGCCCCAAGCCGCGGAAGTTGGGCTAGCTTTCGAAGTCGTCGAAGGCCTCGCGGACTATTGCCTCGATGGAAGCCATTTCGTCGTCGGTCAGCTTTTCAAACTCGCCTTCGCGCCGCTTGCGGCCTAACTTACCTTCGTTCAGGCGGATGAACCTGACGAGATTCTCTGCCAATCTGTCCGGCATCTCGACCATGTTCATGATGCGGCGCAGCGCTGCGTCATTGCGGCGCAGGAAGTCGATTTCCTGAGGCAGATCCTTATCGATGGCGCGGGCAACGCAGGCGTATAGAAATTCTGCCGCCTCGGTGCAGTCGAAATATCGGTACAGGTCGACCGTATCGTTCAGGACTTCGACGTTTCTCTCGGGCGTCGGCCGCCATTCGATGAAGTTCATCAGGGTGCCCGAATGTGCGCGAAGCGTGTCACGGTAGGCGTCAATCCGGTCGAGCATGACCGGGGAGACCGGGAATACCATGCCGGGCGGTGTGAATCTTCTCTCTGCCAGGACGTGATGGATCAGGCAGCGGTGGAGACGCCCGTTGCCGTCCTGGAACGGATGAATGTAGACGAAACCGAACGCCGTCGCCGCCGCCTGGAGCACGGAGTCGAGCTCTCCCTCGCCCATACGCTCGTTCGCGGCGATCAAGCCATGCATCAGGTGCTGCAGATCTTGAGAGCGCGCGCCGATGAATTCCGGGAGCGGATCACCCTCATGATCGCGGTCGCCCAGGAAAACGCCGTCCATTCGCAACCCGGCCCGCGTGAAGCGCGTGTCCTCGATCAGCACGGCGTGCAGGCGCAGGATTTCATCAATGGTCAGTGGGTTCTTTCCGGCCTGCAGCACCGCGCGGCCCCAGCGCTCCAATCGGCTGCGCGGCGGCTTTTCACCTTCGATCTCGAAGCTGGCGCGGCTGTCCGCCAGCAAAAGGAAACTAGCGGCGCGCGCGACTACGCTCGCGCCGGTGCGTTCAATGACCTCGTTCGCCTCGGTTCCGAGCGCGCGCGCGCAGAAGTCCATGAGCGCCTGTGTCCTGCGAATGACCGGGCAGAAGGCCGACGTGCCGAGCAAGTTATCGCGTACCTTGTGACGGCGGGAGAGCCGCGGCGCCGCGGTGAAATAGAGGCGCTCGTCCAGAAGATCGGTGAAACTCGCCTCTGCCGCATTAGGGATGTCGAGCGTTCGACCAGTGAGGAATTCATAGAGGAACCAAGCGCGCCGGTTGGATGCGCCGGTCAGAGCGCTGCGCACAAAAGCGGTGACGGTCTCCGGCGGGACAGCTTCGAAGAGCCGCTTCAGGACCAGCAGGTCGAGGTCTTCATGGCGCAGTGCGAATCCAAGCTGGTCGCCGAAGGACTCGCCGGGCCAGTACCGCTTGTCGAAGACGTTCCATCCCCTCTCCTCTCGGCGGCTCGCCTTGACGTGCTGTTCAGATACAGTGCTCGGGCGGCGGACAGGGGCCTGAACTCCAAATGTCTGGACGAGGGCCGCCCAGCCCACCAGCCGTGTGTCCGCTGGAACCGTCTTCTCCTGGAAGGTTCTTGCGTGATCATCGTTACGGGGGTGATACTCAGCATCCACGGTCGAAAACTCCTCCTTTTGGTCGAAGGCGACCCATAATCTCATCGTCTGGTCGAAAACAACTATACGCGACATCAGGACGAAAACCAATCTTTTCGGTCGAGAAGAGCCTCGATTTGCCAACAAAATTCGAAAATCACTATTCATACCACACTTGATCTTGTACAACGATACAGAGCGAAAGCGCACGAATGCTCGGACCGAGCCCATGGCTATTGCGAGCTTACAACCGCAAGCAACGCGTCGGAATGAACTAGAGTGGCGTCGGAAACGTGATGCGGCGGCGGCGGGCAGGCATGCCACACGGACTCGCTGAACCGTTAGCCGATATGAGAATCTGCAAGCAGGAATTCTGGGCTCGTCAAGCTAGCCTCAATCTACACGTGGAATGGGCGGATGATGGTGAGCATACCCGCCATACTGGGCGCCGATGAGGCTTGCGAAGTTGATTGAATTCGATGCTTAGATGAGTAAGGGACGGTAACGATCAGAGCACTTCCGGCCAATCGCTTAAATGTTGGATTCAATGGGACGTCGCCACGCAATGCAGTGTTCGCGTTTGCTCTGCTTCCTTGGCGAACACGGGTTCTGCGCTAAATCCTAAAGAACAGATGCTCCAGCACCGGGCCAAGCGTCAACACCGGAAGGTAGCTCAACGCTGTCACAATGATCAGGAATGTCGTTAGCAATGCGCCAAATGTGAATGTGTCGGTGCGCAGAGTTCCACGGGATTGCGGTCTTTCCTTTTGCCGCGCAAACATTCCGGCAAACATGAGCGCTGGAATGGCCAGGCCAAATCGAGCTGCCATCATCGCGATCGCGGTGGTGATGTTATAGAAGGGCAAGTTGGCATTGAGGCCGGCGAATGCCTGTCCGTTGTTGGCGAAGGACGAAGCAAAGCCGAAGAGGATCTCTGTGAGTCCATGCGGGCCGGTGTTCGTGGTAAGCCCGGCCAATCCGGCCTTGGTGGAGATGGCAATCGCAGTCAGAATCAGAATTGTGACCGGGCCGGTAAGCGCGTAAAACACGATCATCTTGTTTTCGTTTGGCCCAATCTGTTTGCCGAGGTATTCGGGCGTTCGGCCTATCATCAATCCAGCGAGAAAAACGGCAATTGCGGCCGTCATAATCATGCTGAATACTCCTGTGCCGAGGCCTCCAAAGATCACCTCGCCGAGGAGGAGATTGACCAACAGAACCAAGCCGCCGAGGGAAGTAAGACTGTCATCCGCCGCATTTGCCGACCCGGTCGCGGTGTTGGAGGTGACAATGCCGGCAAGCACCGTGCCCCCGATACCGAACCGTACTTCCTTTCCCTCCATGCTGCCCACGGACTGAAGCCGGCTTGACTGGGAGTCGGCGCCTTGGAGAAGCGGGTTGGCTCGCTGCTCGCTCAAATGCAATGCAAACAACCCACCGATGAACAGAAAGAGCATAACCCAATAGAGGAGCCATCCCTGGCGCACATGCTGCACCATTCTGCCAAAGGTGTTAGTCAAAGCCGCCGGCAGAAGGACAATCGATAGCAACTCCAGGAAATTCGTTAGCGGCGTAGGGTTTTCGTAAGGGTGCGCTCCGTTGGCATTAAAAAAGCCGCCGCCATTGGTACCCAGGTTCTTGATAATTTCGAGAGCTGCAACCGGTCCTTGCGGAATAACTTGGTGCGATCCTTCAAGCGTTGAGGCAACTGCATAATGGTGGAAGTTCATCGGAACTCCCTGCCAGACGAGGAGCAACGATCCGATCAACGCACCAGGCAGCAGAATCCAAAGCAAGCTGCGCGTGAGATCGACCCAGAAGTTTCCGAGCGTTGCGGATGACTCCCGCGCCAGACCTCGAATAAAAGCAATGCCCACGGCCAGTCCCGCGGCTCCAGCGAGGAAATTCTGCGCGCACAGCCCGACCATCTGGCTGACATAGCTCATGGTGTTTTCGCCAGCGTAAGCCTGCCATGTGGTGGTGGTTGAGAAACTGATCGCTGTATTGAAGGATAGGTCCGGAGTGAGCTGAGTGGTTTGATACTGCGGGAAAAACCAGGGAAGGACGTGTTGGAACCGGAGGATAGCGTAAAGAAGGAGCGTGCCGATCAGGGTGAATACGATAAAAGAGACCAAGTATTGTCCGGCGTTCATCTCGACCGCAGGATTGACGCCCGCAAGGCGATAAATCCATCGCTCCACTGGAACGCACAATCGATCTAGTGAAGTCTTTTGCCGGGCAAAGACCCGGTCCATATAGCCGCCAAGAGGTCTGACCGAAACAGTGACGATCACCACAAACAGGAGATACTGGACTGCACTATACACATTCATCGCAATGCCCGTTCCTTGCGTTTCGCCGAAGGCGGACTGCCACCATTTTCCACCTCCGGGCATAAGGATTTTGCGGGGAATGTAGATTCACACCCACCTCCTATGCTCGACGGTCATGCGCGCCCCAGACACCGTTCTTACCATGGTCCTTGTTTGCCGCCATACCACCAGACCAAGCCAACCGCGGCGGTGTTTTGATGGCCGGAGGGTGCTCCTACGTGGTCAGTCTGGAAGTAAGAGCGATTGCTCCAGTCGCGGCGGAACTCGAGAAATCCAACGAACCCATCGCCGAACTTGTATTCGTATGTTCCAGTAGTCTCTTTCAGCGCCTGAGTAGTCCCGCTGAATAGACCGCCGCGGTCGGACAGATATTCCCCCGTGCGGCAAGAGAGGCTCGCGATGAAAGTATATATTGCGCGTATGCGGCGCCGCCATCTGCATGCGATGGAGCTGAGGATTCTCCTGGAGCTGCGTTGGCCCATACACGCTGGATCACGTAATCCGCCTCGCCTTGCAGTGTCAGCTTTGGAGTTGCCTGCCAGGTAGCGTACGTGTCAAAGATATGCAACTTCCCATTCGGGGCGGGGGTAATAGGCGAGACACAGAGTCCAGGCTGTACAGGGACCGGACAATTGCTAGATGGAGTGAAATCCGGATTCTCTTGGCCGAGATAGTAGTTGGTCGTCCAGGTAAGAGTTTTCTTCGGTTGCAGCACGATACCGAATAGTTCGTCCTTGTAGCTGTTTGTTGGCTCAGATTGGTTCGCTCCGTTGACAACCCAGTAGTTCAGAGTGAGCTTGTCGTTCACGTGATAAGCGGTGCGCAGCCCCGTATGGTAGAAGGGCAGATAGTAGAAGTAGAAAGACCGCGTGTAATTCATCTGGTCTTTGGTATAGTTTCCTTCAGCCCCAAGGGAACTGGCCCACTTGCCAAAATCCACATTGAGCCCGCGACCTACAGGAACAACATATGTGCCGTAAGCCTGGAAGATATTACGATAGATATCCGGTCGCGGCTCGTTGACGGGATTGCCTTGCAAGGTTTCTGTGGCTTGACCAAATTGTAGGTCGAGACGAACGCCAAATCTCCTTTTAGCCGTTACGTCGGGATCGAGGGCGAAAACAAGATCGGCCTGATTGATGCTGAAGACGTTGCCGAGGACATCGTAAGCACGAAGGTCATTGGCGCGGCCTGGCGGCCGGTTGAAGTTGTATTCATAATAGCCATCGAGCATATAGTTGATTGTGGCTCCGCCGGGTAGGGTCGTAGGAAGGATCGACGACTGGGGCGCGGTTGCTGCATCGCTCGGGGCAGCAGGCTGAATCGTGGCGGATTGAATTGTCGAGGGTTGTCTGATGTCCGCGGTTGCGCTGACCACCGCCGCGGCAGCTTCCGGTCCACTGGCGCCTCTTAAAACAGCCTGGGTTTTCAACTCGCCATTCTGCCGTTCGAGCGCAGTTACCCGCGATTGCAGGTCGATGACCATCTGTCTTAGTTGGCCGATCTCATCATCGTGTGACTGTGACAAAGCCGGCACCGGATGAAATGACAGAAGCATGAACGGAACCGCAAGCCGCAGAGCGGAAGCAAATCTGCAGATGGCCATCGCGATGTCCTGCGGAATGGAATCTAGAAACCGGAACGACGAAGCTTGTGTCTTGTGCTGAAGTCTAGTCATTTTGACTCTCGATTTTGCGAGTGGCGCTTTCGATCCAGGTATGAGTCTTTGCCCTTCAAATCACGGTGGAAATTGATCAAGACGAAGAGCATGAAGATTGTTCCGCATACGCAAAAAACACTCACCACTATCATTGCGGCCACGTTGCGGATCTCTTCATACTTGCTGACAATCGCCATCATGGTTAGAACACTCAGTGTCGATCTGCAATGCAGTTCAAGACCTGTTGATAGCACAATCGACAAGTCTGTGAAACTCCAGCCCGATTTGTTTACTTTGGCAACTTGTCCATAGCCAGATTCAAATCCAGCACATTCACGCGGGGTTCCCCTAGCACGCCGAACTGGCGGCTCGTGGTGTGCTGCTCGATGAGCTGGCGGATGCGGTCTTCCAGAACGCCACGGGCTTTGGCAACGCGCGGAGCCTGAAAGTAAGCAGCGTCTGGGGTGATATCCGGATCGAGGCCGGACCCGGAGGTGGTGACTAGGTCGATGGGCACAGGCTTTCCTGGATTCTCCTGGGCGAGCTTGTCGATGGAGCCCTGAATACGATCCACGAGCGCCTTATTCGATTGAGCCAGGTTGGAGCCGCCCGAGGCTGTGGCATCATAGCCGTTACCGGCAGCAGAAGGTCGAGGGTGAAAATCGCGGTCGGAGGTGAAGCTCTGGGCCAGAAGCTCGGAGCCAATGACCTGGCCATCCTTCATGATGAGACTCCCTGCGGCTTGGTGCGGGAACGCTACACCGGCGATTGCAGTTACCAGGAGGGGATAGCCGATACCAATCAGAACGATCGTCACGAGTGTGAAGCGAATGGCCGTCTTCCAAACGGAATGTGTAGCCGTCGGGGCATTTGTCGCCGTAGCCTGAGGCACTGTGAACATTGAATGCATGTGAATCTCCTTGTTTACGCCAGGTGGACGGCCACCAGAAACATGTCAATGGCCTTAATGCCGATGAAAGGCACGATGATCCCGCCCACGCCGTAGATGAGCAGGTTGTTGCGCAGCAGGATATCGGCGGCCTTGGGCTCGTACTTCACGCCTTTGAGAGCCAGCGGAATAAGGGCCACGATGATCAGCGCGTTGAAGATGACCGCGGAGAGAATGGCCGACTGCGGTGAGTTCAGGTACATGATGTTCAGTACGCCCAGCACCGGGAAGACGCCGGCGAACATGGCCGGGATGATGGCGAAGTACTTGGCCACGTCGTTGGCGATGGAGAAAGTGGTCAGGGCGCCCCGCGTCATCAGTAGTTGTTTGCCGATCTCTACAATCTCGATGAGCTTAGTGGGGTTGGAGTCGAGATCGACCATGTTGCCGGCCTCTTTCGCAGCCTGCGTCCCGGAGTTCATGGCGACACCTACATCGGCCTGCGCCAGCGCAGGCGCGTCGTTGGTGCCGTCGCCGGTCATGGCCACCAGTTTGCCCTTGCCCTGCTCGCGCTTGATCAGGTCCATCTTGTCTTTAGGCTTGGCTTCGGCCAGGAAGTCATCGACACCGGCTTCGCGGGCGATGACAGCGGCAGTAAGCGGGTTGTCGCCGGTGATCATGACGGTGCGGATGCCCATGGCGCGGAGCCGTGCAAGGCGCTCCTTGAGTCCGCCTTTGACGATGTCCTTGAGGTAGATGACGCCCAGGGCGGTCGAGTTTTCCGCCACTACCAGCGGTGTTCCGCCCAGGCGGGCGATCTCTTCTACCTGGTCGGCGACCTTCTTGGGCATCGAGGAGCCTTGCTCTTCCAGGAATCGGGCAATGGCGTCCGCCGAGCCCTTGCGGATGCGCGCGCCCGGCAGGTTGACGCCACTCATGCGGGTCTGCGCGCTAAAGGGAACGAACTCGGCATGGATGCCGCCCAGATCGCGACCGCGCAGGCCGTATTTCTCCTTGGCAAGCACAACAATCGACCGGCCCTCAGGGGTTTCGTCCGAGAGCGACGAGAGCTGCGCGGCATCGGCCAGCCGTTCCTGGCTCACGTCCGGCGCGGCGATGAACTCGGCCGCCTGGCGATCGCCCAGAGTGATAGTGCCGGTCTTGTCGAGCAGCAGGGTGTTGACGTCGCCCGCGGCCTCAACGGCCCGCCCACTCATGGCCAGAACATTGTACTGGACAAGGCGGTCCATGCCGGCAATTCCGATGGCGGAGAGCAATCCACCAATGGTAGTGGGGATAAGACAGACCAACAGTGACACAAGCACGAAGATCGTCTGCGGGGCCTTGGAGTACATGGCAAAGGGTTGCAGGGTGACAACGGCGAGCAGGAAGACGATGGTGAGGCCGGAAAGCAGAATGCTCAGAGCGATCTCATTGGGAGTCTTCTGGCGGGTCGCACCTTCGACCAGAGCAATCATGCGATCAAGGAAGGTTTCGCCGGGGTTCGAGGTGATCTTTACCTTGATCCAGTCGGAGAGGACCTTGGTGCCGCCGGTGACAGCCGAGCGGTCGCCGCCGGCCTCGCGAATGACAGGCGCGGACTCACCGGTGATGGCCGACTCGTCCACTGAGGCAACGCCCTCGATGACTTCGCCATCCCCGCCGATATAGTGGTTCGCTTCAACGTAGATCATGTCGCCGGCGCGGAGTTGCCCGCTGGATACTTCTTCAAATCCACCGTCAGCGGTATAGCGATTCACGACGGTCTCGCCTTTGGCTTTGCGCAGGGTATCTGCCTGGGCCTTGCCGCGGCTCTCCGCCATGGCCTCGGCAAAGTTGGCAAAGACCACTGTGAACCAAAGCCAGAGTGTGATCTGGAGGTTGAATCCGAGGCTGGTTCGGTGGTTGATCGCGTTCTCAATGAGTAGCGCTGTTGTCAGCACGCTGCCAACTTCAACCACAAACATCACCGGATTCTTGACCATCCAGCGAGGATCGAGCTTGCGGAATGCGTCCACAAGCGCCTGCCCCATGATTTTCGTGTCCCAAAGACTTTTCTTTTCAGCCATAACGGTTCGATTTGCCTCGTCCTGATGCGGTTTCAGTATTGGTTGGCTGGAAAAGCGCATTTAGAAAAGATGCCCAGCCTTGAGCAGCAAGTGTTCCAAGATCGGCCCCAGGCTCAGTGCCGGGAAGAAGGTGATCGCTCCCACAATCAAAATGACGCCGACCAGCAACACGGTAAACAGAGACGTGTTGACTGGGAACGTCCCCGGCGAGGGCGGCCCACTTTTCTTCATGGCCAAGTGGCCGGCCAGTGCCAGCACCGGAACCTTCATCAGGAAGCGCCCGCCCAGCATGGCGAATCCCAGCGCTACGTTGTACCACCACTGGGTAGTGGGATTGACGGGAACGTTCAGGCCGGCAAATGCCGATCCATTGTTGGCCGCCGTGGAAGTGAAGGCATAGAGGATCTCGGTGAACCCGTGCGGACCCTGATTGGAAAGGGCGGCCAGCCCGACGGAAGGCCAAAGCACAAACCAAGCAGTGAACGTAAGGATGATGAGTGGGAAGATGAGTACGTAAAGCATCGACATCTTCACATCGAATGCTTCGATCTTCTTCCCCAAGTATTCCGGGGTGCGGCCGACCATCAAACCGGCGATGAAGACTGAGAGCACAACGAAGATGAGAATGCCGTAGAGGCCCGCACCTACGCCGCCGAAGATTACTTCGCCAAGCATCATGTTGGTGAGTACCACCATGCCGCCGAGTGGACTAAAGCTGTCATGCACTCCATTGACGGCGCCACAACTGGCGTCAGTGGTGATGGTAGCGAATAGAGCGCTATCGGCGATGCCGTTGCGAACTTCCTTGCCCTCCATGTTGCCGCCGGGCGCGCTGAGCGTGTGGGCCTGGGCTGCTCCGTGAATTATTGGATGGGGCTGCGACTCGGCCCAGTAAACGGTAGCGAATCCGGCGGTAAAAAGGACGAACATGGCTGCCAGAACGGCCCATCCGTGTCCGGGCGAGCCGGTCATGCGACCCAGCGTGTACGTTAGGCCGGCTGGAATCACGAAGATCAGAAGCATTTGGAACAGGTTGGTGAGCGGCGTGGGGTTCTCGAAGGGGTGGGCGCTGTTGGCGTTGAAGAATCCGCCGCCATTAGTGCCCAACATCTTGATAACTTCCTGCGAGGCCACAGGTCCCTGCGCAATGGTCTGCGTCTGGGATGATTGCTCCAGCGTATGAGCCGTGGTGTAGGCGTGCAGGTTCTGCGGAACACCCTGGCTAACCATCAACAGCGCACCGATCAGCGATGCCGGTAGCAGCACATAGAGTAGTGTGCGCGTGGTGTCAACCAAGAAGTTGCCGATAGTGGCCGACGCGGTGCGCTTGATGCCGCGGATCAAGGCCACGGCTATTGCGATACCCGCCGCAGCGGAAATGAAATTGTGATACGCCAGGCCTGCCATTTGAGTCAGGTAACTCATGGTCGTCTCGGGCGTATACGACTGCCAGTTCGTGTTGGTCGTGAAGCTGACGGCCGTGTTCCAGGCCAGGTCGGGGCCAACGTTGGCCAGGCCTTGCGGATTAAACGGCAAATGCACCTGCAACCGCTCAATGGCGTAGGTGACGACCAGTGTCACTGCGGAGAAACCCAGCATCGCGAAAGCGTACTGGCGCCAGTTCATCTCCTTGTCAGAGTTGATGCCGCAAAGCCTGTAGATGAGCCGCTCGATGGGGCGGAGCACCGGATCCAGCCAGGTGCGTTCACCTTCCAGCACGCGAGCCAGATAGATCCCGACCGGACGAACGCTTGCAAGCAGGATTGCGGAAAAGACAGCAAACTGAAACCAACCGTTGGCGGACATGTTAGAACTTCTCCGGGAAGAGCAGGGTGGCGACCAGGTAACCAAACAGCAAAACAGAGAGAATCAGCGCAATTCCAGTGATGATATCCATGGGTTACCTCAACTTCTGGCATGCCTTGACGTAGAGAAACGCCAGGCAGAAGAAAACTGCCGTGAACAGCAACATCGCTAGTTCTTGCATCGCAGGTCTCACTTCTCCATCTGGTAAACTGCATCCGGGGCTGGCGCTTCCCATGAGGTTGATCTCAAGCACTGCCGCAGAATCCGGCGGATGTACCCCATGCAGAAACTTGTCTGTAAGGCCACCATGTCCGGATTTCTCATTTCCACCGATGTCTTGAAAATGACTCTTGGCCCTCTGTTTTGGCTCTTCTTTCACGGTTCAATGACCGCTGGGTGCCGATCAGAAAATAGATCATGCATGCTACGGCAATAGCGCAGAACGCGCATAATACGACCTTTTCAACCACAACGCACCGCCCATGCGGGCCGTCTTACACCAGCCAGCACAATAGGAAGACTATGGCTCCATCTCTAATGCAAAGGGAGATCCCCCGGCTCTGCCGGGGAGGCAGTAGCAGTTTGACATTTACGGGAGTCCATCCAAGAAACTCCGAGAGGTGAGCCGCCAAG
>Ga0302320_10016939_pt1 | contig 14836 bp, 15 predicted proteins | sample Bog_T0_3_FD_202130 | JGI IMG/M metagenome (GOLD analysis project Ga0302320, IMG submission 202130) | Peat permafrost microbial communities from Stordalen Mire near Abisko, Sweden - Bog_T0_3 | ecosystem: Environmental > Terrestrial > Soil > Wetlands > Peat | place: Sweden: Abisko, Stordalen Mire...
TACGGCGGGAGGGAAACATGGTGGCACATAATGCCATCAGGTAAGTGCGCCGTCCAGCAGGCTTCATTGGAAATTTTGTTACAATCAAATGAATCGGGACCGGTTTTATCAAGCGACCGAAAACTCATGGAGGCGCTTGAGGCTGGCCATCGCACGGCCGCTTTCCAGTTGCTCGTGAGACCGGGCGATTCCCTCGGCCAAATCCTTCGCCAGGCCGCATACGACAAAGCCGGCGGCGGCGTTGAGTATTACGACGTCCCGCTTTGGGCCGTGGATTTCGCCGGCGAGAATGCCGGTGAGAATGCGGGCATTTTCTGCGCGATCTCCGCCGCGCAATTCCTCAATGGTCGACCGTTGGAAGCCTAGCGAATCCGGGTCGAGGGTGGAGGAGGCTATTTTACCTTCCTCTACCGTGCAGTAGTGGTTGACGCCGAGGGTTGAGAGTTCGTCCACGCCGGAGCCGATGTTGCCGCTGGAGCCGTGGACGGCCCAGGCGCGACGCCGGCCCAGCAGGAGGAGGACCTGGGCGTATTTTGGGAGGAGGGCCTCGGAGAAAATGCCTGCCAACTGATACGGGGGGCGGGCTGGGTTCAGCAAGGGTCCCAGGATGTTGAAGATGGTTGTGAGGCCCTGTGCGGCGAGTGCCTTGCGCACTGGTGCGATCACGCGGAAGGAGGGGTGGTAGGCCGGGGCGAAGATGAAGCCCATGCCGGTGAAGGCGATGCATTCGCGCAACTTTGCCGGGGGATACTCGATTTTGATTCCCAAGGCCTCGAGGACATCGGCGCCGCCGGATTTCGAGGTGATACCGCGGTTGCCGTGCTTGAGCACCGTGGCGCCGCCGGCTGCGAGAAGGAACATGGCGGTTGTCGAGACGTTGAAAAGCTCCATCCGGTCGCCCCCGGTCCCGCAGACGTCGATCATCGGGCCCGGGAGGGAGGCGGGATCGATCGCGGGATCGACGGCCCGGGTCAGCATGGCGGCGACGAAGCCCGCGATCTCCCGGGCGGTTTCGCCCTTTGAATGCAAGGCGCGAAGGAAGCCGGATTTCAATCGCTCATCGGCCACGGGGTCGAGGAGCGCGGCGACAGCCTGGGTGATCTGGTCCGGATCGAGATCCTGGCCGTGGCTGAGGTGCTCTATGAGGTCGCGCATGGGGAAGAAAGCGGAACAAGGAATCATTGATTGGGGGTGAAGGGAAATGGATTCGAATTTGAGGGATTTGCCACGCGGGGCGGGCTCCGGTTTCGAATAGCAGTTAGCTGTAACCGCATGGCCACAGGGGGATTGGAATTTCGAATTTCCCATTTAGCCGGCGGGCCCCTAGCATCCGCTCCTCCATGCGATTTTTCCTCTTTTTCCTCCTTTGTTGCTCGTGGAGCGCCAGCGGTTTCGCCGCGGCCAATTTGATACCTCAGAGCGGGTTCGAGATACCGGTGGTCAAGGGGCGCACCGCGTTGGACCAGGGAGGCGATCCCTCCCAGGATGGCAAAAACCCGGCGTGGTACAGCTTCAAAGTCGACACGACGGGGTCCAATGCAACCATGTCGGCGGGGCTGACGAACGCGGTATCCCGCACGGGCAAGCAGTCGCTTTACGTTGATTTCAATCACGTCGACCAGGCGTACCAGTCGGTGATCTTGATCTCGAATTTCATTCCGGTGGTGTCCGGGACGCAGTACGTGGTCAGCATCTGGGGGCGGACGGATTCCAACGACCTGATCGATTCCGAAGGGCGTTCGGCGTACCTGAAGCTTGAGGTTGATTTTTTTGCGAAGGATGGCAATCAATCGGTAGGCGATCCCATTTACGCAGTCCAACCGCTGCCCGGGCCGAAGGATCACGACGCCTACTTCACGCCGGATGGATGGCACGCGTTTGTCGTCAAGATCATGAGCCCGCCCGGGGCGGTGTTTGCGCAGATCAACTGGCGTTGGGAGACAGGCGGCGACCCGGGGGTGATTAATGGGATCATGTATTTCGACGACCCGGCATTGACGGGGCCGGCGAATGCCAATCCGCACATGACACCGGAGCCGGTGCAGTTGCCGCCGCCGGATACCGGGGCGTCGCCGGCGGCGCAGTAGGGGGAGGCGGTGTTGGGGAGGGTCGGGCTGAGGGAGGGAGGCGTGTCAGGCGCAGTTCACGTTCAAGTGCATGTTCAAGTACACGATGGCGCTACTGCCTCGCGGCAGGGGAATTCTAACCTTCGACGCGGGCGGGGACGAGGATGGCGTCTTTCATGCCGTGGAGGAGCTTCTTGTCGGCGGGGCAGATGGTCGCGAGCGTGCCGCGCAGGTGGGCTTTGCCATCGAAGACGAAGTAATAGGGACAGAGGCGCACGCGTCCCTGCATGGTCCGCATTGCGCCGGTGCGATCCCGGTAAGGATGCTCGATGAGGCGGCCCTTGTGGAAACGCTGGAGGATGTGGGGGTGGGTGTCGAATTGCTGAAGGGCGTGATCGATGGTGCGCGCCCACTCGCCATGGGGGAGATCGGTGCCTAGCTCGACGCCGCGGCTGCCCCAGGCTGTCTCGGAGAAGCCGCTGATCTTGAGGATCAACTCGCGTTGTTTCTGGCTGAAGTGCTTGAGCTCATCCCAATCGTGGATCTCGAGGAGCGGGATCACGGCGTGCTGGGGAAGCGGGGTGGGATCCAGGAGCCATGTGTAGGGGATGACTTGCTGGAGCTTTAGAAAATGGCGCTCAGTGAGCTCGCGCCGCCAGAAGTCGCGCAATGGGCGCAGCCAGAAGAGGGCGAACCACATCTTCTCTTCCATGTAGGGCTTGAAGGGGGGCGTGACGCGTATGCTGCCCTCGCGGGCGAGTTGCATCAGGGCCGGGGCGGCGGGGATATTGGGAAGGTCGAAGAGCTCGAAGAAGCGATAGACGTTTCGTGGGTTTTCCGGGGTGGCGCCGGGAACGAAATTTTGGTCACGGACGGTGTAGTTTTCGCCGGCCCGGCGTGCGAGCCATTGCATCTCCGGGAGGTAGGTGGCGGACTCGTCGGAGACGACGATATCGGCGCCTCCTGACAGGATCGCTTGATATCCGTCGAGCATGCCGGCGGGGCCGCCAATTACGTCCTCGCCGAGGCCTGCGTAAGTCTCGTTAAGCCAAGCTGTTAAGCCGATCCCGCCGGGGACGTTGTCGAGCTCGGCGATGGTGTAGCCATCTTCAGTGAGGACGAGGTCGGGGCGGAGGACGCGTGGGAGATCGTCGCGGAACTGGCGGGTGCGGGCCATCTCCCTGAGCTCGAGCGGTTTGCCGCGGTCGAGGTAATCGGCGATCCAAGGGGGCTGCTTGCCCTGGACGCTTTGCTGGTAGAGGAGGTTGCAGGCGCGGACAAAGAGCCAGAGGCGGTAGCCAAGGCGTTCGAGTTCGTCCACGAACTTGGCGGGGAGGGGGAGGGCGGTGGGGGAGACGAGCCAATCCTTGTCGGCGAAGAGGCCCTCGGCCGGGGCGACGGCTTCGACAGCGGCGACACGTTCAAGGTCGGTGAGCGTTCCCTTCATCCGGTATTTATACGAGAGCCTTCAAGGCGCGGCGCACGAGATCCTCGGCAGATTTGCAGCCGGGGTCTGCCTCGAGGACCTGTTTGACGGCGCGGTGGGCGTCCACCTGTTTGTAGCCCAGGGAGATGAGGGCGAGGACGGCGTCGTTCATCCCGGCGGCGCCCTCGGCCTGCCTGGCGCTGGCGGCCTCCCATGCGGCGGCGACGCCGACCTTGTCCTTGAGCTCGAGGACGATGCGCTCGGCGGTTTTTTTGCCGACGCCTTTGACGCGTGAGATCTCGGCGACGGCGCCATTGACGACGGCGGCCTTGAACATGGGGACGGCCATGCCGCTGAGGACGGCGAGGGCGAGCTTGGGGCCGATGCCGGAGACGTGCTCGACGAGGAGGCGGAAGAGGTCGCGCTCCTCGGCGGACATGAAGCCGTAGAGGATGTGGGCATCCTCGCGGACCTGGAGATGGGTGAGGATCTTGATTTTGCCGCCTTCGACCGGCAGCCTGTCAAAACTAGACAGGGGAATGAGCACCTGATAGCCAACCCCCTGCACTGCAACGACGATTTGCGTCGGCAGGGCTTCCGCCAAGGTGCCTTCTAAAAAAGTAATCATGATCAGCAACCGGATTCTCCTTGTCTGCCATCGGATGGGAAGGATTTTCGCGCTCTTCGGTTTGTGCGTTTTTGCGGGGCATGTCCGCGGGCAGTCGAATCCGAATACCTGGCATGTGCTGGTTGAGCCGTCGTTCATGCACCCGGAGGTGTCGTTTCCGATCGCCGGGGCGCGGACGACGGTTTTTGTCCCTGGATACCTGGGCGACGACGGGGAGCCGCAGTATTTTTCGAAGACTGACTGGGCGGCGCTGAAGCTCACATGGGATGCGTTTTGCGCGCGGGCGGGAAAGAATGCGATGGAGAAAAAGTTTCATGCGGAGCTGGTCCGGGACCCGCACAAGGTGGTGGAGTACGCGTCCATCCAGTCGGACGACCCGCTGACGGCGACGATGATCCTGTCGCCGGACTTCCTGAAGAAGTTCAAGGATATCTTCGGGGAGACGATTCTTGTGTCGGTGCCGAACCGGTACTCGGTTTACGTTTTCGCCGGGATGGCGTCGGATTACCCGGAATACGCGCCGATGATCCTCCGGGCGTACCATGGGAGCGCGTACCCGGTGAGCCTGGAGCTGTTTGAGGTGTCGGTGAAGGGGATCCGGGCGACGGGATCGTTCCCGGAGGAGCTGGAGCCGGATATTCCGCCGGAACCGGGGGCGCAGCAACAAGCGGCGCCGGAGGACCAGCCGCTGTCTAGTTTCCCTGCGGCGTCGCCGTAGGGAGGGGAGTCGCGACGGGGAGCGGGAGGCCCTGCTTGGTGGGGTCGTCACCGTACTTGTTCGAGCATCCGGCACAGAAGAGGGAGGTGAGGATGGACAGGAAAAGGAGCGCTTTCATTGAGAGGGGGCGACGGTGAACAAGCGGGCGGGGTTTGTAAAATGAAAATGGGGGACCCGAAAGATTGCCACCGTGTGGTCTTGCGGAAGTAGGCGGAGACGGTCGTGGTGGGCAACAGAGGAATATTGAATTCGACGAGGGCGGCGTTACGGTGACGGATCAACCGACTCAGGAAATCCAAAAAGCGTCTTTTGGTGACTCGCACAGTTGTGTTTTGCGCTTTGTTAGGGATGATATTTGGCCTCGTTTCTGGACTTTTGGGAACATGGGCTGTGCGCTTCAATGAGCTCGAATCTTCTGGCAGCGTTGGAGATGACTCGAGTTTCATTTTGGCGATTCCCTCGCTGCCCGGGAATATCATCGCGTGGCAGACACATGGTGCCTATGACTGGGGCATTGGGGAGGAATGGGATTTTACGGTTCCGATTGCACTATGGAATGGAGTATTTTGGGCAATACCTGCTGCTATAGGAGCCATTATATGGTGTTGGCGGAAAAGTATTATATGACATGGCTACGGAGCTGATACCCTATTGTTTCGCGTCATACTAAGGGGCTTTCATGTCGCATCATCTCATAAAAATGTGAATTGGTTTCGGATTATTTGAGATGAGGAAAACTTGAACGCTGTGCCAACACTGACATTGTCGAATGCCCATGGCGCCACGCTGGAATATCGTTTCCTTGCTTTCACCGTTGATAGCGCTCCCATTGGCCTATCTTCTGTCGCATAATGTCCATGATAGCGGGTGGGGTTGGGGTACCATTGGCGCAATCTTCCTAGCTAAATTCGGAGCGACAACTTTTGGTTTGATGGCTGGCATCGTCGCGCTGTGCCGTCGCGAACGTTGGCCAGTCGTTACAGGTGTTGCGCTTTTGATGAATCTGTATCCAGTTTTCGCACTTCTTCTCCTGACTCTTTCTCGCTGAGCTGGCAGTTGGCGGCGTCGTGAATGGGCCCCGTGACTTTCCAGACATCCCGCCCGGTGACGAGACCGATGTGTATGTTCAAGTGAAAGTGAAAGTACACGCTGACGCATGGGGGTGGCGTGCCTGAACTCTTCGAGGGGCGAATGGACTGCTAGGAAAGGCGGACCAGATCCCTGAGGAATTGGAACCAGATGAAAAGCATGCCGCGCCAGGAGTAGCGGATCTGGCCTTCGCTGGTTTCCTTTAAGACGCCCTTGGCGAGGTTGTGGGTGACTTGGGCGCGGAGGTCGCGCTGGATTTCCTTTGAGATGTCGTCGGGGTCGAGGACTTCGAGTTCTTCGACGGTGACACTGTTTTTGCGGAGCCAATCCTTGTGGCTTTCGTGCATCTCGAGGAAGGTCTGGTCGCTGCGGAGGCGGTTGACGCGCCAGCCGGGGGCGAGCTTGAGGGAGTAGGAGAAGGGGTAGTTCCAGGTGGTCCAGATGGTGCCGTTCTTGGCGCGGGAGGAGATGCTGAGGTAGTAGAAGGCGATGTTGTTCTGATCGATGAGGCAGATGCTGGACTGGGTGCGTTCGCCTTCCATGTAGAAGAGGCGGAAGAATTGCTGGTAATCCTCCCAATCCCAGCCGGCATCCTCGACGTACTCGAAACGCTCCTGCTCGATCTCGTCGGTGAGTTCCTGGAGGGCGGGGAAGGTTTCGCGGGAGGGCGGGCTGCGATGGCGAAGGTTTTTCTCGATGGGCAACCGCAGCTTGCGGATGCGGGTGAGGATCTCGAGCCAGGGGAGCAGGAGCCAACTGCCTGCGCAAACGGCGCCGACGGAGGGGGAACCGGTGGCGAACCAGCCGATGAGGTAGGAGGTGGCCAGGATCCCGAGCGCGCCTAGCTTTTGGATCGCGGGATGGGAGAACGTCCGGCATGCCGCGCTGAGTGCGGCGACGGCGGCGATGAGGAACAGGTGGGAGAGCATTATGGAGGGGTATACGCTCGTGCCGATGTGATTTTGGTGAGGCGTGAGGGGGGAGGGGGCGGCGTTGTTGAGAGTGCGTCGGCTTTGCCGGGAGTGCTCCGGCTATGCCTGGGGCTCGATGTGATGTTTTTGGAGGAACAATTGAAGTTCGTCCGGGCCGAAATCGGCCAAGAGTTTATCGTCCATGGAAAGGGTGGGGGTGTATGTCTGACCGGAGAGCCGGATCATCTCGGCGTAGGCGGCACGGTCTGCTTCCACGTCAATCTCTTCAAACCTGAATCCTCGTTTTGTGAGGTATTGGCGTGCCGTAATGCACCAAGGGCACCAAGTTTTTACGTAAAGCTTCAGCGGGGCAGACACTATCGGAGGGAGGATAGGAGGGGCGGGGGGCGGAGTCAATACCTGATAAAGATTTATCAGACTTACCCCGGTTCCTCAATCGGGTGTCCCCCTCATGAAGCGGGAGCTTTGGCAAACCAATTTTTCATTGATCCCAGCCGAGATTTTTGCCTAGTGTGCGTGCGAATATTAGCACAGAAAAAATCCGGCTCCGCAGGATCGGTCATTGGAGAGTACCCAGCGACGCGTATGCCGCGGGAGGCGGTCAGCCTTCTGGAGCGAAAATCCAAACCGTTTATGGGAAATCGATTGTACGTAGGCAACTTGCCGTTCACGACGACGGAGCTCGAGTTGCAAGACATGTTTGCGCAGGCTGGTGCTGTGACCGAAGTGCTGCTGATGCAGGATAAATTCACGGGGAAATCCCGCGGGTTCGCTTTTGTGACCATGGCCTCGGAAGCGGAAGCTCAAAACGCCGTCAGCCAACTGGACGGCAAGGCAATAGAAGGACGCCCACTCCGCGTCAATGAAGCCCGCCCGCGGGAAGAGCGTGGAGGTGGCGGCTATGGCGGGGGCGGTGGTGGATATGAGGAACGCCGGGGTGGAGGGGGAGGCGGAGGGCACCGTGGCGACAGCCGCGGCGGAGGCGGTGGCGGTGGGTACCGTGGGTCTGGCGATCGTCGTGGTGGCGGTGGCGGCGGCGGGGATCGAAGGGATACGCGCCGATACTAGAGGAACGCGGCGATTAGAGCCGAAGAGGGTAGGACTTATGGGACCCGATGGGACCTGTGGGGAGGGCTTGCGCTGGAAAGGGCGGATGGGCGGAGAGGGTTCAAGTTCAAGTTCAAGTTAAGGTGTCGATGATCGACTCCAGCAAGTGCAAGTACACGCTGGCGCGTGGGTGCGGATGCCTTAACTTCTCGATACCGGTTGAGGCCTTTGGGACTTACGGGTGGCCGGCGTGCGGTTGGATTTGCGCGAGCGCCGGGTGACGGTAAGGGGGAGACCAGGGCTTGGGGGTGGGCTTGGGTTTTGCCAGCGCGGTCGGGTGATGAGGTGCGGGGATATCAGGCTCGGATTCGTGGATGGGGGCGGTGCCGAAGACGTGGACGGGGGTGCCGATATCGACGGTTTGGTAGAATAACTCGGCCTTTGACGGGGGCATGCGGACGCAGCCGTGGGATGCGGCGTAACCGGGGAGGATGCCGGCGTGCATGCCGGCGGCGCCGTCAAAACGGAGGAACCATTTCATGGGGGCGGGGATAAATTTGCAGCCTTTCGGCACGGGCATGGCGGAGTCGGCGCCGGCTTTGACGAGGCGGCCTGAGCCGTCCACGATTTTGCCGTAGAGGGTGGAGACGTGGTTGAGATCTTTTTGGATGACGGAAAAATCGCCGGTGGGCGTGAGATGGCCAACCCGTCCGCTGGAGATGGGAGACTCGACGAGTTTCTTCCCATTTTTCAGGAGATACGCACGCTGGGCGCCGAGGTCGATCTCGATGGAATAGGGCGAGGAGGGGGTGGGGGAGGGGATGGCGGCAGTTCCGCTGGCGAGGGGTGGTATTGTGGCAGTGCCGCTCACCAGTGGCGCCGAGCCGCTGACAATGGGAGTGGTGCCGGTGGTGTAGATGGGAGCCAGGACCGTCGAGAGGGAGACCCGGCCGGGGTTCATCGCGGGGGAGTTGCGAAAAATGGAGGCGTTGGCGGGGGGTGAGACGGGAGCAGAGGCGGGCGTGGCCGCGGGCGCCGGAGCGATTGGGACGACGCGTGTGACCGGGGCGGGGTCCTGCGCCCATGCGGCTGCAGCGCCGGCAACGGCGAGGACCGCGCAGACGGAAAAGCACGCAAGTATGGCCTTGGGGGGCTTCATGGCAGAGCGCGATCATGCCGGACTGTGCGGCAAAATGCAATTAGTCGCGACATGGAGATTATGTTTTGTTAATGCAATCGGCGTGCCGGACCTGCGCCAAACATCACCCGAAGGGGTTACCGTGATCGATCACCCGCTGATCCGGGTAAAGCTGACCATTGTGCGGGACCGCGGGACGTCGTCGGAGGAGTTTCGGCGGGAGCTGAAGGAATTGGCGACGCTGATGACATTTGAGGTGGCGCGCGATTTCGAGACGGTGGTGAGGGAGGTGGAGACGCCGCTGGCGCCTTATGCGGGGGCGGCGCTTGCGCGGCCGGTGATCATTGCGCCGATTCTACGGGCGGGGTTGAGTTTTGTGGATGGGATGTTGCAGGTGCTTTCGAACGCGAGCGTGGGGCATATCGGGATGTACCGGAATGAGGAGACGCACCGGCCGGAGAGTTACTATTTCAAGCTGCCTTCGCACTTGAGCACGGCGGAGGTGCTGGTGGTGGATCCGATGCTGGCGACGGGATGGAGCGCGACGGGTGCGATCACCCAGTTGAAGGCGAACGGGGCGCGGTATTTGAGGTATGTGTGCCTCGTAAGCTGCCCGGCGGGGCTGAAGCAGCTGCGGGAGGCGCATCCGGATGTGCCAATTTTTACGGCGGCAATTGACCCGGAGTTGAATACGAATGCTTATATTGTGCCGGGTCTGGGGGATGCTGGGGATCGATATTTTGGGACTTATTCGGTTATGGGGGGGTGAGGAGGGAAGTGCATCATGCAAAGACACGGCTGCAAAGAATGTCCCCGTGTTTAGTTTAACTTATTTGAGGAATCGGGGCGGTGGTTATTTTCTTAAGTCCCTGGCGGCGGAGGCGAGTCCTGCGACTACGGCGCGCGCGTATTCCTGATAGATGCTTTCCCGCAGTTTTCCGTCGATTATGCGGCGGTTGGAGTAATTGCCGGCCTGGACGCGATCCCATACTTCCTTGCTGTTCATGACGTAGGGCTCGATGTAAACGACGGGGCATTGGTAGAGACGGTTTGCGAGTAAGTCCCTGGCCCAGATGTAGGGGTTGGGTCCGACGCGGATGGCGTTGGGAGTGGTGTATTGGTAAGGGGGGAGACCAGTGGCGGCGGCGAGGCTGGCGGCGATGTGTTCGGCTACCGGGAGTTCCTCGGCGTAACATCCGGAGAGGAGTTTGATGAGCATGGAGTATCGGACATCGTCGAGAGAGAGCTCGGGCGCGCTGTAACATCCATTGACCAATAGGTGCATGTGGTTTTTCGGAACCAGTTGGGGATTGGCGGGGTCGCCCCAGGCTTCGGCGTTGTAATGGAGGCAGAGAACGATATCGGGCTTGAGTTGATCGTTGACGAGGCGGGCGCGCTCCTGGATCTCGGCGGTCCGGTAGAAGAGAAGTTCGCTAGTCCATTGGATGGAGTTCATGCGAATGGGGTCGGCGGGGCCGTTGTATTTATCGCGGATGAGAGCCATGCCCTGGCGTTGCAATTGGGCGCGCGCGGCGTCGCGGAGATCGGCGGGACGGAGTTTTGTGATGGGACCGGAGGCGTTGCGGACGAAGAGGACGGTCGCGCCATCGGCGGTAAGCCTTGCGGCGAGGAGGCGGGCGGTGAGGAGGGTCATGTCGCCCTCGGCGACGGGGAGGGTGCCGGGGCCGATCTGGAACCAGCGTTCCTCCATTTTCGCCCAATCGCCGCCAAGGTGGCCGGGATCGAGGGCGATCTTGAGGCCGGCCAGGGGCTTGGCGGCCGGGGGCATGGCGGCGATGGGTTCCCAATAGGGAGCGGGGCTGGAGGGTTTGGCTTTGCCGGCGAAGCGGAGAAGGTATTCGTAGGTGCCGGAGGTGAGAATGTGGGCGCCGCCTGAGTCGACCCGGATGGTTTTTTGCCATGCGCCATTGGGGGCGTAAACGGCGTCCAGGAGGCGGGTGAATTCCCCGGCGGTCATGGTGGCCTGGAATGGATCGAGGGTGGACCAGTCGGGCTCCGTGGCGAGGGCGCTGAGGCGGGCAGGTGGGCTCTGGGCGACGGCGCAAGGGAGGGACGCAAGAAGGGTGACGGCGATGCAGGCCAGGAGGGCGCCAATTTTGCGGAGAATAGGAAGCGTCACCGGGTCAGTGTAGCATTGGTGAGGGGGAGAAAAGGGACGAAAAGGACGAGAGGGGCTGAAAGGACGTGTAGCGGATGAATGCAAATCGTGAATCGGTATCTCGACATCGTTGGGCTGAGGCTTTGAAATGCGTGGCGCATGCTGAAGCTTCTTTTTCTTGGCGACATCATTGGGGAACCCGGGCGTCGGGCCGTGACGGAAACGATTCCGATCTGGAAGAAGGAGCGTGGAATTGATTTTGTGGTGGTGAACGGGGAAAACTCGGCTGGCGGGCGCGGGATTACGCCGAAGATCACGATTGATCTGCTGCGGGCCGGGGTCGCGGTGATCACGACAGGGGATCACGTTTGGGATCAGAAGGACCTGGCGCCATATATTGACTCGGAGCCGCGGTTGCTGCGGCCGATCAATTACCCGGAGGGGGTTCCGGGGCAGGGGTCGATAGTCCTGGAGACGCCGAAGGGGAAGGTGGGGGTGATCAACGTGCAGGGGCGGACGTTTATGCAGCCGCCGCTGGACAATCCGTTCGCGGCGCTGGACCGGGCGGTGGCGGCGATGAGCGAGGAGACGCCGGTTATTTTTGTGGATGCGCATGCGGAGACGACGAGTGAGAAAATCGCGATGGGGCGGTTCCTGGATGGACGGGTCTCCGCGGTGGTGGGGACGCATACGCACACGCAGACGGCGGATGAACGGATTTTTCCCGGGGGGACGGCCTTCCTGTGCGATGCGGGGATGTGCGGGCCGACGGAGTCGATCCTGGGGCGGGAGATCGATCCGATCGTGAAGCGATTCATTTATAGCTTGCCGGTGAATTTCCCGGTGGCGCGAGGGCCGGTGATGCTATGCGGGGCGATGATCGAGATCGATGAGACGACGGGGCGGGCGCTGTCGATCCAGCGAGTGGCGGAGGTTTTTGAGCCGGCAGAGAAGGCGGGGCAGGCGGTTTCGGCCCCGAACGCTTGACGGGGTCGACGGGAACGGATTTGACCACGGATTACGGGGATTTCACGGATGGAGAGGGCGAGATGGCACGATTTTTCCGAGGAGGGCTGGGAAATGGAATTGCTGCAAAGCATCGGTTTTTGCCCAGCGGGGTCATCCCTGAAATCCGTGGTTAAAATCTTTTGACACCCCCCTTTGATTTGGTAAGTTCCCAGTTCGCCTCTAAAAGGACGAAGGACCCTGGAATCGGTGCAGACCAGCATCGGTTGCGGGGTTTTTCGCCCTATTGGTGGCGACGGCCAATCCCGCCATACGCCCATGTAGCTCAGTTGGCAGAGCACGTCCTTGGTAAGGACGAGGTCACCGGTTCGATCCCGGTCATGGGCTCCACCCCCGGTGGGACTGGCCGGCAGAGAAAAAAAGAACCCGGATTTTTTACCAGACTCCACCGAAATTTAACCAACACCACACCAAACCAGGACAATCCACCCCACCACCATGGCAAAGGAAGCATTTAAACGCGACAAACCGCACGTGAACGTCGGCACTATCGGCCACGTTGACCACGGCAAAACCACGCTCACGGCGGCGATCACCAACATTCTTGCGAAGTCGGGAAAGGCTACTGCCAAGAAGTATGATGAAATCGACGCCGCTCCCGAGGAGAAGGAGCGCGGTATCACCATCAACACGGCCCATGTCGAATACCAGAGCGACAAGCGGCATTATGCGCACGTGGATTGTCCCGGGCACGCCGATTACGTCAAAAACATGATTACCGGCGCCGCCCAGATGGATGGCGCCATCCTTGTGGTATCCGCGGCCGACGGCCCGATGCCGCAAACGCGCGAGCACATCCTCCTGGCTCGCCAGGTGGGCGTCCCGGCGATGGTTGTGTTCATGAACAAGGTCGACCTCGTCGATGACCCCGAGCTGCTGGAGTTGGTCGAGATGGAAGTGCGCGACCTGCTGACGCAATACGAATTCCCCGGCGACAAAGTGCCGATCATCAAGGGCAGCGCGGTGAAGGCGCTAAACGGCGATCCGGAGCAGGAGGCGAACATCCTGAAGCTGGTCGAGGCGATTGACGAATACATCCCGGTGCCGGAGCGCCCCGTGGACCAGCCCTTCCTGCTGCCTGTTGAAGACGTGTTCAACATTGAAGGCCGCGGAACAGTGGCCACCGGCCGTGTCGAGCGCGGTGTGCTCAAGAAGATGGAGGAAGTCGAGATTGTTGGCATCACCCCCACCGTCAAGACAACCGTAACCGACATTGAAATGTTCCGCAAGCTGCTGGACGAGGCGCGAGCCGGCGAAAACGTAGGCCTGCTGCTGCGTGGCACCAAGAAGGAAGACGTACAGCGCGGCCAGGTCATCGCAAAGCCGGGCACCGCGAAGCCCCACAGGAAGTTCAAGGCCGAAGTTTACATCCTCAGCAAGGACGAGGGTGGGCGCCATACGCCGTTCTTCAGCAATTACCGTCCGCAGTTTTACTTCCGTACGACCGATGTGACCGGGTCCGTCAAGCTCCCCGATGGCGTGGAGATGGTGATGCCCGGCGACAACGTCTCGATCGAGGTTGAGCTTGGACACCCCATCGCCATGGAGAAGACGATCCGCTTCGCCATCCGCGAGGGTGGCCGCACCGTCGGCGCAGGCCGCGTGAGCGAGATTCTCGACTAAACCTTTTCACCTGGTGGCGATTGCCGGCGAGTTGCCGGCAATCGTTCCCCGGGTGATCCTTGAAAGCCAGCCATACGCCAGTAGCTCAATTGGTAGAGTTGCGGTCTCCAAAACCGTCGGTTGGGGGTTCGAGTCCCTCCTGGCGTGCTTTCCGCACCTGAACTCTTCAGAAACCGACCCGCGATTCCGCCTCCCCCTTCCAGCAACCCATCCATTCCCATGGTCGCGAACATCAAAACATTCTTCTCCGAGGTCCGGACCGAGCTGCTGAAGGCCAGCTGGCCATGGGATCCCAAGGAACATGGGTTTAAGAAATACAAGGAGCTGGTGGACTCGACGATGGTCGTGGTGGTGGCGATGCTGCTGCTGGCCGGCTATATTTCTTTCTGTGATTTCTGTCTCACCAGCATCGTCGCCGCGCTAACCCGCCAATAACCCATGCCAATCCCACAAGGCAAAGATCAGTGGTTCGCCGTCCAGGTCCTCTCCGGCCAGGAGCAAAAGGTCCACGACAACATGAACAAGCGCATCAAAACCGAGGAGATGAGCGACCTGATTTACGAGGTGCTTGTCCCCACGGAGCGTGTTTCGGAGATCAAGCGCGGGAAGAAAACCGAGACCACGCGCAAGTTGATGCCGGGGTACATTATCGTGAACATGCACCTGCTGGACGACAGCAACCAGCTGGTGAGCCGGACCTGGTATTTTGTGCGGGAGACTCCCGGGGTGCTGGGATTCGCCGGGACCCGGGACCGCCCAGTGCCGATGCCGAAGCATGAGATCGAAACGCTGATTGCTCAGGTGAAGGGGGCCGATGAAAAGGTGAAGCCGAAGGTGAGCTTCGAGGTGGGGGAGATCGTCAAGGTAGCGGACGGCCCATTTCAGAACCAGAGCGGTGTGGTCGAGGAGATCGACCCGGAGCGGGGACGTTTGCGCGTCTCGGTAAACATTTTCGGTCGTGCGGCCCCCGTGGACCTCGAGTACTGGCAGGTCGAGCGCGGATAGAAATCAATCGTTAACCCAA
>Ga0302320_10016940_pt1 | contig 14836 bp, 11 predicted proteins | sample Bog_T0_3_FD_202130 | JGI IMG/M metagenome (GOLD analysis project Ga0302320, IMG submission 202130) | Peat permafrost microbial communities from Stordalen Mire near Abisko, Sweden - Bog_T0_3 | ecosystem: Environmental > Terrestrial > Soil > Wetlands > Peat | place: Sweden: Abisko, Stordalen Mire...
CCGCCCGCAACTGCTGCTGCCGGAAAGCCTGCGCCAGCCGTTTTACCGCCTCGTCAAACTGGCCTTCTCCCAGCGGCGCAAAATGATGATGAAATTGCTGAAGCAGGCGTGGCCGAAGGAACAAATCGAAGCCGCCTTTGCCCAGCTGAACATCTCCCCGCAGGAACGCGCGGAAAAAGTCAGCCTGCTGCAATTTGTCGCCTTGACGAAAATCTTGACGATCAAGGCGGCCGATCCTGTTACCTAACGCCTCCCACGAATCTATTTCCACCACGTGGAAACGAACTGGTCGTAGCGCTCCGCTGATAACTGTTCTTTGATTTTGGCGTAAACCAGCTGATTTCCCGGATCGGGCTGGCGGTTCGCATAAGCCTGCGCCAGCTTCTCGTCAAATGGCCGCCAAGCTTCAAAAATGATGCGAAACTCCGTTTCCGTCGGCGAAAAATGCACGATCGCATGCCGCAGATTTTCCGCCGTCCAGGAGGTCGTCATTTCCACCTGCTGATATTCAGCCGGCAAAAGTATCTGCCTCAGCGTTGCCTGCATTTCTTTGTGGCTGGCAAGAATCTGCTGCAATTCATTGGTGTCTTCCGTCACGAAAAGTCCGCCACACAGTTCTTTCATTTGCTGTTCCGCTTTCGCGTACGTCAATAACGTGGTCTTCGTCGCCTCGCGCTTTTCCGGCGATAAAAAAGCCAGCTCGAAATCCAGGCCTTTCTTCTCCCATTCCCGGCTCGTATCCGGCAGATCCGCGGATGCGCCCAGCACCTGCTGCAGGACGAGGTTCATTTCCTCATCGATGCCTCGACGCTGCGTTGTTAATTGAGCCCGGGCAACGGTCCCGGCAGCATCCACCTTCCAGTATTGAAAATTTTGGTACCGCTCCGCCAGTGCCGCCGAACGTTTGCCGGCAAAGGCGGCGACGACATCCGCGGTAATGATGGTCCGGATCGTTTGATCGGGGAACCCTAACGTTTGCAGATTTCTAAGATAACTTGGATAATCCCCCGGTCCTGCCGCGCTTCCGTCTCCGGCCGGTAGCCCTGCCGGCAAACCGGCCAGGGGACCATCGGCCAGAACCGGAAACAAAACGCCCAGCAGAAAAGCAGCCAGCACCGCCGTTTTATGGAAAGTCTTATGAGGATTCATCTAACTACCGTAGGTCCGGGAAATCCGTTGTCAAGGGCGCGGCAACCCCGGTCGCCAGTGACGATCAAGATTTCTTTTTAAAACCGGGGTTTTCCTGAAAAATTAAACCACCCGCCGCCGCCTACTCGAGATCGAGATCTTCAATTTCGAGAAAACCGTGCAACTGGCGCAACCGGGTGGGATGCCTCATCTTGCGCAGCGCCTTGGCTTCAATCTGCCGAATTCGCTCGCGGGTGACCCGAAATTGCTGGCCCACTTCTTCCAAAGTCCGGGCACAACCGTCGCCCAGCCCAAATCGTAATTCCAAGACCTGCCGTTCGCGCTCGTTCAAGCTGCATAGAACATCCCCCAGCTTGTCCTTCAGCAGGCTGAAGCTCGTGATATCCATCGGGTTATCCGCCCCCTTGTCCTCGATGAAATCGCCGAAATTCGCCTCTTCGCTATCACCTACCGGAGCTTGCAGCGAAATGGGTTGCTGCGACATTTTCATGATGGCCCGAACTCGCTCAACCGGCATTTGCAACTCGTCGGCCATTTCTTCAGCGATGGGTTCCCGTCCCAAATCCTGCAACAGCCGTTTTTGGGCCCGCATCAGCTTGTTGATGACCTCGATCATGTGCACCGGGATGCGGATGGTCCGCGCCTGATCGGCGATCGACCGGGTGATCGCCTGGCGAATCCACCAGGTCGCATACGTCGAAAATTTGTACCCGCGCCGGTACTCAAATTTCTCGACGGCCTTCATCAGCCCCATGTTGCCTTCCTGAATCAAGTCCAAAAACGACAGACCCCGGTTGGTGTATTTTTTGGCAATGGAAATGACGAGCCGCAGATTCGCTTCCACCATCTCGGTTTTTGCCTGCAAAGCTGACGTGGAATAATCCCGCAAACGATCGAAAACACTTAGGAAGTCCGGATGCGGCATCCGCACGAATTCTTCCAGCGCCCGGATTTTCTGTATTTCGGCGGCCACCAGATGCTGCTGCGCGCTCGATTCCCGCTGCGCTTGCGCCTCAATCAAGGCCCGGAGGCTGTACTGCAGCTTGTCGTTGATGTTTTCCGCCACCAACGTCATTTCCTCGGTCACCTTGTGCTTGAAACAGAATTTCGTAAAAAGCGCCCGTAACTTTTGGTCGGAACTCCTGAAAGCCGCCAGGGCCGGCGCACTTTTGTCCGTTCTTTCGTTGTCCCGCCATAAATTGTAGTGTTTGTCCGTGTCGTGATCCAATTCCCGGACCCGGGGAATCAACTTTTGCAAGCCCCGCAAATGCGCTTCCCGGCTGTCGACCTTCTTGTCCAGGATCACCCGGTCAAACCGTTCCCGGGGAGGATCGGCCAGAAGTTTTTCCGCCAGGGCGATGTGTTCCTTGGCCGAAAATCCAAAGCTATAGACGATGTCACGCACCTCGTTTTCTGCGTCTTCGATCCGCTTCGAAATCTCGACTTCCTGCTCCCGCGTCAGCAGCGGCACCTGCCCCATCTGCTTCAGGTACATCCGCACCGGATCATCCAGCGAATCCATCCGCTGATCATCCTCTTCCTCGGCATCCGGCGCTTTGACATGATCCACTTCCGCCTGGTCGACAATTTCAATTTCCAGCGCTCGCAATTTCGCGAATACTTCGTCCAGCCGTTCAGGGGTCGTAAAACTCTCCGTTAAAACCTCGTTGATGTCATTGTAAGTGAGATTGCCCTGTTCCTGCGCCAGCCGGACCAGCTCCTTGACCTTTTCTGCCAGCTCCGGGTCGGATTCCGTCGTCGAGGAGCCGTTGACGTGCTTGACAGTTACCTGCAAGGTAGAATTAACAGAAGCAGGAATCTGTGTTTTCCCTTTTTTCGAGGTCGAAACAGATTCAGGTTTGGGCACCTTCAGTTTTCGCATACTTACTCAACTCTGCAACTGATCGCAATATGGGAAGCTCGCGCAGCTTCGTCAAGCGAGTAAAGCGGATTTATTTGGGCGGAGCAATGTAAACTCCGCGCGGGGCCAGCTGCTGAAGAATCATTTCCACTGTCCGCTCCAGCGATCCCAGGTTCTCCGCCACCGCCGCCTGGGCATTCTTCCCCAACTGGAACCGGCGCTCGGGATTCCCCAGTAAATCGCCCAGCCCTTTTTCCAGCCCGGCCGCATCGCCCACCTGCACGGCTCCGTCCCTTTGCCGGAAAATCCGAACCACATCGGAAAAATTCTGCATGTTCGGCCCAAAAATGATGGCCTTCCCCTGGGCCCCCGGCTCGATGGGATTCTGGCCGCCCTTTGCGGTCAGGCTTTTCCCCACAAATACCACGTCGGCGGCCCCGTAAAAATAACGCAATTCGCCGGTCGTATTCACCAGCAGGCATTCCACCTCGCCTTCGCGGAATCGCATCGAATCGTTGATGTCGCTGCGATAGACAAAGGCCATTTTTCGCTCGCGCAGCCGCTTGCCCACGTCCCGGGCGCGCTCCGCATGGCGCGGCACCAGCACCAAAAACACCTTGGGAAACCGGCCGCGCAAACGGCGGATCATATCCGCCAAGATCACTTCTTCGCCGTCATGCGTGCTGCCCGCCACCACAATCAAGGCGTCCGCCGCCACCCCCAGGCGCGTTAATAGTCCCCGTACATCCAATGGCGGACGCTCGCTGAATTTCGCGGCGTCAAACTTTAGATTGCCAACCACTTGAACCACCTCCGCCCGGCAGCCCACTTCCCGCAAGCGCCCCGCATCCTCCTCGTTTTGGCAACCCACTCCCGTAAAGGCGCCGAACAAGGGCCGAAAAAGAAAACCAAACCGCCGATATCTCGGAAACGAACGCTCTGACAAACGCGCATTCACCAGAAACAGCGGCAGCTTGAGGCGGCTGACTCGTTGGATAAAATTAGGCCAGATCTCCGCCTCCACCAGGATGATCGCCTCCGGATTGATCGTCGCGATGGCGCGATTCACGTATTTCTGCCGGTCAATCGGGTAATAAATCTTGCTCACGCGGTTCGGCAGGCGCCGCTTGAGCTCCGCCATGCCGGTGGTGGTGGTGGTCGAAACGACGATCTTCGCGTTCGGCAGCCGCGGTTCCAGCGCCCGGATCAATTGCGTGCAGAGATTGACCTCGCCCACGCTGACCGCATGAAGCCAGATCACATGCCGGTTGGTCAGCGCCTGCTTCAGGTCGGAGCGATACTTCGCAAACCGTTGCCCAAAGTTCTCCTGCCAATTGCCGCGCCGAAGCATTCGCCAAAAGTAATACGGCGACGACAAAACGAAAAAAATGCAAAATACGACGTTGTAAATAGTACGCACCCGGAAATAGACCCGCTGTCTGTTAAAGCCAGATAAACGGTTCGCAGGCGGAATGTTTCATAAACTTGACACGAATTCAATCCCCGAAAATGGGCCAGACCTCTTACTATTTACTCTTGCCGCAGAAACTCTTGCGGCTCTTCCCTAATCTAATCGGCTCAGTTCTTAAATTACCCGGGATGATTTATCGCGTCCGATCGTCTCGGCATTTCTGGCAGTTGACGCCGTCTGCTTCCAGTGTAACCCTTGAATGCTTGACGCAAGATAAGGCAAAGACGTCCGTTCAAAGCATCATTAGCCGCTTCAGCCAGCTTTCCGCCGCTCAGTCGCTGCGGGCCAGACTGGCGGAGGGCGGCGCTTTGACCTTGTCCGGCATCGATCCCGCCGCCCACCCCTTTCTCGTGGCCTGGCTGGAAATGATGGATCCGAAACGACCCATGGTTGTCGTCACGGAGAATCTCAAGACGCAGGAAAGCTTCCAACAGGACCTCGAAACCTGGCTCGGCCGCCCCGTATCTTTTTATCCCGCCTGGGAAACCTTGCCGCATGAGGACAAACTGCCGCATAGCGACGTCATCAGCGACCGCCTGCAAGTGCTCGTGGAGCAGCTGGCGAACCCTGCGGAGCGGAGCGGCCTGAATGTGATCGTCACCAGCGTTACCGCGCTCCTGCAGAAAACATATTCCCCGGAGGATTTGAAAGGCCGTCTTCGCCAGCTGGAACGGGGCGTAAAAACTGACCCGCTGGACTTGGTCGAGTTCCTCGAGGAACAAGGCTACGAGCCGGAGGCGCAAGTGACCCAGAAAGGTGAAATCGCCCTGCGCGGCGGCATTCTCGATGTCTTCCCGCCCACCAGTCCGTGGCCGGTCCGTCTCGAATTCTTTGGCAATGAATTGGAATCGCTTCGCCACTTCGATCCGCAAACGCAGATCTCCCGCGACGAAATCAAATCGATCATCATACCGCCCGCCGGCGAACTCGGTATTTTAAAACGTTCGAACAATCCGGCCGGTCCCCACCACCCGCGTTTTGCTACCTTGCTGAACTATCTCCCCGCCGCCAGCACCTTTGTCTTGTGCCAGCCGGACACCTTGACCGAACAAGCCGATGCCTATGCTCAGCAAGTCCCCGCCGACGACCCGCTTTATGTTCCCTGGCCGGAATTCCTGACTGAAATGTTCCAGCGCAAATTCAACTCACTCGCCCTGACCGAAGAGTCCGATCCTCTTACTGCGCAAGGTAATGGCAGCGCCGATTGGGTGTTTGATTCACTGGAGGCGTTTCGACCGCTGGCTGAACGAGCGCCGGAGCCGCAGATTGCCGAAATGCAACGGCGGGATTTTTTCCAGCAACTTCACCGCTGGCTGCGGCAGGATTATTCCGTTCAGGTCTTTTGCAATAGCGAGGGTGAGCGCCTGCGTTTGATGGAGATTTGGCAGGATCTCGCCGCCGCAACCCTAAAGGAGCCACCAGAAAAAGGTGGTGCGAAAGCCGGTCAAGCGCTGGAAGTGCACCTCGGCTCGCTCGCCCGCGGCTTCATTTGCGAGCCGGCCAAACTGGTGGTGGTCACCGATGCGGAAATCTTCGGACGCTATAAAATCCAGCGGCCCCGCCGCCTGAAATCGCCCCACGCCGTCGCCGCCCGCTCCGCGCTCGATATTGATTTCACAGATTTGGAAGAGAGCGATCTGGTGGTCCACCTGCAATACGGTATCGGCCGTTATCTGGGCCTTAAAAATCTGCCCGCCACCACCGTGAACGCTCGCGCCGCCGACCAACCCGGCGAGCGGTTGCCTGGCAAAACCACTGAATGCCTCGTTATCGAATATGCCGCTTCCGATCCGGCCGGCGAACGGCCCAAGCTCTATGTGCCGGTGAGCGAGGCGCATCTCGTCAGCAAATATGTCGGCGCCGGCAAGGCCAATCCCCCTTTAAACACCTTGGGCGGTACCCGCTGGGTCAAGGCCAAAGAGCAAGCCGAAAAATCCGTGCGCGATGTGGCCGCTGAACTCTTGCGCATTCAGGCTGTCCGCGAATCCCAGCCCGGCCATCCCTGCAAACCCGATACCCAATGGCAGCGCGAGTTCGAAAGCGCCTTCGTTTATGAGGAAACTCCGGATCAACTGACCGCGATTGCCGATACGAAACGGGACATGGAACGGCCCAAACCCATGGACCGTTTGATCTGCGGCGATGTCGGCTTTGGCAAAACCGAGGTCGCCGTCCGCGCCGCTTTTAAATGTGTGATGGACGGCCGGCAGGTCGCCATCCTGGTGCCCACCACCGTGCTCGCCCAGCAGCATTTTAACAATTTCCGGGAACGCATGGCGGATTATCCCGTCCGGGTCGAGCTGCTCTCGCGCTTCCGCACCAAACGCGAGCAAACCCGCGTCGTAAAAGATCTGGCCGCCGGCGCCGTGGATATCGTGATCGGCACACACCGGATCGTGCAGGACGATATCGGCTTCAAGGACCTCGGCCTGGTCGTGATCGACGAAGAACAACGGTTCGGCGTCATGCATAAGGAGAAATTCAAACGGCTCCGGACCCTGGTCGATGTCTTGACGCTCAGCGCCACGCCGATTCCCCGCACCTTGTATCTCGCTCTGACCGGCGCGCGCGACATGAGCACCATCCAGACGCCGCCGCATGACCGCCTGCCCGTCGAAACCATCGCCACCCAATATGACGAACGCCTGATCCGCGATGCCATCCAGCGCGAATTAAGCCGCGGCGGCCAGGTCTTCTTTTTGCACAATCGCGTCACCACCATCGAAGCCATGCTCGCCAAATTGCAGGCGCTCGTTCCTCAGGCCCGCATCGTCGTCGGCCATGGTCAAATGGACGCGGACGCCCTCGAGGACGTGATGGCCAAATTCGTGAACGGCGAGGCCGACGTCCTGCTCTCCACCACCATCATCGAGAGCGGCTTGGATATTCCCAACGCCAATACCATCATCATCGACCGCGCCGATCGCTTCGGCTTGAGCGAACTTTACCAGCTTCGCGGCCGCGTCGGACGCTATAAACACCAGGCTTTCGCTTACCTGCTCTTGCCGCGCCATGCGCGCTTGCTGGCCGACGTGCGCAAACGCATCAGCGCCATGAAACAGTATTCCACCCTCGGCAGCGGCTTTAAAATCGCCATGCGCGATCTGGAAATTCGCGGCGCCGGCAATTTGCTCGGCGCCGAACAAAGCGGGCATATCACCGCCGTCGGCTTTGATCTCTATTGCCAGTTGCTCAAACAAAGCGTGAGTTCCTTGAAGGGCGAAACGGTCAAGCCGCGCGTGGAGGTCAAAGTGGCGCTCGATTTTCTTGATATGAATGCCCACGGCGCGCCCGAGGCGGCCACGGCTCCCGCGACGAATGCCAAAGAAAAACCAGCCGCCGCTACTGTCGAAAGCGCAAACGGCCCGACCGGCGCCTATCTGCCACTGGGTTATTTGACCGATGCCGCTGCCCGGATCGAGATCTACCGCAAACTGGCGCAGGCCAATGAAAAGATCGCCTTGGACAGTTTGCAGAAGGAACTGCGCGACCGTTTTGGCCCCCTCCCGGCCCCGGTGGAATTGTTACTCGCAATGACGGAAATCAAAATCATCGCCGGCGAAAAATCCGTCACCGCCATTGAGGTCGAGGACGACAAACTAAAAATCTCGCGCCGGGGGGATTTCGTGATGTTCGGCGGCAAATTCCCCCGCCTCGTTAAAAAAGACGCCAAAGCCCGCCTCAGGGAAATCAAGCGGCTGCTGCTGGCATTGTAGCCCCTTTTTTCAGTTTCTCCTTTCCCGGCCACCGGTTTTCGCTTTTCATTTAGAAAATGATCATCGCCCGTTCACCCTTGCGCATCAGTCTCGGCGGCGGCGGCACCGACCTGCCGTCCTATTACGAGAAATTTGGCGGCTTCCTCATCGCGGCCGCCATTGACCGCTATGTTTACATCACGTTGCACCAGACGTTTGTGCCGGACTTGATTGTCAAATATTCCGAACTCGAACGCGTCGCCGAGGCTTCCCAACTCAAGCATCCCATCTTTCGCGAGGCCTTTGCTTTGGTCGGCCACAACGGGCATTCGCTCGAATTGACCTCCATGGCCGATATCCCCGCCGGAACCGGACTGGGCTCCTCCGGCAGCTTTACCACCGCCTTGCTCAAGGCGCTTCACGCGCACAACCGCAATCTCGTCCACCCCGCGGAACTCGCCGAGCAGGCCTGCGATATTGAACTCAACCGCTTGAAAGAGCCCATCGGCAAACAGGATCAGTACATTGCCGCCTATGGCGGATTGACCTGTTTCAATTTCCTTCCCGACGGCCGCGTGGAAGCCTGGCCGCTGAAAGTCTCGGAGGAAACCCGCGACAATCTGGAGGACAACCTCCTCCTTTTCTTCACTGGCTATTCCCGCTCCGCTTCCACCATCTTGAAAGAGCAGGATCAAAAATCGAAATCCGATGACAAGTCGATGATCGAGAATTTGCACTTCGTCAAAGCACTCGGACAGCAGAGCAAAGTCGCCCTCGAATCCGGCAACCTGCCCGAATTTGCCCGGCTGATGGATGTCCACTGGCAGCGCAAAAAACAGCGCAGCGGCGGCATGAGCAACCCCAAAATCAATGAATGGTACGATGTCGCTCTGGCCAACGGCGCGCTCGGCGGCAAATTGATCGGCGCGGGCGGCGGCGGCTTCCTGATGTTTTACGCGGAAGACAAGGCCCGGTTGCGCCATGCCATGCGCAACGCCGGCTTGAAAGAGGTCCGGTTCCGGTTCGATTTCGAAGGCACCAAGCTCGTCATCTCGTGAGCACCGCGTTGGATATTCCCGTGGCGATCCTGGCTGGCGGTCTCGCCACGCGCCTCCGTCCCATCACCGAGAAAATTCCCAAATCGCTCGTGCCGGTCGCCGGACGCCCTTTCCTCGCCCATCAGCTGGAAATGCTCCACGCCCGCGGGATCCGCCGCGCCGTCTTGTGCATCGGTTATCTCGGGGAATTGATCCAAAAAGAATTCGGCACCGAAGCCTTCGGCGTCAAACTGGATTACTCTTTCGATGGCCCCAAATTGCTTGGTACCGGTGGCGCCACCAAACGCGCCCTGCCCAAGCTCGGCCCGGAATTTTTTATCCTGTACGGCGATTCCTATCTGCCCATCGAGTACGCCCCCATTGTCAGCGCCTTTCGCCAAAGCGGCAAGGACGGCCTGATGACCGTTTATCGCAATGAAGACAAATACGACAGCAGCAACGTCGTCTTCCATGACGGAGAAATCGCCGTGTACGACAAAAAAGTTCGCCTGCCCGAAATGCGGCACATCGATTACGGCTTGAGCCTTTTCAAATCGACCGTTTTTGACCGCTATGGCGCCAATCAGGTGTTTGACCTCGCGGAAGTGATGACCCGGCTCGTCCAGGAAAAACAACTGGCCGGTTACGAAGTTCGCGAACGGTTTTACGAAATCGGATCACCTTCAGGCTTGGCTGAGCTCGAGTCCCTGCTACAATCCCATCCATCATGAGTTTTACCCGTCAGTTCCTAACTGAAGTGCAGCAAGTTACCGCCCAGCTGGATGCTGACGCCATTGAAAAAGTGGCCGAAGAACTGGCCCAAATCCGCGAGCGCGGCGGACGCCTTTTCATTCTTGGCGTCGGTGGCAGTGCCGGCAACGCCGGTCACGCCGTCAATGATTTCCGCAAGATCTGCGGCTTCGAGGCCTACGCTCCCACCGATAATGTTTCCGAACTCACCGCCCGCACCAATGACGATGGCTGGCCTTCCATTTTCTCGGAATGGCTTAAGGGCAGCCGCATCAATGCCAAGGACGGCATCCTGATTTTTTCCGTCGGCGGCGGTAACTTGGAAAAAAACGTCAGCCCCAATCTCGTGAACGCCATTCAGGTCGCCAAAAGCGTCGGCGCCTCGGTCGTCGGCATCGTCGGTCGCGATGGTGGTTATACCGCCAAAGAAGCCAATGCCGTGGTCATCGTCCCCACCGTCAATCCCACCCACGTCACGCCGCATAGCGAGGCTTTTCAAGCCGTCGTCTGGCATTTGCTGGTGTCGCATCCGAAACTGAAAGTTACCCAGACCAAGTGGGAAAGCACGAAGTGAAGGCCCGGGCAGTTTTTCTTGACCGCGACGGGGTCATCAACCGCGCGCTCGAACATGCCCACAAACCCTATCCGCCCACCAGCCTGGCGGAGTTTGAAATTTTGCCTGAAGTTCTACCCGCCTGCCAACGACTCAAAGCCGCCGGCTATCTGCTCGTGGTCGCCACCAATCAACCGGATGTCGGCCGCGGCACGCTCGCCCAGGAAGTCGTGGAGACCATTCATTCCCATATGATCGCCAAACTTCCCATCGATCGCGTGGAGGTTTGTTATCATCCCGGCAAGGGCGAATCCGATTGTGACTGCCGCAAGCCCAAGCCCGGCATGCTTTTGCGCGCCGCCCAAGCCCTCCAAATTGATCTGGCCCAAAGCTGGATGGTCGGGGATCGCTGGCGGGACGTTGACTGCGGTCATGCCGCCAGGTGCCGTACTATCTTCATTGACCGCGGCTACGCCGAAGAATTAAAGCAGAAACCTGATTTTTCCGCTCGCCATTTGGGCGAGGCTACCGACATTATTTTGAATCACCAATCACATTAGCACATGCGAACCCTAAAAGACCTTAAAGTAAAAATTTTTGCCGATGGCGCTGACAAAGCCGGAATGCTCCAGCTCAACGCCAACCCCCTTATCCAAGGGCTCACCACCAACCCTACGCTCATGCGTAAGGCCGGGTTGACCGATTTCGAAGCCTTCGCCCGCGACGTCCTGCAAAGCATCACCAGCAAGCCCCTCTCCCTCGAGGTCTTTTCCGATGAGTTTGCCGAGATGAAACGCCAGGCGTTGAAAATCAATGCCTGGGGCAAGAACGTCTACGTCAAAATCCCCATTACCAATACCCGGTCTGAATCCTCCGTGCCGCTGATCAAGGAGCTCGCCCAGGACGGCGTGAAGCTCAACGTCACCGCCCTCCTAACGCTGGGACAGGTGGAGAGCGTTGCGGCGGCCTTGAACCCCAAAGTGCCCGCGGTCGTCTCCGTATTCGCGGGACGCATTGCCGACACCGGCGTCGATCCCGTCGAGATCATGGTGAAGAGCAAACAGATTTTGGCCGACCTGCCCCAAGCCGAACTCCTTTGGGCCAGCGTGCGCGAAGTCCTGAATATTTTCCAGGCCAGCGACTGCGGCTCCGACATCGTCACCGTCCCCCACGACATTCTGGGCAAGGCCATCAAGATGGCCGGCATGGATCTAACCGACCTCTCCCTCGATACCGTCAAGATGTTCGCCAACGACGCCAAAGCCGCCGGGTTCACCCTCTGAACCCGTTGGACGGCCTCGATGGAAGCCGCGGGAACAAATCGATTATGGATCGCAAACGGGATTTTTCAGCACCGTAGGCGCGGCCTATTTGTAGAAACCCGTTAACCAAAATCCCAAGCCCCATTCGGGGCGGCCTATTCCGGTTTGTTTATTGGCGACAACCAGCAATTGATGTTCCTGGCCCCCTTTCGAGCTTTCGAATGCATTGGGGCCATGAACCAAAATTGGTAGGGCGGGCAGTCCTCTGCACGCCGTCGTAGCTATGCCGATTGCCGACGGAATAGTGACGCTGCCCGGTCGCGGCTCCCTCTCCCCTCAACGGGGAGAGGGATCAAGGGTGAGGGTTGAGATCGCGTGAGTCATTGAAAATTAGCCCCCACATTTTAGGTTCATGGAAACGGGTGAATAAACGCCAAATTTTCTTGGCTCCATGGCGGCGTTTCCGAAAAAACTTCAACCCTTTCAGCCGTCATGCTGTCTTTGGCCTATTCCAATTCCCCCTCCTCGAAACTATCTTTCCCGATATTCCAAAATATCGCCGGGCTGGCAGTTGAGATGCCGGCAAATCGCTTCCAAGGTTGAAAAGCGGATGGCCTTTGCTTTTCCCGTCTTGAGGATGGACAGATTTTGCGGAGTGATGTCGACCGCATCCGCCAGATCATTCAAACGCATCTTGCGCTGAGCCAGCACTACATCCAAGTTGACGATGATCGGCATAACCTTAAACCGTCAACTCCTGTTCCTCCTGAATTTTCCGCCCTTCGTCCATGATCCAGGCAATGGTAACAATGATAATTCCCGCCAGAAGTAAACCAACGTTAATTCCGTAGATCGAAAAGGAGAAAAAATCCAGGTGAAAAAGATATACTTTGGCGTTCGGCGGTGGAGCAGCCATTGACAGGCGTATTGCCGCGGCTTCCGGGTTTAAATGTTCGGCTAACAACAGAAGCCAATTGATGACGCACAAAATTCCCAACGCCTTGATGCAGCGAATCGTTTCAGTGGCAAAAATCAGACCCCGTTCATAAAATCGGAACAGTTTCGTGAGTTTCCAATACCAGATACACAAAACTATCTCCATTGAATACATCGATAACGTGTGAACTGACACATGAAACGATTTGGGAAATCCGACTAAAAAATATGACCAAAATCCGACGGCATAAATGAATAACCCAAAAATGACATACCGAACCATCCGGCTCACGATTTTGATGCGGTTCAACCGTTTATGCTTAGTTTGAGGCGCTACATCAGTCGCATTCATGGGCCATATGTTAAACTGTAAATAGCGCTTGTCAATTCTTTTTTATTGTTTATCAATTATTTTATATTGTTTATTGGACAAGCAATCTCCTTTAGTGTCAGCGGTCAATTCAGAAGGGACCACCCCAGTCCCGGATTTGATGGCTCTGTATTTCATGGCCCAAAGCGAAGAACTCATTGTGTTTACCGAGCGAAGCGAGCATCTGGGCTGTCAGCGTAAAGCCAATCAATTTCGACCTTAGGTGGTCCCTTCTGACCGTACGCTGACAATTTCAGCGACTCGCTCCTCGATTTACGCTGCCGGAACAAATCGACCATGGATCGCGAAAAGGATTTTTCAGCGCCGTAGGCGCGGCCTATTTGTAGAAATCCGTTAATCAAAATTCCCAGCCCCAGTCGGGGCGGCCTATTCCGGCTTGTTTATCGGCAACAACCAGCAATTTATTCAGGGGGAGTCCCTTTCCATTCGGACCTGCTCACGGACCATGAACCTTATCAGCTCGCCCCGGCATAGCGGGCCAGCGAGTCCCCTCACCCCTCCAAGGGGAGAGGGTTAGGGTGAGGAGTGGACGGTTCCATTCTTGAGGTTTACGGTGAGGCGTCAGATTCCTTATGGCGTCGAGAATAAGTCCCGAAATTTATTGGCTCCATAGAGGTGTTTCCAAATACGTTTCCAACCTTTCAATTTATTCCGTAACTCAAGGGCCCCCGTCTTTCATTCCCTCGAAACAACCTAAATCAACCGGACAATCGCCGCATAAACATCCGGAACCGTCACCGATTCCATGCACGCAATCAATTCCTCACGAGTGCCTTTGATATCGCCCCCGTCATACCGGTAGTAATCCAATCCCCGGCCGTTGACCACGGGGTTTTTCACCAGCGTGAACGAATTCCCGTAAGGCCAGTTCGTCACGTTCAAGGTGGGCGCCTCAATGACGATCTGATTGGGCACTTTCAATGCCGCCGCCAAATGCATCAAGGCCGTGTCCACACTCAAAAACGCAGTGCAATGTTTCATGAGCGCCGCCGTCTGCCGCATATTCTGCGTTTTGGCCTCCCGCGTTAATTCCCGGTTTGCCTCCCCCAAAACTAGTTGGTGGTCCTTCGCTTCTTCCGGTCCACCGAACAGAAGCACTTGAATGTCGGGGCGCTCTTGATTGAGCTTCTTAACCAACCCCGTATAACGGTGCAACGGCCAGCGTTTCAACGGCAAATTTTTCGTTCCGCCGGATCCCACGTGAATCCCCAGTACTTTTTTGCCCGCGAGGCGGTTCTCGATAAAAAAAGCCTCCGCCCATTTCTCTTCGGCTGGCGTAAAAAACAATTCAAGTTTGTGTGATGACAATTTCCGTTTCGCGCCGATCAATGGCAAAACCTCAAAATTGTTGTCCACCGAATGACGTTGATAATCCTGCGGCAAGGTCCGGTTCACCAGCCAGCCGTCGATCCGATTGAAACATTCGTAGCGGTGGCTGATCCGCGTCTTCGCCCCGACAATTCTCGCCGCAACCCGGTAATGATTTCGGCTCTGCGGATGGGTATTGATGGAAACATCGTAATGATTGGCCCGTAAAGACCACAAAAATTTAAAGCCCTCCAGCCGGCCGCACTTGATAAGGTTTTTCTGGTAAACGTGATCCACATGCGGATTGTTTTCCAACAAATCCCGCGAGCCAGCCCACATCCCCAGCGCGTCAATCGTCGCGTCCGGAAAATTTAACCGCAGCTCGTGAATCAGCGGCGTGGACAGCAGCGTATCGCCGATCCC
>Ga0302320_10016941_pt1 | contig 14836 bp, 5 predicted proteins | sample Bog_T0_3_FD_202130 | JGI IMG/M metagenome (GOLD analysis project Ga0302320, IMG submission 202130) | Peat permafrost microbial communities from Stordalen Mire near Abisko, Sweden - Bog_T0_3 | ecosystem: Environmental > Terrestrial > Soil > Wetlands > Peat | place: Sweden: Abisko, Stordalen Mire...
AAGAATGACCTGTCCAAGAATTCGGAAACAAAGATAAATCCCCCACCGGCACCGATACCTAGAATAAATCCCATAGCAATGACCAGAGGCACATTAGGCTCGATAGGAGAAAGCGGGACTCTGGGAGGATCAATGATGGTATATTTGGTGCCTTCCTGGGAAGACTGCAATCGCTGGGTGATCTTGGCGGTCTCTAGTCTCTGCAACAGCGTATTATAAAGGGTTTCATTGACATTGACGTCACGGGCCATAACATTGTCCAGCTTGTCTAACAAGGCGACTTTATAAAAGTCTTTATTGTCAGAGGCCACTTCAGCCTTGGCCGAATCAGCCGCGGATTTGCTGCCGCCGATGGTATCTAACGTTTTCTGGATCTGGTCGATCAAAGGATTGGTCGTGTCTGCGGAAAGCTTGGCATCTTCACTGTATTCCAGGTTTTGTTTTTTGAGAGCTTCCATCTTTTTGTTGATCTGGTTCCTTAGATCTTTGACCAGAGGATGCTCTTCGGTGGAATCCACCAAAAGCACGTTGAGCTTATCTTTAAGATCGGCGATCTCGGCGGATTTGATCTTACCTAAATAAACATGCAATTGCTCTTCAATGAATTTAATGGCATCTGAAGTTTCTTTATTCTGGATGCTGACATTGCGCTCAATAAAAATGTCGGTAACGTTTTGGACCACGGCCTGGGCTTTGAGAGGGTTTTCGGTTGCATAAGACAAGTCGATGATATTAGCTTCACGCAGTTGAATGATGATGTCTTTGCGTAGTTTAAGGATGAGACCTTCAAATTCAACATTAGTCTTCACATTTTGGTCTAAATTCAGGCGTTTGACCAGTTTGACTAAGCTGTCCCAGCCTAAAATGGTTTCCCGGATCTCCTGGGTCCTTTGGGTCATGGTCGAGGCAATGGCAATGTTGCTGAACAGCGGATTGTCTGATTTGCCTTCCTGAACAAGAATGGTGGTGCTGGAACGGTATTTCTTGGGGAGCATAATACTAAAACAAATGCCGAGGGTCAGACCGATAAAGGCAGGAATGATGAGTAACCACTTATGTCTAAAGAACATTTTCAAATAACCATGTAGCGGCTGATCAAGATTTTGCATTTACAAAGCCTTTCCCGGTTAAACTAATAAAAAATTAAAAAGCATGGATCTCAGCCGCAGTACCCACGGAAGACGCCACAGGCTGGGTAACAGGGTTGATAAAGCGCGCTACCTTAGCCCACAAAGTTGCGGGCAGATAAAGGGTGTCGCCGGGTTTCATCACATAATTCTGACGTAAATCACCTTTATAAAGGAGCGCGTAAACATTGACCTTTTTGAGCACGACCTTGCCGTCATCAGCAGGCGTAAAAAGTGTAGCGTGATCGGTAGAGGCGGTCAATTGTGGTAAATTGGCGGCCAGTAAGGCATCACGGACGGTGATAGTGTCGCCTCTCATGAATATTTTTCCAGGAGCGCCGACCTCACCTACAACATAAACCACCTTGCTGTTGTATTCAGTGATCACCACGGTCACATCAGGATGCATGATGTATTTCTCTAAACGTTTGGATATCTCGACCTTGGCCTGTTCCTTGGTCAAACCGGTCAAAGGGATATCTCCGACAAATTCGAATTGGATCTTACCTTCTGTATTGATGATATATTTACCGCTGACCTCAGGATGACGCATGACTGTTACGGTCAACACATCATTGGTTCCTAATGTATACCGGCTGTTGTCTTGTTGGGCTGTGGCAATGTATGCCTGAGCGGCTTTGTATGCCTTGGTTTCCGGGGTTTTGGCCGGAGCATTTTGATCAACGGTCGTTTGAGGTTCAGGGGCAGGCTTTTGGTTGATCAAGGTAAAATTTTGGGCATAACTTGCGGAAGAAAATATAAATATAATTAAAGAGGTAAAGATACTAAAAAGAACGGAATTTTTATTCTTCATAAATTTTTCTCCTGTTAAGTCTTATTAGTATCTCATTTTTTGCAGGTTTTGGCAAGTATGCTAATAAATTCAGGGATAATCAATAAAAAGAGCAACTCTCTCGAGTTGCCCTTTTATGATCATATTTAAGTTTATTATGTTATGCCCTGCGTTTACGCAGAAACACTCCTGCTAAACCGGTGGTGAATAAAAATAAAGAAACAGGTTCAGGAACGGCACTGATCCTATCATTAGCACTTGATAAAAGTGTCCCGTCAATTTGAAACGCGCCCTGAAGGTTGTTGGGCTGCACCACATTATAGTCGGATGCATAATCATTATCTATGATGCTTCCCTTACTGGAGAGGCTCATATTCCACATAGCGAAAGTTGTAGGATCTGTAGGTTCAGCAAATAACCAATATTGATTTCCCTTAAGAAGATCAATGCCGGGTGTTGAACTGGCGGTCAGCACATAATTATTGTTTTGCCAAGCATTAGCCAGGTTGGTAAGCGAGAACGTTTCAAGGACAGAAGCAGGTTGGCCGGTACCGGTGCTGTTCATCAACACCAAGTTCATGCTGTTTGTCCCGCTAAAATAGGTGAGCGCGGCTTCTACACTGGTCAGTTGATAGTTTTGAGTCGGCGTAAACGCATTACCCATCGATATTTCATAATCGGGGCCAACAGTACCAAGGGTCCAGCCCCAGTTCGTATGAAAGCTGGGATCTCCTGTGCCGAAAGTGTTATAAATAATATCTGCATGGGCAAAATTTGTGGTCGCAAATGCCATTACGGTGACGCTTAAAATAAACAATAGTTTTTTCATAATGCTTTTCTCCGGTTCAATTTTCTAAGGAATAGAATAAGTATAGCATATTTTTATGGGTTTTGCCATTTTGCAATTGCTAGGAAATGTAAAGAAATTAAGAATTTCTTTCTATAATCTTCTTCATCAGGGCCACAATGGGCTTTTCGTCCATTAACTGTGTTAATCGGTGCAGAGCGCGCAGATCGCGGTTTAGTTCCATCGGGGTTTCTTCCTGAGAAGCGGACGAACTGACATAAATCTTATTGTGCCGGGTCACCTGATCTTTTTCTTTATCCAGGAGCAATTCTTCTTCCATCTTTTCGCCCGGTCTTAGGCCGATGAATTCAAATTTGATATCACGCCCCAAGGTCAAACCGGATAAAGCGATCAGGTTTTTCGCGATCTCAATGACCTTGATCTGTTCGCCCATGTCCAGAATAAAAAGCTCACCGCCCTGCCCCAAGGAACCTGCTTCCAAAACCAGCATTACGGCTTCTTTAATGCTCATAAAATAGCGTTTCATGTTTTCATGGGTGATGGTGACCGGGCCGCCGTTCTCAATCTGCCGTTTGAACAAGGGCACCACCGAACCTGCAGATCCCAGGACATTGCCGAAACGCACGGCCATGAACTTGGTATTTGATTTTTTGGATTTTTGCTGAAGAATGATCTCGGCGATACGCTTGGACATGCCCATGATATTAATGGGATTAACTGCCTTGTCGGTCGAGATCAGCACAAAACGTTCTACCCGGTAATGGTGAGCGGCATAGATCATATGGCGTGAGCCGATGATATTGTTCTTGACCGCAGCAACGGGATTTTCTTCCATCAACGGCACATGTTTATGGGCCGCGGCATGGAAGACCACCTGGGGCTTATGGATGGTAAAGATCCTCTTTAACAGTCCGATATCGCGCACATCCCCGATTACGGTAGAAATATCCAAATGCGGATATTTAGTCTTGAATTCGATCGTTAAGAAATAAACATAATTTTCATGATGGTCAAAAAGGATGATCTTTTTAGGCTTAAAGCTGGCCACCTGACGGCAAATTTCAGAACCGATGGATCCCCCGGCTCCGGTGACGAGAACCACCTTGCCGTTTAAATATCCGCTGATCATGTCCGTATCGATATGTACGGTAGCACGGCCCAGAAGGTCTTCCGGCCGTACTTCCCGGGGTTTGACCTCCATCTCACCGCTGATGATCTTTTCTAAACCCGGCACCACCTTGATCTTTGCCGTGGTTTGTTCGCAATAGGAAAGAATGGAGCGCATCTCTTCGCCTGAAGCTGATGGAACAGCCAAAATTATCTCGGTAATATTGAATTCTTCAACCACTCTAGGAATATCCTGGCGTGCCCCCAAGACCTTGACCCCCTGCAATTGTTCATGCAGTTTGACCGGATCATCATCGATAAATCCCGACACGACCCCCATGCTGGGATTTCGCAAATATTCGCCTAACAGCATAACGCCGGCATAACCTGCCCCGATAATAAGGATCTTTTTGGTGTTTAATACACCTACTCTTTGACGGGTCAGGTATTCATAAAGGATCCTGGGAAACAATCTAATGCCGCTGAGCAAGACCACACATAACACCCAGTCCATGATAAAGACTGATCGGGGAAAATCTTGTAATCTAAACACACCGATTTCCACTAATAGAAAGAGTATTGATGCAACAATATTAGCCTTTACAATGGACCAAAGATCCGATGGGCTAACAAAGCGCCACATGCCGCTGTAGAGGCCAAAGAATGAAAACATGAAGATCTTAATTATATATAAGAACGGCAGGCGCAGCTCAAAGACCCGGACATATTTAAACGGTATATTAAATTCGAAACGAAGCAAAAATGCCCCATAAAATGCAGCTATCACCAAAATGATGTTGGCCAAAATAATGAATATCCGGCGGTTTTTGAATAAGAATTTGACGAGAGTTGATATCATAAGCGAGTGAATACCTTAGGATAGACATCCTTGTGATGGCCGATTTTTAGAATGATGACATTCTTATTCTCAATACGATAAATAACCCGGTAATTCCCAACCCGTAATTTACGATAGCCCTGCAAACTCTGTCGTAACGGTAGGCCATAATTAACAGGGTCAATTAAAAGCCTCGTCTCTATGGCCCTTCGAATACGCTCTTTAATATTAGCGGGCATATCCGTTACATCATTCGGAATTTCATGATGATAAACGGGCCGATACTCCATTATTTCCAAACCTCATCATGAGTAAGGGGCTTTTTATTGGAAAAATTTGATTCGCGTTTAAGGGTGATCTTTTGCCACTGACCGTCTTCATAAGTATTCAAAGCTTCTTTGATCAAATCTCTGGCCATGGTTGACAGGGAAACTCCTTGTTCCTTAGCTAAATGGTCAACCCCCTTCATTAAGGACGGCTCTAACACCACATTCAATCTTGGATTTTTGGTAGCCATATGCTTATCCTCCTTAACAAAGTGTAGCATAAGTGATGAACCTTAGCAAACAGAAATTTTTAAAAAAGTAGATAATTGGTAGACGTCACCATTTATTCTTAAATTTATCCATTTTTAAAAGCCTGCTGATGTACCTGTATAATCCCATTTAGAATTTATCGTATCGTAGATAAACGCAAAATAATCGATCTTCCCACTACCCGTTGTAGTCGTTGGCAGTGCCAGTGTGCCTCCAACATACCCGCCAGTCCAAGAAAATGTCTGGACGTTTTTCGATTTTATTTTTAATAGCCATTTTTGTCCATTGACCGGCGATCCGCCATCAGCATTAATCAATAATGTGCCAGTGCCCTGGCTATTGGATTGATATGTAATATCCGCGTTATTTGAATTAGGAGTAATCGATGTAGCATCAGAAGCTGTAACTACCCGAGGAGCGATTGCGCCTTGGATATAATTACTATTAGCAACAGTAAGCAATTGTGCCGGCACCCAAGTGCCAATACCTACGTTGCCGTTCATGACGGTCAATCCATTATTCGGTGCCAAGGTCGTACCTATTCCAACCCCACCGCCTTCAATCTCAAGTTTCTCTTGGGGAACATTCGTGCCGATGCCGACGTTACCGCTTGCTAAAAATGTAACATGGTCTGCTCCACCAGTATAAAAATCTAAAGTATTAATTCCATTTGTTCTCATAACTATTCCAGCACCGGCTGGGTCGCCCATCTCAAATCCATTACCAGCATTTCCCAATACAACAGTATTATTTCCACTAACCACACTTCCTGTGGTTAGTGATAATAGTGGACTATGTGTTCCCACAGAATTGTAGCTACTAAAACTACTGTTGTGAGCAATAATGATATTAGCAGCCACATCCAAGTCTTCCCCCGGCACCCAGGTGCCGATGCCTACGTTGCCGTTCATGACGGCAAAGGACGCCTCACCTGTTCCGCCGATAAAGGTGGTGCCGATACCGACGGCTTGCGTTGTGCTAACACCGATATTGCCTGTGGCTTGATAATTCCAATAGTTCGAACCGCCCGTCGGCCAGGATGTATTATTAACACCGCCAAGGGTGATCCCTCCGGCACCTACAACCTCGCCGATATCTCTAACAGTCCCCTGTACATCCAACGCTTGGCCGGGATTAGTGGAGCTGATGCCGACGTTGCCCTCGACGATCATGCCGCCGGAAGGGGCGGTGGTAGTTAAATATGAATCTCCTGCTGTCTTAGCAACTGCAACTCCAGAGATAGAACCATTAATACTTAATTCCGACACAGCCGATACAGTACCGATACCCACATTTCTACCCTGTGCCCCGTTCAAATACACATTTCCTGCCAAATTACCTATTCCACCAGAGAGATATAAATTCCCCCCAAAATTACCAGCCTTATTGTGGACTAACACTCCTTCAGCAAAATAGTTGTGATATTCATCTACTTCCAAATTATAAACAGGGATCTGCCCTTTGATCTTTTTAATTGACACCAACCTCATCTTTTTACCATCCTCTTGCAATAATAAATCTCCCAATTTCAATTTTCCTGCTTCTTTCCATTGACTATTGACAAATATAGGGTGATTTGGGGTTACTTTTAAAATTCGTCCATTTTGGATTTTCAAAATCAAATATCCATCGGAAACATCTTTGGAGCTGTGATGAAAAATTTTGATGACTTTTGCATTTTTGACTTGTCTTTTGTTGACATCATAAGATTTAACCATATTCCCGATTTTAATATCTTGAATATTTTTCAAAGTGCCATCACTCATGGTAATTTTAGTATTGGCCGCAAAACAAGTGATGTTTCCTGCATGGATATTCAAATCATTAGCAGTTCCAGTAACAATGGGAGCCACATACAAATTCCCTGTCGCTCCCACTGGAAACGAAATATCCCCATTCACCTGAAGAGCTGTTGCCGGTACCCAAGTGCCGATGCCCACGTTGCCGTTGGTGACGACGAGGCCGCCTTGGGGGGTTGTTGTTCCGATGCCGACGTTGCCACTACTATTAACAACGGTCAAATAAGGAGTGTTAGATGATGAACTATTTACCTCCAATGAATTTGTGGGGCTAATTTGGAGTTGGAAATAATTTCCCGTTGCTCCCATATCTATATTCCCTGCTGTGTTCCGATAGGCAATATCACCAACACTGACATTTGAAAACCATTGGGCACTACCGGCTACATAAGCTATCCAAGGATTAGTACCAGCGCCCCCTGAACCAATACCTGAAGGACCATCCGTGCTCAAGTTGAGCCAAACCCCTGTCCCTGTATTCCAATTATTCTTTACAGAAAACTCACTCGTTCCAGCTCCTTTAATATCGAGTTGTGCTGCTGGCACCCAGGTGCCTATACCCACATTGCCGTTCATGACGGCAAAGGACGCCTCACCTGTTCCGCCGATAAAGGTAGTTCCAATACCTACCGCCTGAATTGTGCTAATACCGATATTGCCCGATGCGGTGTAATTCCAGTAATTTAAGCCCCCGGCTGTTGCGGCTGTGGTCTGGGTGGTGCCATCGGGGAAAACTACCCCGCCGGTTGTTGAACGGATGGCGCCGTGGACGTCAAGCATTGTTCCGGGCCATGCAGAGCCGATACCCACGTTTCCTGTCGCAACAATTAAAGACCCACCTGCCGCGGTCCAGGTGCCGATACCGACATTGCCGCCGACAATACCCAGCAAAGTTTGCGGAGCAAAAGTACCTATACCGACGTTGCCGCTTACGATCAGTCCATTAGTTGGCGCTGTATTAGTGCCGGTGTAACTTCCTATGCCCATAGAACCATTCACGTCCAGGAAATTCTTTGGTCCCGTAACGTTGATGCCGACGTTGCCGCCAACAGTATAAGACATGACCGGTGTGGCATAACCATCCCAACCAAAATCAATTCGGTTAGTAGTGCTATTATTACCCTGATAAACAAATCTCCACTCAGCTCCATTCCCAGTTGTATTTGAAACACCAAATCGCATTTGTGAAGCATTGCCGGCGGAAGTGTTATTGGGAGCAAAAAAACCGGCAACAGGTATCCAGGCTCCTGTAGCTGTTGTAGAAACTTCAAGAGGATGCGCAGGAGCTGTGACACCAATGCCGACGTTGCCGCCTGCCGGTTGTAAGCTGAGATTCTGCCATGCTGTATTTTCATTTGTAGCTTCGATAAAACCAAAATTCGAAGTCGTGTCGTAACCGACATTAAGTTTGTTGGTGCTATTAGCTGTTCCTCTAAGGGATAACTGTGATGTGGTCCCGTTGGCATTGGATACAACATTTGTTGCAATATCAAGTAACCGTGTAGGCACCCAGGTGCCGATGCCCACATTGCCGTTCATGACGGCAAAAGAAGCTTCACCTGCTCCGCCGATAAAGGTGGTTCCTATACCTACGGCTTGAGTGGTACTAATACCGATATTGCCCGCTGCGGTATAATTCCAGTAATTTAATCCACCCGCTGTTGCTGCGGTGGTCTGGGTACTGCCATCCGGGAAGGTAAACCCGCCAGAGATCGAACGGATCTTGCCGTTGACATCCAGCACCTGACCGGGCGTCAAAGAACCGATACCGACGTTGCCGGTATTCGCAGGCAGAACGATCAACCCGCCGCCAAAAGGATTAAAAGTGCCGATACCTACATTGCCCTCTACGATCATGCCGCCGCTGGGTGCTGTCGTGGTCAAATACGCATCTGACGCAGTCTTTGCGATCCCAAAATTACCAAGGATACTTAATGCGGAAACCGGAGCCGCAACATCGATACCGACGTTACCGACATTTGTAATGCGAAACCGTTCAACCAGCGCGTTAGTTGCCGCACCCGGTGTTTTAGTGGTGATCGTAAAATCACCGGAATAATTGTCATCTAGCGCTGCCATACGCAATCCCGGAGAAGTTCCCCCGCTAACATCGTAGGTATAAAAATCAACCGCACTGCCAGCACCACTGCCTCCTCCGGTATTGACGATGTTAAGTTGTGTTTTTAACGTTGAGGCAGCACTATTGACTAAATTCAACGGTGAAGCAGGAATATAGGTTGGAGCCGTCGGTCCCATGATGGTGTTGCCGATAACCTGAAGCGGGAAGCCGGGATTGGTCACTCCGATGCCGACATTACCACCCATCACAACCAAAGCGCCAGAAGGTGTTGTTGTCCCGATACCAACATTGCCCGCCGAAGTAACGGCAAACGGGCTGTTGGTGCTATTATTGACCTGAAATGCAGCTGACGGTGCCCAGGTGCCGATACCCACATTGCCGTTCATCACCGTCAGAGCACCGGCGGCTGTGGTCGTTCCGATGCCGACATTACCACCCATCACCGCTAGCTTTGTGTTCGCTGAGGCTCCGGTCATTGTGGTACCAATACCCACATTACCGCTGGAGGTATTCAATAAAGCCTGGCCGGTCACTTGGATTTGATTAAACGATGATGTGCCGCCGGTCATTGTTATCCCTGTAGATAAAGTCAAAGAGCCGATCGTGGCATTCACCAGATAGGCAGTGCCGTCGACTTCTAGATTGTTTTGGACATAAGCGCTATTGGCCGGTGTCGCCAGAAATGCCGGGTTCCCGCCTCCGCTGGAAACATCCAATAAGGCCTGCGGCTTCCAGGTGCCGATACCCACATTGCCGCTTATAACGGTTAAAGCACCTTTAGGAGTTGATGTGCCGATACCGACGTTGCCCAGCACAGCTAGACCATTCGTGGGTGCAGAAATTCCATTTGTGTACGACGTTCCAATAGATACTCCGTTTGAACCGACACTTAAAGCTGATGAGGGAACGGTCGTGCCGATGCCGATATTTCCTGTGGTATTCACATGCATTGCTTTCGTTGCACCGTTATTTCCTACTTGGAGCTCAATAAAGTCAGCGGTTCCATTTGCAGTAGTAGATTTAATGTAGGCCGCGCTATCTGTGGCCCCTCCTCCTTGATATATAGAACTATTGTTATTACCAGCATTGTTATCAATATTTCCGAAAGTCGTAATACCGTTATAATTAGTTTCTACGGTTGTACTATTAAGCCAAGCATAGTAAGTATTATTAGCGGCACTAACACTTGCGCCAACAGTACCGGTGGAATAAATATTTCCAGCAACAAACAGAGGCTGTGAAGGTGTCCACGTGCCGATGCCAACATTACCATTGGTGACAACTAAAGCTCCTTGCGGTGTCGTTGTTCCAATGCCGACATTGCCTCCTACCACTGCCAGTTTCGTGCCGGCGGAGGCGCCGGTCATGGTGGTGCCGATACCAACAGTGCCGTTGACTGTATTAAATATGGATTGGCCTGTGACCTGGATTTGATTAAAGGTAGCATTGCCTCCGGTCATCGAAACTCCGGTAGATAATGTTAAGGAACCTATCGTGGCATTTACCAAATAGGCGGTGCCGTCGACTTCGAGATTATTTTGTATATAGGCACTGTTATTGGCAGTACCCGCCAGTAATGCCGGATTGCCGCCTCCGGTGGACACATCTAATAGAGCTTGAGGCACCCAGGTACCTAAACCGACGTTGCCGCTGAGCACACTCAAAGCGCCTCTGGGTGAAACTGTGCCTATCCCGACGTTGCCGCCGAATATGGAGGTTCCGCTCTGAACCCAAAGTGCTGAAGGATTGGTGATGGTGACATTGGTCCCTGCAATTGGCGCACCGGTGATGATCTGGGTAGCGGCATTGGTCACGGTCTGGGGTGCCGCCGCTGCCAGCGTCGGGGCATTATAAAGCACCTCTTGCAGGGTCGATGGCGGTGTTCCTAATAAATTGTACGTATAGGTTGAAACTTCAAAAGCTCTAAAATCATAGGCAGTAGTTATGGTTGGGGTTACTATAATTCCCCGGCTTACTCCGGTGGCTGTTCCTGTTTGAGTAATAATGGGGGTAGCTTGGATGTCCGCAAAAGTCGCTGTCCCCGAAGAGGGAGCAAATCCATTAGTTGAGTTGACCGGTCCAACAGCCAAGGTGTAATAGCCCCCTGCTGCTGAGGTATAACTAGAACCGCTGCCAAGAATAATGCCAGTATTACTGCTATTAGCATTTAAAAGTAAATTAGCACCGCCATTAGAGGTAATACCGTTGGTAGAGCAACAACCTCCGCTTGAGGTCAAAGTAATATTACCCATCATGATCTGAGGATTTTGATTAGCCCCATTAGGTCCCATCACAAACACATCAGCGGTATTCGCGGCATTCCTGACCCTAAAGAAATTCCCGGAGAAAGCAGCATCGCTATTTCTGTTGATCACAATAGCATCGTCGCTGGTATTGGCCGGAGCAATGCCCAGATCTCCTCCGGGGACATTGGTCCCGATACCCACATTGCCCTGCACGGCAAGCCCCCAGGTAGGGGCTAATTTATACCCGGCAAAAGCGGTACCTATAGATACATTTTCGACATCCAGAGAATTCTTCAACTGATAGGTACCGATGCCAACGTTCAGACCATTGGTAACAAAATTGTGAGAACCACCAAAAAAACCGGCATCGTTGAATTGAACAGAGTTTAACGGGGCCGACGGGCTGCCGGTGCCGACGCCGACGTTACCTCCGCCGCCGCAGGGCTGCCAGCTCACCATACCACCTGCCCCGGAGGAAGTAAGGCAGTAGCCGGCTTCACCCGGAGATGTAGAACCGTCCAGAAGTTCTGAAGGCACATAAAGAAATTGATTGTTGTCAGCGAAGACGTGACCGCCAGGATAATTATATTGAGTATCGGCTATGATCACGCCATTTACTTCTAACGTCTGTGCCGGATAAAGGGTGCCGATGCCCACATTTCCGCCAGTCATCACCACATTGCCGCCTTTTACCTCCAATTTGTTGTTAGAGACTGATGTCCCGATACTGACGTTGCCTTGAACTAATAAACCATTAGCTGGCGCCGTTTGAACCCCCTGATAACCAGTACCAATGGCTACGGCCCCATTAACATCCAATTTATTATATGGCACCCATGTGCCGATGCCAACATTGCCGTTGTTGTCGATCGTCAAATTTTGGACCAAAGCACCGGTTATATTTGTCGTAAAGAATCCCATTTTACCTTGCTGAGCCAACTCACCGGCATATAAAGCACCAGGCAAAGACTGAACTTGAATCTGACCAACAGGATAACTAGGAATTACATCTCTAAAACCATTAAATACTAGGGCCGTTTGAGTATTAGCCGACGTCGTAAAACGATTTTCAATGATCAAGGAGGTTTGTCCGTTTTGAGTTTTAGAAATATGCAATAAGGCGCTTGGTGCGACCGTGCCGATGCCGACATTACCGTTGGTCACAGCCAACGCTGTACCTGCTGAGGCGCCGGTCATGGTGGTGCCGATGCCGACATTACCATTGACGGTATTAAATAAAGATTGGCCTGTGACCTGGATTTGATTGAATGATGCAGAGCCTCCGGTCATCGTAACACTGGTGGCAAGGGTCAAGGATCCTATTGTCGCATTGACCAGATAGGATGTGCCGTCGACCTCCAAATTGTTCTGCACATAAGCGCTATTCGCGGCTGAACCCGCCAGGAACGCGGGATTTCCGCCGCCGGTGGAAACATCCAATAAAGCCTGCGGTTTCCAAGTACCGATGCCCACGTTACCGCTCATTACCGTCAATCCAGTTTGACCTGCAACTGTAAATGAAGTTGTACCAATGCCAACTTCAACGACATTCGAACCTCCAATAGAAATATTATTTCCTAAGGAATTTATATATAAAGGTTTGGATCCAAAACTTTGGAGCCAGCCATAATTATTGGCATATGCGCCCATTGCTATAGAAACACCAGAAGTAGTAGCACCACCAACAATTAATTGAGGAGAGGCAGCGCTGCTTGTTCCCACAACAGTTAAACTTGTGCCAGGAGCCCACGTTCCTATTCCTACGTTGCCGTTCATGACTGATAATGCTGCTTCTCCTACCCCTCCAACAAAAGTTGTCCCAATGCCGATATTTCCATTATTGTATGAATCACCGGTCACACTAAATGGTTTTGCTGGCACCCACGTGCCGATGCCGAGATTACCATTACCGTCTATCCGCATCCTTTCTGTAATACTTCCTCCATTAGAGGTCCAAAAACTAAGTGCCGCGCTGTCTCCTCCATACTGATAAGAATAAGCTTTTAAATTGATAACCGTATCGTTGAGGCCGGAGGCCCCAGTTGTAGTCCCATCAATACCAAAACCCGTAGGATAATTTCCCCCCGGAGCTGCCCCCGTATTCACGAATAAAGACGCACTATTAGTTGATCCAACTGAACCAATAGTAAGAGTTGCAGTATTAATACCAGGGTTGAATCCATTCCAGGTAATCCCACTATTTTGTGCTATAGTGACAGGGCCGGTAATTGTAGCAGCCCCATTGACATTTAAGAGAGCTGACGGCGCCCAGGTGCCTATACCTACGTTGCCGTTGGTCACCACAAAAGCCCCTTGCGGAGTATTGGTGCCGATGCCTACATTGCCGGTATCTGAAACGTTCATTAAGACGTTTGAAGAACTATTAATAATTTGCAAAGCATTGGAAGTGTTATCAGCAGTGGCACCTTGTATTTCCAATCTTGCTGTTCCTGTTATTAAACCATTTCCGATTAAAACATCGCCACCGGTAGTGCCAAAGAAAGAAACGTTTTGCGTGCCATCCCAGTTAATAACCATGGGTTGGCCCTCACTTTCAAAATCATTATATGAGCCATTGGTATTGAATCTGATCCAGCGACTTGAGCTGTTATAAGAATAAATACCGGTCGAAGTTGTGTTTACGGCGCCTGCTGTTCCAGTGACCCCTGTTATGTTTATTTGTCCGTTGACCTCCAAGGCTGACTTGGGCAACCACGTGCCGATGCCTACGTTGCCGTTGGTTACCACCAAGGCCCCTTGCGGGGTCGTCGTGCCGATACCGACATTGCCTCCTATCACTGCCAACGCTGTGCCTGCAGAAGCGCCTGTCATTGTTGTGCCGATCCCCACATTGGCAGTGCCTTTGGTATTAAATAATGACGAGCCGGTGACCTCGATCTTATTAAACAATGAGGTCCCCCCGGTCATTGTTAATCCTGTGGATAAAGTCAAAGAACCTATCGTCGCATTTACCAGATAAGAGGTGCCGTCAACTTCCAGATTATTTTGCACATACGCACTTTGCGATGCTGTGCCAGCCAAGAACGCAGGATTCCCGCCGCCGGTAGAGACATCCAACAAAGCCTGCGGCATCCAGGTGCCTACACCCACATTGCCGTTCATAATCGTCAAAGCGCCGGAAGGTTTAGTCGTGCCTATGCCGACGTTGCCTCCAAAAGTCGATTTTCCAGACTGAACCCAAAGTGCTAAGGGGTTAGTGATCGAAACATTAGTCCCTGCAATCGGAGCTCCGGTAATAACCTGCGTGGCGGCATTGGTTACGGTCGTAGTTGAAGCCGCAGCGAGGGTTGGGGCATTAAAGAGGACCTGTTCCAAAGTCGTGGGTGGTGTGCCAAAAATATTGTCGGTGTAACCGGCAGTTTCAATGGCACGGTAATCGACGGCGGAGGTTAGTGTCGGGTTAACGTATAGGCCCCGTGAAGCTCCGGTGGCTGTTCCGGTTTGGTTAACAAGAAAATTTATAGCAAGCGTGTCAAAGGTA
>Ga0302320_10016942_pt1 | contig 14835 bp, 10 predicted proteins | sample Bog_T0_3_FD_202130 | JGI IMG/M metagenome (GOLD analysis project Ga0302320, IMG submission 202130) | Peat permafrost microbial communities from Stordalen Mire near Abisko, Sweden - Bog_T0_3 | ecosystem: Environmental > Terrestrial > Soil > Wetlands > Peat | place: Sweden: Abisko, Stordalen Mire...
CCTGGTCCGACACGCACCCTCTGTCGCCTCGGGGGCTCATCAGACACCTCGACCGCGGGTCCGGTTCATCTGAGCTGATTCAGTGCCCCAGAGACGATCGCCAGATGTCTTTCGGTGGTTCGGGGCTAAGCTCGGTCGACTCGAGCGAGCGCTGCATGCCATCTCGCTGGCCCACGTCGGTAACGGCATAGTCCGGTGGAGCTCAGCGTGGCGACATAGCCTGACTGTCGGAAAGTCGTGGTCGCTGCTCCAGGCAAATGAGTGGTCCAAGCGCTTTCGGGCTGAGGAAATCGGAGGAAGGCGATGGAGTACAGGACTCTCGGGAGATCGGGACTCAAAGTCTCGATCATGGCGCTCGGCACGGCGAACTTCGGCGGCGCTGCCGCCGATGCTCGCTGGGGCCAGCTCGAGACGGCAGACGCGCGTCGCTTCGTCGACATCGCTCTCGAGGAGGGAGTGAACTTGTTCGACACCGCCGATGTGTACTCGGGCGGTGCGTCGGAGCCCATGCTTGGCGAGGTCATCAGCGGCCGACGAGACGAGCTGCTGATCTCGACCAAGGTACGGTTCCGTTCTGGGCCGGGTCCCAACGACGTCGGGCTATCGCGCCACCACATCATCACGAACTGCGAGGCGAGCCTTCGCCGCTTGCACACAGACTGGATCGACCTTTACCAGGTGCACGAGTGGGATGGCATGACGCCGCTCGAGGAAACCTTAGAAGCGCTGGACGACCTCGTGCGCACGGGCAAAGTGCGATATCTCGGATGCTCCAACTACGCCGCCTGGCAGCTCATGAAGGCGCTCGGCGTTGCCGAGCGTCAGGGCTTCGACCGCTTCGTGAGCCAGCAGATCTATTACTCGGTGCTCAACCGCGAAGCTGAGCACGAGCTCTTGCCGGCGAGTGTCGAAGAAGGACTTGGCAACCTCATTTGGAGCCCGCTAGCCGGTGGCCTGCTGACAGGCAAATACCGGCGGGACGCGCCAACACCGCGGGTCGGACGTCACCTCTCCGACTGGCGCGAGCCTCCGATCTCGGACTGGGAGCACGTCTACGACGTGGTCGATGCCATCGTCGCGGTGGCCGAGTCGCGCGGCATAACCCCAGCGCAGGTAGCACTTTCCTATTTACTTGGTACACCTGGAGTCACATCGCTGATTGTCGGCGCGCGCACCGAGACCCAGCTGAAGGACAACTTGGCGACGTCCGACGTAGTGCTCGAGCGCGACGAACGTGAACGACTCGATCGAGCGTCGGCGATGCCACTGCCATATCCGATGTGGCACCAGGTGCTCAACGCTTACGACAGGATGCGCCCGATCGATCGTTGGTTTGCCGGTCTCGACCGCGGGAGTGAGAGCGACGGGATCGGCCGATAACCTGGTCGCGCTCAGTCGCCCCGTGGCCCAGTCGGTCGGCCTCCAGAATCGCGGAGCCGGTATCCGAGCGTAACTGAGGGGCCTCGTGCTGCTGAGAGACCCGGCTGAGTGGCGGGCAAAGCTGCTGGCCAGGGCTGCCAGTGGGGACTCCCCACGATAAGTGCCTCCTGGCTCCCGCCTGACGGCAGTCAGGTCCTTCCGACGTGGAATCGTCGCCTCGCGTCGACATCGCGGCAATGTCCCGCTTGGCCTCCCTTCACGCGTGCCAAGCGGAAGGCCGGACCCTCGGACGGCAGGGCATCATGTCTCTAGTGAAAGAGGCTCGAACCGGTGATGGCGGCAGACATGAGGCGCTCGTGGTACTGCTGCGGACAGCTGTCGACGGGTTCGACGCGGTCACGCCGAGGGAGATCGCGTCGCGCGATCGCTTCCTGCTAGAGCTCAACCGGCTGGTCGACCCGTTTGACCAGGATGCCGATCCGGTTCATGTCACCGGCTCGGCGATCGTGGTGGGATCGCGAGGCACCGTGCTCCACCTGCACAAGCGCATCGGCGTGTGGATGCAGCCAGGCGGTCATCTCGAACCGGGCGAGGCGCCGTGGGAAGCGGCATTGCGCGAGACGTGGGAGGAGACAGGACTTCCCGTTTGCCACCCGGAGGGGGGCGAACGGCTGGTACATCTCGACGCGCATCCTGCCGGAGCGCACTTCCACCTGGATCTGCGATACCTGCTCTTGTCAGACGACATCGATCCTGCTCCACCACCCGGCGAGAGTCAGCACGTTCGGTGGTTTGCACTTACTGAGGCCGTCGAGCTTGCCGACGAAGCTCTCGTGGACGGCCTCAACCGCCTCGTCGAGCACGGTATTTCCTGACGAGGTCGACTCGTCGGCGGCGTCGAAACTCGAAATGTGACGCAGACGGTCACCTCTCAGAGGGTTGTCGGTGGCCGCAGGTCGGGCAATGAGTACGAGCGCCACGTCAGTGAGGAGGTTCTCGCCAGGAGCTGAGTGAGCTCGTCGAGTAGCGCAGCAGCCAGCCTCAGCGCTGTGCCAGCATGATCGGACAGAGCCTGCTAAAGAGAACCGAGATGACCACCTTGCAGACATCAGAATTCAACGCCCGAAGTTCAAACGGGGGTGCCGACCAAGTCGACCGTCTCTGTGCAACGGCCGAACTGGACTTCGTCCGTTTTGAAGTCGTCAAGGACATCGTCGATGAGTGCATCGACTTGTCACTGAACTACCGTCAGAGCGGCCATCCGGGCGGATCCCGCTCCAAGGTGCACCTGCTGCTCGCGTTGTTGCTCTCAGGGGGCATGCGCTGGGACATTCGCCGTCCCTGGCTGCGGTTCGGCGACAGGTTCGTGCTCTCGGCCGGACACACGGCTCCTGTCGTGTACTCGACGCTCGCAGTACTCAACGAGGGTCTCCGCGCGCGCCACGATCGCACCGGCGATCCGCGCTGTGCCTTTCCGGAAGATGGTCGATGGGCGCTGACCTGGGATTGGCTTCTCCGGCTCCGCCAACGCGGCGGGCTGCCGGGACACCCCGAGATGGCGGGAAGAACCCTGTTCCTCAAGTTCAACACCGGCCCGTCCGGGCACGGGATGGCACCTGCGGCGGGCGAGGCGCTCGCGCTCAAGCTTGCCGGCGCGGAGGAGGTCAAGGTCTTCGTAGTGGAAGGCGAAGGTGGGCTCACCGCTGGAGGCAGCCACGAGACGAAGAACATCGCGTGGGGGCTCGGCCTTTCCAACTTGGTGTTCCTCGTCGACTGGAACGACTTCGGTATCGACCCGCGTGCTGCCTCGAGCGTGGTGCACGGTTCGCCGGTCGACTGGTTCGCACCTTACGGGTGGCGGGTCACAGGTACTGAGCACGGATCTGAGTGGCGATCGGTGACGCGGGCCGTGCTCGAGAGTGCCTGCGGGGACAATCCGGATCGGGTACCGAGCGTGGCCTGGTTCAAGAGCCGCAAGGGCCGCGGTTACGGCAAATACGACTACCAGAGCCACGGCACTCCGTGGCCGAGGAACTCAGAGCAGTTCTGGGCGGTGCGCAAGGGGTTCATGACCCGGTACGGAGTCGAGTACGCCGGTGTCGACGAACTAGCGCCTGCAGATCCCCTGGAGCTGCAGGCCCAGGCTGAGGCAAACCTGCGTATGGCCGTCGGCGTGCTTCGTCGCGATGAAGCGACAGTCGACTGGCTATCGGAGCGCCTTCTCACGATCGCGGCCTCCGTGCCAAACGAGATCGACGGCTTCCGGCTGGACGGTGGATCAGAACCACTCTCTTCGGACTCCCGACTCTTCGATTTCGAGGCCTATCCGGAACAGTTGTGGAAGAAACCTGGAGACAAGGCTCCCAACCGGGCGGCGCTCGGGGCATGGGGGTCGTACGTCAATGCCGAGGCGAAACGCTCCCACGGTCGTCCCCTCTTCATTGCCTGCTCTGCTGACCTTGCCGAATCGACGAACATCTCGGGATTCGCGGCGGACTTTGGTGACCTCCCGGGGTTCGGCTGGTACGAGCGTGACGAGAACCCGACCGGGGCTCTGCTGCCGACCGAGATCACCGAGTTCGCGAACGCAGGTCTCTTGACAGGTCTGGCAACGGTCAACCTGGCGACCGACCCCTTCACCCGGTTCGAAGGATTCTGGGGCGCCTGCTCGACCTACGGCGCCTTCTCCTACCTCAAGTACGGACCGATGCGGCTGTTCAGCCAGCTTGCTCAAGACTGTGAGCTGAAGGTCGGAAAGCTCTTGTGGATCGCCGGTCATTCCGGTCCTGAGACCGCTGACGACTCCCGCACCCACTTCGGGATCTTCGAGACAGGCGTCACTCAGCTGTTCCCTGAAGGCCACGTCCTGGACCTGCACCCCTGGGAGTACAACGAGGTGCCGGTCGTCCTCGGAGCTGCGTTCGCCACTGATGTGCCGATCGTCGTGTTGCACCTGACCCGTCCCGCCATCGAGATCCCCGACCGTGCTGAGCTCGGCATCCCGTCCCACTTCGCCGCGGCACGCGGCGCCTATGTCCTGCGTCCTTTCCACGATGGCGCACCGAAGGCGGGCACCGTGTACCTGCGGGGCACGATGCCCACCCAGAACCTCCTGCAGGTTCTACCGGAGCTTGATCGGTTGGGGCTCAACGTCAAAGTGGTCGCGGCCGTGAGCCCGCAATTGTTCAGGATGCAAAGCCTCGACTACCGAGACAGCGTCGTCGGTCCCGCCGATCGAATCGATGCCATGGTCATCACCAACGGTGCGTTCAACATGATGCATGACTGGGCCGAGGGTCCGCTCGCACGCGAGTTCTCCCTTTCTGCGGACTGGGACGATCGGTGGCGGACCGGTGGGACTATCGACGAAGTCATCGATGAGGCTCATCTCGCCCCCGAGCACATCCTTCTCGCCATCAAACGGTTCGTGGCCGAGCGCTCAGCGCGTCTGGAAGCGGTACGTGCAACCCTGGAGGCTGCTGATCGTCGATAGCCGTCGGGTCGGAAACATCGAGTGCCACCATCTCGATCGGCCTTGTGGTCCGATCTGCTCGTTCTCTCCTCTCCGCCCTAGCGCAAAGAGGCCCGGGCACTTTGCCCGGTGACGAGGCAGGTTTGTGGGAGCCGTGATTTCGTTGTGCAATCTGGCTGTTCTGGAGGATCAGAGCCATGTCGACGGCCGGACATCTTGTCGCTGAACAGCCGTAGCGAATGCTCTGACCGATGAGACCCAGCCGTGGCCTTCACCGTTGCTCCCGGACGCGCAGAGCCCACTTGGGAAGGTTCGAGGCGTTTGAGGGTTGTGCGTCGCGTCGGCTACGGGCTTGTGATCACGGGTCTGGTCGTTCTCGGCTTTGTCCCCTACGCCCTGTTCGCCACTCGCCTCGCGGCCGAAGGCGCCCAGTCGTCGCTCCGGGAGTACCTTCCAGTGCTCTCGGGAGGCACTGGGGCTCGATCGCCGGGCGGGAGCGCCTGGTCGGGTTCGAGACCCCGCCGCTCCTTCCCTGGCCGGCGAGCCTTCCAGCCGGGACTGCGATCGCGTCGTTGACGATTCCCGCAGCAGGAGTGACGAACTACGCCGTCGTACAAGGCATAGGCGAGCTCCAATTGGAGTCGGTTCCTAGTCACTACCCGTCCTCGCCCCTCCCAGGACAACCCGGAAACGTGGCGATTGCGGGCCATCGCACGACCTGGGTGCACCATTCTTCAATCTGCAGCACGCGACACCGAATAGTGCGATCACCCTTCGCGTCGACGTCGTCGTCGTCTACCACTACCGCGTGACGGGAACCTTCGTCGTCGCGCCGAGCGACGGGAAAGTCATTGCCGCGATTCGTGGTTGGTGGCTCACCTCCACGACCTGTGATCCGCGTTACTCAGCGTCTCGGCGTGCGGGCAAGACTCGTCTCGAGCGATCTCTTAGAAGCGGCGAGCACACCGCCTCAAACCAAGCCGTTGCCTCCAGTCGTGATGCATATTGAGCCTGCGCGGCGCCCAGCCATGGCGGCGCCATGTCGAACGCGACGGCCGAGACAATCAGCGCGCCGGAGATGAAGGTGGGGGCGCGATTCGACGGCGGGGGAGAGAAATCACAAAGTTGGAGTTTGAGCAGAGAAGCGCGAAACGCCCAAGTCCCCCTCGGCGAGGCTGTTCTTGTTCCGAACAGGCACAGGCGAGTCTTGTTCCGAACAGGCACAGGCGAGCCGCGCCCAAAGCTGCGGCGGCGCAGCTCGCGTGCACGCACCGCCAGTTCCGTGGAGGGCTTGGCGAGGCCGGTGAACAGGCAGCGACCGCACGACCTTGGTTCAATGCTCCTTGCGAACGACGAGCACTGGGCAGTGCGCGTGGTGCACGCACTGATTCGACACCGAGCCGATCATCAGGCCCATGAACCCGCCCAAGCCACGCGAGCCGACCACCAACAAGCTCGCGCCCCGGCTGGCCTGTATGAGCACCTCTGACGGGTTGCCGGGGATGCCCAGCCACTCGACCTCGAGACCGGATGTCGACGGTGCGGCGGCGGCGGCGGCCTCGAGAACCTCCCTCGCGTCGTGCTCTGTCTGCACGTGGTATTCCTTGCCCGTGGACCCCGTGAGCGGGCGTCCCATGGAGGGATAGGCATAGGTGACGTGCAGGACGGCTCGTCGGAGGCGGGCCTCTTCGATCGCGACCTCGAGCGCAGATGCAGCTTCTGGCGAACCGTCGACGCCGACGACGATGAGGGGCTGTCGTGGAGCCTCCGTCATTGGGTTTCGCCTCCTTGGTGTGCACCCTCGGGCGCGATGGCGCGGCCCCTCAGGAAAATACGACCGGAGTCTCTCCTTGGCAAGGTCTTCCGGTCAGGACGCGAGCCCATGTTCGCGGCCTGGGCGAGGGTCGCTGTCCGAGTTGTGGTCGCCAACTGCGTGTAGATGCCCGCGAGTCGGATCTTCACACCGTTGATCGACACGGACAGAGCTACTTCGTTCCCGCCTGCTTGGTGAGGAATTCCTCGCTGACGAGCGTCGCAGAGTCCCGGTTGAGGGTCTCGCCCCGGAAGAAGGCGGGCCGGAAGGCCTGCATGGCGAACATCAGGATGACGCCGATGACGAGCAGCCCTACGTCGAGGATGAAAACGCCCCCGATCTGGCGGCCGAAGATGCCCCAGTGCGTGTAGCTGTTGACTGGTTGCCAGTAGTACCAGAAGGACCATCCGAGAATGAAGAACAGTATGAGGCCGCCGGCTGTCGGCATGACTCCCTGCATGAAGAAGTTGCGCAGGTTGCTCGTGAGGTTTCTCCGGTAATACCAGGTGCAGGAGAACCCGGTGAGACCGTAGTAGAAAGCGATCATCACACCGAGCGAGTCCACTGAGTCCTTGATGACCTGCCCGGCCGAGATGTAGTTCATGACGGCGTAGAGCGCGACCGACACTGCTCCCATGACCACGGTCGAGACCGTCGGCGTGAGGTAGCGCCTGTGTATCCTCTCGAACGATCGCGGGATCGACCTGTAGACCGCCATGGAGAGGGTGGTACGTGCCGTCGGCAGGATGGTGGTCTGGGTCGAGGCCGCCGCCGACGAGAGGACCATGAGCAGCAGCAGGTGGTCCAGGACCGACGCCAGAGTTGAATGCCCGAAGATGGCCGGACCGAGGATGGACAGCACGTCGCCCGTGTTGGCGGAGTTCCCGAGACCGATGCCTGTCGAGCCGATCCCGGCGTAGGACTCGACGGCGAGGATGACGAGCGCGTAAGTGCCGAGCAGCACGAACGTCGAGATGACGGCGGCCTTGCCGGGCACGGTCTCTGCGTTGGCGGTCTCCTCGTTGCAGGCGACGGCGGTATCCCATCCCCAGTAGATGAAGAGCATGTCCGCGAGGCCGATGACAAAGTCGCTGAAGTGCTTGACCGCAAAGGGGTTGAACCACGATCCCGTCGGCACGATGTGCCCTATTGGGGCGCTCCCGTTGCCGACCCTGACGAGCGCCCAGACCGACATGATCGTCAACATGGTGAGCTCGATGCCGAGCAACGCCTTCTGGAAGTTGGCGGAGATCTCGATTCCCACGTAACAGATCCACGTCATGGCTACGATCCACAGCACACCGACGAGCAGCACCCAGCCGCTCGTCGCGTTGTTGCCGATGCCTTTCGCGTTGAACAACTCGAAGACGTACTGACCGGCGACCTGGGCGAGGCTTGCCATGACGAGGATGTCGGCGGCGATGATGCCCCAGCCGCCCATCCAACCCACGCGTGGCGTGAAGGCTCGGGTGGCCCACGTGAAGGTCGTCCCGCAGTCCGGGTCGGCCCTGTTCATCTCCTGATAGCCGATCGAGATGAAGTACATGGGGACGAAAGCGAGGATCGTGACTATCGGTGCCTGCAGCCCGATCGCGACGACCACGAAGCCGAGCGTCGCGGCCAAGCTGTAGGCAGGGGCAGTCGATGCAACGCCTATGACCACGCTCGAGACAAGGCCGAGCGCACCGGTCTTGAGCCCTTTTTCCGGAGCCTGATCTGCCGGCTCTACGACGATAGAAGCCACTGCGCTCCCCCCTTGCGTCGTGCGAAGGTACCTCCTGTTCGACGTGAGCGACCGCTAGCCCGTCGCAGGTCACAAGTCGATTCCGGACACGATAGCTCGAGTGCCAGCGGAGCTGACCACAACGGTGAAACAACTCCGGTGCTCCTCCGCGCTGCTGGGGCACCTGCAGCCCAGGCGTGAGTGGCCCGGTAACTCCAAACTTCTACCGAGGGATTCGTTGTCGCGGGGCGAGTCGGGGAGGTGCCGTTATCTTCGCGAATCGGGCGGTCCTTCGGGCCGAGCCGGAATGTTGCGCGCGCAAATATTGTTCGACCTGAAGACCAGCCCGTATCCGACGCGAAAGAGGCGACGATGCCAGCAGTGACAGTTGAGAACGTATTGGCGCTGCCGCGGGTCCCCCCGCCGGATCCGGTCGCTGGACGCGAGCGGCCCGTGAGGTCGGTCACGACCGCACCCGCAGGACTGGAAGGAGAGGGATTCCCCGTCCGTCGCGCCTTCGCCGGCGTGAGCCTTACCGATCTGGACCCGTTCATCCATATGGACCAGATGGGAGAGGTCGACTACGCCCCTGGGGAACCGAAAGGGACCCCTTGGCATCCGCACCGGGGCTTCGAGACGGTCACCTACATCATCGACGGCACTTTCGTTCATCAGGACTCGAACGGTGGTGGGGGTCGGATCACCAACGGTGACACCCAATGGATGACCGCAGGCGCGGGGATACTCCACATCGAGGCCCCGCCGGAGGAATTGGTGGTGAGCGGCGGCTTGTTCCACGGTATTCAGCTGTGGGTCAACCTGCCGAGGGCCAACAAGTGGAATCCGCCTCGTTATCAGGACATTCGTGGGAGCGAAGCGACGCTGCTGACGACCATGGACGGAGGCGCGCTGTTGCGACTGATCGCAGGTGAGCTCGGCGGTCACAGAGGTCCGGGGTCGACGTTCACCCCGATCACCGTGGTTCATGCCACTGTCAGCCTGGGTGCCAGTGTTCGCCTGCCCTGGCGGCCCGACTTCAACGCCCTGGCCTATGTGCTGGCGGGAAGGGGCAGCGCGGGCGTCGAGCGCCGGCCGATCCACGTGGGCCAGCTCGTTGTCTACGGGCCTGGAGAAGCGGTAACTCTGACCGCCGACACGACCCAGGATGCAGGTTCGAACTTCGAGGTGCTGCTGCTCGGGGGCCAGCCGATCGGTGAGCCAGTCGTCCACTACGGCCCTTTCGTGATGAACACCAAGGAAGAGATCATCCAGGCGATGGAGGACTATCAGGCCGGACGCCTCGGAACCGTGCCCGCTCAGGTCCTACCTCACCAGCATGCTGGCGATGTCGAGCTGGCGACGCCGGGCGACTAGGCCTGAGCGGCGAAGAGACTGCCCTGACTTCAGACGATGACCTCGCCGGCACGGCCGCCGGCGCAAAGCCATTTCGCAGGTCCTTGGCGCCACCGGTCCGGTCCGGAGTCAGTAGTCCGTTCCTCAGACTCATAGCGGGCAAAGGCTTTCCCGAGGCTGTGGCGTCTCAGCCTGTGATCGCCAGTGGCTCGGGCCGGTCGGCATTGGCACTCCGTTCGAGGTCGGGTACCTCAACGCCGGTCGGGGTCCCGTTGGCGCGCAGCGTCCCCATGGTTGTGATCGTGGTCACGAGCAGGGCGAGTCCGACCCACTGCGAAGGTGACAGCGTGGACCCGAAGGCCAGGTAGTCGAGGAAGAGGGCCGTGAAAGGAAACGCGAGCTCGCCAAGGGTGGCGGCGGCCGCCGGGGTGGCCCGTAGGCCTCGGTAGTAGACGAGCAAGCTCAGCAGGCCGGGTACCAACGCAAGCAGCACCAGGGCGAGCAGAGCCTTGGCGCTCACGTGGGAGTAGGCGGAGGCGTCCCCGGTCACGCCCAACGCGACGAGTGCCGCGACCAGTCCTGTGGTCAGGCGCAACGCGGTGAGCTCGGCGAAGGGGAGCTTCGCGCCGAGGTGACGGCCGAGCACTGTGCCGAGCCCCCATAGCAGCGCCGCCGACACTGCCAAGAGAGCGGGCGCCCACCCGTCGATCCCGCCCGGCGAGAGCGGGTGGGCGAAGGCGACCAGGTACGAGCCCACGACCCCGCCCATGAGGTACAAGCCGTAGCGACGTTGGAGGCGTTCGCCGAGAAGCAGACGCGCGCCCGCAATCGCAAAGAGCGGCTGGAGTTGCTGGAGCAGCACCGGCGTGTTGGGCCGGCCATAGGTGAACGCAACGGTGAACAACAACGTGGCGAGAGCCGAGGATCCGCAGCCGAGTACTGCAAGTGCCAGCCAGTCGCGCAGGTCGAACAGCGCCAGTGCCCTGCGTATCCCCCTCCACGCCAACGGCGCGAGAATGGCCGCCGGAAGCGCTTGCTCGAATGCCACGATGGCCGGAGCCGGCATGTGCAGTGCGAGGCCCTGGCGCAACACGGGATCGGTCCCCCACATGGCCGCGCCCAGCGCTACCAGGGCAAAGCTCCCGCCGGTAGTGCGCCGCCAGAGGGTCCCGCCGGCGGATCGCGCGGTCGGGACCGTGGAGACGATGCCGTTGGTCACCTGATCAGTTTCGCATCGAAAGCGTCACGAGGCACGTGGCCCGTCGACCAGGCCGTGCCAGGCGGAGGTCGTCCGCAGAGACAGCACCGGATAGCTGTCCGCAGCTGCGGTGAGCAGCGCGTGCCTCGCGTCGCTCATCGCGCGCAGAGGTCAGGCGCGGGCCCAAGCGGGATCCGACCTGCCAAGTGCGAAGGTCGTCGCTGCCACCGCCACTATCACGATCAGGGCGATCACCAGGGGAAGGACGATCCGGACGTGGATGACCAAAGCCGCGCCGAGGAGGCCTCCAATCAGCATTGCGGCCACGGCTATCAGGCGGCGCCCGGAGACCGATCCCTTGCCTCCTGCGAGCGCGCTGTCGGCAGCAGTGCCGGTAATGGTCAAAGTGAGCACGGTCGTGGTCAGGTCCGGCACTGCGAGCCTGCGCGCCGTTGCGTTCTGGATCCCCATCGCAAGCCCTAGAACGACGATCAACGGGTAGCGGTATCCCGCGCTCATCGCGTCTGCGGTGATCGCGGCGAGGACCACCGAAACCGCAAGGAAGCCACCTTGAATCGCTCCAGCAGTGCCGAGCAACCGATCCTTGTGTTCCCCGAGTCCGGACCCGACCCGGCCACCGATGAAGGCGCCGGACCAGAACGACGCCAGGGCTACCACTGACGCCACAATCGAGAAGCCTGGCGCGCCCGCCAGCGCGAATCCCAAGAACACGACGTTGCCGGTCATGTTGGCGACGAACACGTGTCCGAGCACCAGGTAGCTGAAGGCATCTACCAGGCCGGTAACAAGGGTCAGCGCCAGGAGTAACGGGGGTAGTGGGCCGTACTTGCTGTTCGGTTCCGGCAGGAGCGTCCCGCGTGCGTCGGTAAGAAACGTGTTCACGGCCGCACGCCTGCGTCGTCGTAGACGGTCGAGAGATCCTCGTCCCCCCGCCCGCCGGCCAGCGCGCGATGCCACGACTCGATGAGGCTCCGGGTCAATCCCAGTTCGATGCCGACCGACTCGGCGGCCGCCAGGGCGAGATCGGCGTCCTTGACAGCGTGTTTGAGCGCGAAGTTCGGCGTGAAATCGCCCTTCAGCATGTGTCGAGCCTTGTCGACGGCGTAGGGCGATCCGATCGGCGCATCAAGAAGGTCGATGATCGTCGCCGGGTCGAGGCCGAGGGCGCCGGCGAAGCGGAGCGTCTCTGCGGTGGACTCGACGAGATCGACCAGCCAGTTGTTGAGCACCAACTTCGCCCGGCTGCCCGCGCCAGCTGGTCCGAGCCAGATCGTCCGTCGGCCGATCGCGTCCAGCACCGGCGCCAAGGTCGCTCTTGTATGAGCCGGGCCGCTTGCAAGCACGAGCAACGTGCCGGTCTCTGCCGGGCCGACGCTTCCTGAAACAGGGGCGTCGACGAAGGCCACGTCGCACGCGCCAGCGAGGCCAGCAAGCCGATCTGTCCAGTCGATGCCGACGGTGCTCATCTGCAACCAGACCGTCTCGGGCCCGGCGGAGCCGAGGGGCCCGTTCGGGTCTGCCATCACGGCGTTCACCGCTGGGCCGTCGGCAAGCATCGTGAGAACGACGTCGGCATCAGCGGTTGCCTGTGACGGCGAGGCCGCAGCCGTCGCCCCGGCCTCGACCAGTGCTTCGGCCTTGGCGTGCGAACGGTCCCAGACCCTGACGGCGAGTCCGGCCGAGACGAGCCTTAGGGCCATCGGTCTTCCCATCTGTCCGGTGCCGAGGACGGCAACGGTTGGCAGAGCCTTCATCGGGGCTGCTGCATTCTGGCGTCGACGATTGGAATTGGGTTCTCTGTTCTGCGCACGTTTCCTCAGCCGCCTTCGGGAGTAGGCCCGGAGAGCGGCACGGCCTCGTACATGATCGTGTCGATGCGGGCGAGGGCGTCGTCGTCGAGCTGGAGAGCGGCGGCTCGAACGGCGTCCTCGACATGGGTTGGGTTGCGGGTGCCCACGATGGCGACGTCGATCCCGGGGCACGCGAGCGTCCAGGCCACTGCGAGGCGACTGACAGAGGCGCCGAACTCCTGTTGGGCATACGACTCGAGTGCGGCGACGGTCTCCAGGTTGCGCCGGAACGTGGCCCCCTGGAAGACAGGACTTGCGTGGCGCCAGTCGTGCGGATCAAAGGCTGTGGATGCACGGAGGTGACCGCCGAGCAGGCCGTGCGCGAGCGGGCCGTAGGCGAGGACGCCGATCCCGTTCGTCTCTGTGTAGGGAAGGACATCGGCTTCGATGTCGCGTCGGAACATGCTGTAGGCCGGTTGCAGCGTTTCTACCGGGAGCACCGAGCCGAACCGGGTCATCTGCTCGACATCGAAGTTGGACACGCCCACGTGGCGGATCTTGCCCTCGGCCACAAAGCCGGCGAGGACCGCGGCGGTGTCCTCGAATGGGGTCCGGGGGTCGGGCCAGTGGACCTGGTAGAGATCTATGACCTCGGTGCCGAGTGCCCCGAGACTTGCCTCGAGGTCGTGACGGATCCATGCAGGGCTCGAATCACGCGCCACACCCCCCTCCACCGGTCGGATGCCTCCTTTGGTCGCGATGACGAGGTCCTCACGGGCGCGCCCCTTGAGCGCTCGTGCAAGCAACCGCTCCGATTCACCGAATCCGTAGGCGTGAGCGGTGTCAAAGAGCGTGATCCCCTCGTCCACGGCCTGTCTGATGGCAGCGACGGCTGCCACCTCATCCAATGGCCCCCAGTCACCCCCGAGCTGCCAGGTGCCGAAAGCGATCCGGGACACTCTCAAGTCGCTCCGGCCGAGCGTCGTGTATTGCATGTTTCCCCCTTGCTATTTCCTTTGCCGGAGCGACGCTGCTCGTAACACAGTTCACCAGTCGCCTAGCGTGCCAGACGACGCTGGTTGCGAAATGGCCATCCCGGCGTCGGTGGCGAGCAGGGCGTGGCTTTCGCAAGAGAAATTAGCGACGCCGGTTAAGCCTCCGTGCCGATCCAGTTGACCGACCCCGTCTCTCGTTGGAATTCTCGAGTGCGAAGTCGTCGAAGTCCCTGCCGGCACTGGCTCGTACGGGGTGCGTCGCGCCGCGAGCGAGCCGGCACTGGACCGCTCACCAGGCTCGTCCGATCGCGAGGTCGCCGAAATCCTGGTGCACGCACGTGCTGGTCGGCGGCTTGTCGAGAACTGGCGATCCCCGAGTTCTCGGCGCGCAGTCACGACGCGAACAAGCCGTTTCGCAGCGCTCAAGGCGTTAGTGGGCACCTGGGCCGAACGAGACGATCTTCTTGCCGAGGTAGCCGCCTTGGCTGATGCCCATGAGCACCAGCAAGGACGAGTCGATGTTCGGCAGGCTCGTTAGAATTGGACTGGCAAATATCTGATGGAAGAAGGTGGCCACGAAGATCCCCACCGCGACAAGGGTGAAGCCCACCATCTGGATCTTTGCTAGCTCAGGCACGCCGTCATCGTCCTGGAGGAGACCTCCGGGCGGTTTTGCCCGATTGGCCGGATCGGCTTTCGAAACCCGATTGGTTTGAACGTATCCAGCGGTGATGCCCTTTGCTGCAGCTGCAGTTGCAGTGCTGAAGCCGAGCACTGTGAGCACGTTCGCCGGCACCTTGGTCGTTGAACTCCAATCACCCTGCTTCACTCTTATGACCCAAAGTGCGACATACACGATAAGGATGGCTGCCAGCCAGATGGTCCATTGGAACTTCGATGTGCTTGACACGCCGTCCAGGCCCTCGAATACCTTGGAAGGATGTCGAAAGTTCCTGCTCGACAACGCGTATAGGAGATAGAGCACGACGACCACACCGAGGCCGATCAATATGGCGATCCACTTCCAGCCCGAGCTGACTGCGGCAATCGAGCTGGAAAGAATTAGGACACGTACGAGAATAAGACGCGC